>JACCDN010898004.1_pt1 | contig 13702 bp, 13 predicted proteins | sample 7441691 | NCBI WGS metagenome assembly JACCDN01 (sample SAMN15323439, study PRJNA562643) | freshwater metagenome | isolation source: river surface water | place: USA:Blue River Watershed | collected 2017-08-16 | reverse complement strand
TCTACAAAATTGGATATTTTGCTCAAATTAAAGTCAAAAATAAATCAAAAAGTAAGCAATCTAGGTGCGGAATATGAGATAAGATATTTATTGACAAAATTTCTGGAGCTAGAGCAGAACGTCCCGGTTTAGAAAAGTGTCTTGCTGAAATGCAGTCGGGCGATACATTATTAGTTTGGCGTTTAGACAGGTTAGGCAGATCTATGCCACATTTGGTTTCACTAATCGAAGAACTGAAAGCTAAAAAAATCGGCTTTAAATCCATCTGTGATGGGGCTATTGATACGACGACGGCTTCTGGTGAATTAATTTTTAATATCTTTTCTTCATTAGCTCAGTTTGAGCGCCGTCTTATCCAAGAGCGAACTAGAGCTGGCCTTGAGGCGGCACGTTCCAGAGGTCGGCAAGGCGGGCGTAAAAAAATTGCCAATACAAATCCAAAAGTGTTAATGGCTAAAAATATGCATAAAGATCATGGGATGAGCATTGGGGACATATGTAAAACTTTAAACATATCAAGAGCCAGCTTTTATAGATATATAAACTTATGATAGATAATTAAATGATAGATGGAGTGTAGTGCTAAATAATTTTGCCAAAAATATGCCATTTATTGTTGCCAGTTACAGGCTTTTAGCGAATTTCTTAGCTCTCATTAGACCTAGCGCTAATGAGAGACCTCGAAAGAGTAGGGGTGAATGAGAAACAGAAGAATGAAAAATTACTTTGTTATAGGAAAGTGTCCTTCTGAAAACACTAAACATGCATTTTGCGCCTTTGGACGACATTTTTTTAATTTTGAGTATGCTATAAAGTTTTCGGAATTTTAAAAACAACTTGAGTCTGACTTGTCCGACATTTTGACATGATTTTAGCCTTAAGTTGGTAAATAAGAAACTTTCGGCTTTAACCGCCTAGCCATTGAATTAAAAATTACCTGATAAAGGAGTTAGAAAATTTTTTTATCTACAGTTAATAATTCTTTAAATAAATGAGGTATTCAAATGAATCATTTGGACAGTGAAATTAAAAATTTTTTAAAAGAAAAAAGTGGTATGGAAGTATCAGATGAATTAATGAAGATTCAGGAAAAACTTTTCAATACTTGTGCTTCAGGTATTTCTGGAGTTGAGGATGAGGATGGAGTTTATGTTAAAATTAAACTTAATGCTTTGCAGCAATTACAAAAAATTGAGATTGGTGATGGCGCAATTAAAAGTGGTTCAAAGGTGGCAGCTGCACTTGTGAAAGCTGCTTATGATCAAGCTTTAGAAGAACTGAAGAATATCGCAAAAAAAGAAATGATAAAAGACTTCGGAAATTTTAATTCTTAATTTCAAGAAGTATTTTTTAACTATTTTAAAATTTAAATATTAGGGGAGAAATTATTGTGGAAGAAACTGTACCAAAAGTTTTATTAAGAACAGATTCAATTAATCTCGGAGCCGAAAAAAATATAAGTTTATCTTTTACAGATGTTTTTAAGAAAATATCAGGTCTTGCACTTCCTATGGGGATGTCGTTCACGTTTAGTTTTGAAGTATTTTTAGCAGTTATTTTATTGCAAAACTTGAGTGAATCTGAAGATGACACTGCAGCAGCTGCGCTAGTATCTGTTCTAATGAATAGTGTATGCGTATTAGCTATGGCTCCCTTGTTTGCTGTGGCGATTAATTTAAGTGGTAAACTTGGAGCTTGGCGAGAATACAAAAAAGAAGATAAAATAGTTAATGATGATTCTTCAAATGAATATGATGAGACTCGAGAGAAAGAAAAAATTGAGAGTGCTAATATTAATTCTCTTTTGATCGCTTCAGCGGTTACAGTCCCATCAGCTTTAATTTTATATTATTCAAAACCTTTGTTGACATCTGTTTTTGGTCAAAATGATGCAGTTGCTAGTTCTGCTGCAAAATTCTTAGAAGTTTATTCATTCGCTGTGCCAGGACTAATGGCAAGAATGGCTTTAGAACAAGTAATGTTTAGTTTTGGTAAAAGCAAACCTGCTATGTGGATGGCTCTTGGTAGTCTTGCTATTGGAGCTCCATTGTCTATTTTGCTTGGTTTCGGAGTTAAATCGGAATCTCTACAAATTCCTAAAATGGGGCAGCGTGGTGTTGCGTTAGGTTTTTTAATTGAATCTTACTTAACGGCTATATCTTATGGATTTTTCGTTAAATTTAATAAGGAATGTAGAGAGTTTGATTTTTATAAAACATCTATTAAAAAAATATGTGATAACTTAGATGGCGCCAAAGAAATATTGCGTCTTGGCGGATCTATCGCTTTTACTGTTGGAATTGAACTTTCTTTAACCCTTGCGATAGGGGTATTTAGTGGTTTATTAGGAACAAAGGAACAATCAGCTATGTCCTATAATATGCAATTTATATATTTCGAATTTATAATGTTGGCGGCATTTAGCTTTAGTTGTACTCAAGAAATAAGTAGGGAAAAGGGAGCTAACAAATTAGAAAATGCACAAAAAATTGCAAAATATGGTCTTTTGACAACTTTAATTTATTTAACGCCTATTCCTGTATTTTTTGCTATATATCCAAAGGCTTTAGAAGCAATATCCGGCGGAGCTTCAAAAGACATTTCAGATCAGCTAACAACATTAGTACCCATTATGTGTAGTGGCGTTATTTTAGATGCAGTACGCTATAACCTTCTCCAGCAGTCAAGGGCTTTGGATGATTTATTTGTTCCTAATACAATTGCCCTTTTAGGTATGTCAAGTGGGATTGGATTGGCTGCGGGCCTTGGGTTAGGAACTTCTCTAAATATTGATGGAGTAGGAATGGGATATACAATAGGGCTTGGCGTAACCGCTGGAGCTATGGCTTTACGATGGAGAAGTAAAGTCAAGGAATTATTTCCTGAAAAAGATGATGAGAAATGTTGGGGCATAGGTAATCCTTTTGCTTTTTTTTCTCCGACTCGGGAGAAAAACAGTTCAGTGGTGGAAGAGATAACAGATGGTGTCTCCCCAGATGAGTTACCAACCAGCCCCTTATTATATTAGCAAGGCGATCTATTCAAACTAAAAGCTAGAAAAGAATTAGATAAAATTGAAACTGTTGTAAAAAAAATTTTTAAATTTATTCCCTGTGGCTTGCCACAGGGAGCTCATAAAATCGGCACTTAAAACTCTAACCGCAAGGTCAGGGATGCAGTATACCCAAGCGTAAGCCGGTGGAGTTTAACTAAAGGAGAGAAATTTGTTTGGATTAGAATCTTATGATCAATTGCTTTCTGAAAAAGTCGATATGACTTGTATTCATAAAGCTTCTTTTAGATATGATCCATATCATTCAGGCATGGATCCTATTTCTTGTTTTGGAGATAAGTCCAATTTTTTTAAAGATAAATGCGCATTACTTTTTATTAGTGTTGGTCAAGCTTATCATGAAGGCAGTAAATTTTTATCTACAATACGTCTAGTAAATAACTATAAATTTAAGTCCTGTGATATTGTTATGGCTGATACTTTGCAGAGACATAATTTTCTTAATTTCTCTCCTGAACAGGCTCAGATCTATACTAGAAAAGCAGGAGACTGTTGGCTAAAAAGAAACGAAATTGCTTTAGAAGAATTTAGTCATAATTATTCTATTATCCGTTGGGACGATTTGTTATCTCATGAAAATTATTTCATGTTAAGAAAAAAGATTGAGAGTGAATATAAGAAAAATATTGAGTATGAACAGGCTATAAGATCTAATGTTGAAGCTTATTTAGAAAGACTAAAAAATACTAATCCAGGAGTTGAAACAGGTTTACTTGTTGATAGTGGTTTTAAATATTTGATAGAAGAGCTGCCCATTGTGATGCCGTTATGGGCAGAGATGGGATATGATTTTATAATTTATCCAAAACCTATTACCCCTGCGATGAAAAAAACTTATGATTTATTTGTGCACGATAATTTTCAAAGCAAATGTCGCTGGATATATTTAAGATTTAAAAAGCGTTGATCTAAATTTTTTATTATTTAAAAAAGGAGTTTTAAAATATGTCTAGTTTCTTATTAAAAATTCCATCTCAAAAAGAGCTTGTTGAAAGATTAAATAAGCTTTTATCTTACTTAGTAAGTAATTTTGATTATTATCAAAAAAGTTTTTCAGGTCTCGATTTAAATATCAATTCCTTAGAGGATGTTGCCAACTTTCCTTTTCTTGATAAAAAAGAAAAAGAGGTTTGGAATTTGGTTCAAGAAGTTTTAGCAAAAAATCCTCCTGCTTATTTTGAAACAAGTGGCACTTCTGGATTACCTTTTCCTGTAATACCTGATTTGGGTAAACAGCGAATGCAAGAATTCGCTGAATTTATTGCAGAGTGGTTGGAGCTAAAAAAATTATCGCAATTAATCAAACGAGCAGTTATTGCTCTTCCTTTTGAAATGAACCCAATTGGATTTAAATATTTTTTTGCTTTACAACAACTTGGCATTATGTCTATTCCAGTAGGAGTCAGAACTCATCTCTGTTCTACAAGGAAAGTAATTGAAATTTTTGATCGTTTAAAACCAGAATTGTTGGTCGCTCGTCCGATGGAAACATTAAGATATGCTGAGGCAATGTTGGAGCTTGGTAAGGAACCACAAAAATCTTCGATAAGAAAAATAATTTTAACAGGAGAAATTATTTCTGAGGCTAAATTTAAACGGATTAGTAGGCTTTTTGGAAACGCAGATGTATATAGCGTTTATGGTTTGACTGAGGTTGATAGTGGGGGTATGGTTTCTTGTAAAAATTACCAATATCATCTCCCTTCAAAACCTTATTTACTTGTTGAGATTCTTGGTGATGATTTTAAGACTCGGATAAGTGAAAATGATGGTGTGGGTAATATAGTTTTGACTAATACCAACATTAATTTTATGCCTCTTTTCCGTTATAAAACAGGTGATTATGCAGTATTACAAACTAAATGTAATTGTAACCAATTTGATACACCTGTTGTTAACTTATTGGGCAGGCGTGAAGATAAGATCCTTTTTAATAGAAAAAATATTTTTCCAGTGCATATAGAAAATTTTCTTTTTCAAAACGATTGTATATCATCAGATTACCAAATAGTAATGCATGACGGTAATTTATCTTTAAGAGTTGAGTGGCTTGGTAATTATGACGAAAATGCTGTAAGCAAATTTATTAAATCTTTTAAAATGAGAATACAAACTGAATTAGATTTGAACATTGATATTAAAATTTTTAAACCTACTTCTCTTTTTAACAAGTTTGGTATTCCAAAGAGTAAAGCGGGAACATTATATGTTTTTAATGAAGTTACTTGCAATAAAGAAATGGATCATAATTTAATGCTGAATTATTCCTGTAGCAATGATTTATAAAAAAAAGGGCTTACCGCCTATTGTTTTATTTCGACTTAAATTACAAGTCGAGTACAAGCTTCGCTTATCCTGAATTTTCTTTCCATTGGAGCTCTAGGTACCTTTTAATAATTTATTCATTAATTACTACATCTGACGACGGTATTTCGTAGAAAATACTAAGTGATACTCGCATTGGTGTACACAATGGCTTTGTTTTCTAAATTTCATCTAGCCATTTTATACTCGATTCAGGTTGTACTTCATCCCTGAACTTTCGGTCAGAGTTTCAATTGCGGTTTTTATAAAATGAGAATTTTACTATAATGATAAATTGGGAGTTTTATCGAAAACTTTTTCCAGTAGCATCAAATAGAACCTATTTAATGACCGCTGGTGCTGGCGCTGTTCCGATACCTGTTTTAGATGCCCTTGCTGATCGTTATAAACAAATTTCCGAAAGAGGTGGTGATGTTTTTGGCGAGAATTTGTCTGTTGTAGAAAATTGCAGAGAAAAATTAGCAACGTTGATTAACGCTAAAAAAGAAAATATTGCATTTATTCCTAACGTTTCTTATGGAATAAATGCAATTGTACACTCTATGGAGGCCGATAACCTTTTTTTAATACCTAGTAATGAGTTTCCATCTTCAATATTACCTATTAAAAATGCAGGAAAACATATACAAGAAATTTTACCCATCCCAGATTGTCAAAACAACATGATCAATCTATTGCAACATGATTATGATAAACCTTCATGTCTTGTTGCAAGTTGGGTAAATTATATTGATGGGTATCGTCTTGATCTAGATATTTTAAAAAATTATAAGAAGTCTACTGATTTTGTGATTAATGGGACTCAAGCTATAGGAGCGTTTACAATTGATGTGCAAAAATACAAAATTGATGTTTTAGTATGTTCTTGCTATAAATGGATGTGTTGTGGAGAAGGACTTTCTTTTCTTTATATTCATCCTGATTTTTTTAAAAAGCTAAAGCCTGCTTTTGTAGGTTGGCGTAGTATTAAAAGTTCAATGAATTTTGGTACAGGCGAGCAAATTTTTTTTGATGATGCTCGTGTTTTTGAACTTGGATGGACTAATATGACTTTATTTTCAGGTTTTGATGCTGGATTAAGTCTAATACAACTTATAGGTGTAGAAAATATTGCTCAACGTATACTTTCTCTATCTTCTGAACTCATTCAGTTCCTCAACTATTATGAGATACCATTGATTACTAATTCTAAATCTGAGCATCTTTCTGGAATTATAAGTATCGGGCCTTTTGAGAACGTAGATAAAATTTTTGAATTGTTAAAAAGGGATAATATTTGGGTCAATCCTAGAAAAAATAGCATAAGAATTTCTCTACATTTTTATAATAACTCTCAAGATATTCATAGATTAGTTAATTCTTTAAATAGGATACTTACCACTGAAAAAAATAAAATAAATGTTTCTATCTGATTAAATTGTCTTAAAGATTTGATTGTTTTGTTGTAATTAAGTAAGAAAATTCTTAATACGTAATATATTGATTTTTAAATTTTTTTTGTATATTTATGAGGGCTTTATATGATGGAACTATATAATAGAATACCTATTTTTGATATCTCTCCAATAAATAAATCTTCTGACTTAGAAGAATTGACATATTTGGCTAAAAAATTGTATTCGATTTATTCAACCGTCGGTTTTGCATATATAGTTAATCACTCTATTCAACAAACTTTATTTGATGATATTTTTGAACAATCTAAGCTTTTTCATGCTTTACCAGAAGCAGAAAAAATTAAAATTAAGCAGAATGAATTTTTTAGAGGTTATATGCCTATGTCGGGTTCTGCTTTTGAAATATCTACTTTAGGGAAAACTAAGGAACCAAACAAAAGTGCAGCGTTTATTCTTGCCCATGAAGTGGAAGAAAGTGATCTAGATTACCAAAAAGGAATTAACCTTGCAGGACCAAATCAATGGCCATCAAGTAAATTATTACCAAATTTTAAGGATACTCTTTTAAATTACCGTAAAGAATTAACTGTTTTAGCAAGAAAAATGGTTCGACTTTTTTCTCTTGCTTTAGGTCAGAATTATGAGAGTCTTGATCCTTATTTTAAAAAGCCAACTACCTTTTTACGTCTGCAATATTATCCTTCACAACAGACTGAAGTGAATAGAGAAGATCAATATGGAATTGCTCCTCATACTGATTATGGATTCTTAACTCTCTTAGTTCAAGATGATGTTGGAGGGTTGCAGGTTTTAAACAAAGAAGATGGCTCTTGGATTGATGTTCCACCTTTACGAGGAAGTATCATTCTGAATAGTGGAGATATGCTACGGAGGCTTAGTAATAAGATCATATCTACACCTCATCGTGTGATTAATTTATCTACCCGTGAACGTTATTCCATACCTTTCTTTTTTGAGCCTGATATGCATGCAATTATTTCTCCAATAGAAGTAAGTGAGACAGATGGTGATAATAATGAATCATTTGAATATGCTGATTACCTTATGCAGAGAATAAAGGCAAATTATAATATAGGTGCAAAAGATAAGCATGATTAAAAAATTATTACCAATATCAGGGAAAATTATATGATTAACATTCGTAATTTATTGCCTCTTTATGTAATAATATTTCTAGGATTTTTCGGATATGCCTTAACTGTTGCTTTATTTATTCCAATGTTAGCAGATGAAAATTTCAATCTTCTTCCACTAAATACTTCCATATCTTTTCGTGCTACTTTATCTGGTTTTTTATTAGCAGCCTATCCTCTAGGTCAATTTCTTGGTTCTCCTATTATGGGAAAGTTGTCTGATTATTACGGGCGTAAAAAAGTCTTAACACTTAGCTTATTTGCCTGTCTTTTTGGTTTTTCTGGTATTGCTCTAAGTATTGAATATCACAACCTTAGCTTGCTATTTATGAATTGTTTTTTGACAGGACTTTTTGAATCTAATATGTCTATTTCTCAATCGATAATTGCTGATAATTGTAAAGATTCAATTAAGAAAAACAAGCTAATTGGTTATGCTTTTTCTGCTTGTAGTTTAGGTTATATTATGGGTCCATTAATTGGAGGCCTTTCAGCTAAATTGGGATACAGTGCTCCTTTTTGGATCACATCATTCGCTATCATACCTGTGGTCGCCTGGGTTTTTTGGGGTTGTAAAGATATTTCCAATAGGCGCCTTTCTGGTAAAATAAATTTTCTTGAGGCAATCACTGCTTTTAAATCCATATTTACACATCGTAAATTATTTAAAATATATTTTATTAATTTTTTAATATTTTTTTCAGTTCAGGGACTTTATCGTGTTAGTCCACTTTACGTAGAAAATGAATGGAAACCTAGTTTACAAATTTTCACAATACTAATGGCATATGTTTCAACCTTATGTTTTTTAGCTAACCTATTTATAATGGGCCCACTATCAAAAAGATTTAGCACTGAGAAATTATTAAGTGCATTGTTGCTGTTTGGGGGAATTTCTGCAATCGTTATTGTTATTCCTGATAGTTTTTCTTGGATTTGGTTGACCTATGGTATTGCAGTAATGCCTACAGTGATGCTTTTAACCGTTTGTACCACTCTGCTCTCAAACCAAGCATCTATAGAAGAACAAGGACAGGTGCTTGGTAATAATCAAGCTTTATTAGTGCTTGGTGAATGTCTTTCTGCATCTATTGGAGGACTAATTTCTGCTATTATGATTCAACTTCCAGTGGTTGTTATGGGCCTTCTTTTACTATTGGCAAATTTTATGTTTAAGAAGAGAAGTATATACTACTGAGAAGCTGACAAGTAAAAAAAATGTTAACACCTAAAGAATCCAAAAGAGCGAATTTCTAGAAAATATTTAATTAGTAGAGAAAATACATATGCTAACTCAATTTGAATTTCGAAATAAACTATCATGGTTTAAAAAAGATATTTTAGAAGATCACAGCTATTTGAGAGAACTTTCCAAAAAAGAAGAATCCTTGATATTAGAAAGTCTAGGATCTTTAAAAGATACAGATATTTCATACAAAAAAAAGTATACTCCAATTCCAAAGTTAAAAGGGTTACAAATTTTATATGATGATATTATGCATTCTTTACTTCAAGAAAATGGTTTTATAATTGTTAAAGGATTTCCTACTTTTAGTAGTAAAATTAATCTAAACCAGATAAAAAAACTTCTTTTAGAATTTTGCCTTTATTTAGGTACTCCATTAAGACAAAATAAAAAGCATGATATTTTATTTGATGTTAGAAGTATTGAAGGGATCAAACTTCAAACAAAAGATTCTCGTGGCCCTTATGTTAAAGACGCTTTACCCATGCATACAGATGCTGGGGCTATCCTTGGTATGTATTGTCTTTCTACTTCGGAAATTGGAGGAGATACATTATTGTCAAGTTCTCGTACTGTTCATGATGAAATAAAAAAAATTCGTCCAGATCTACTTTCTGTATTATATAAACCTTTGTATGTAGATAGGCGAGGGAATGAGCCAGAAGGAGAATTACCATACGATCTAAACCCAGTCTTTGCAATGTATGAAAATCAGTTAGTTTGTCAGTATCATCAACCTTTTTATTTAGATGCTCAAAAAAAATTCCCCGATATTCCACGGTTAACTATAGAGCAACTAGAAGCTATTAAATTATTTGATGCAATTTCATTGCGTGAAGATATTGTTTTTAAAATTAAGCTAGAAGAAGGAGATATTATTTTTATAAATAATGAAAAAATTTTACATGGTAGAAGCAGTTTTGATTATGTAGAAAATGAAAAAATTCGTCATTTGCTTAGAATTTGGCTTAATACAGAAAAAATTCAATACACTTTTCCAAATTTTTTAGGATACCCTTCTTGAGCGCTTAATTATGGATAGTGTTGCCATAAATGAACAAAATGGCGGCTAAAGGCACCTACCCTAACACTGTGCCTACTTGGTTTGATAAGTCGATTCCTATGTTGGATAACCAGACACCAAGAGAAGCTGTAAAAACTAAGGAAGGGCGTGAGCGTTTGGAGGCTTTATTGCTATATTATGAAAATAGACAAGAAGACATGCCGAAAAACTTTATGCGGCCGAATGTAAATGAGTTAAGAAAAACATTAGGCTTGTAAAAACCAGAATGGCAAGTCATTGTAAATAGGATGATTTTAGGGGCTTGTTGCATTTGGAGCTAGAATGTGCCTTTGGTGGCATACCCGTGATAATTTTTATTATCACGGGTAGTTTAAGTGCTTGATTTAACAAGATTTCTAAAAAAAAATAAGCTCGTTCCTTATATTTTTTTTTATAGTTTACTTTACTCTAGCAAGTGGTTCAGACGGAAAATTTACTGATGTGTCAGCAGCACTTGAAAATAAATCTTCAATTTTTTTAAATACTTTTTCATCAGATAGCATGTCTTCTAAAATTTCTTCCAACCGCCTCTGTTTTTCGGGAGACAAACTGTTTGAATTCTTAACAATGTCAGTGGCAGCTTTTCGTTTACGGTTTTTCGTATCTAAGGGATGAAAGAAAGATGATACAGACGTGGATACAGATAAATTCTGTTCCGTTTGCTGCATGTTCGAAGATAAAGCTTGTTTTTCTCTATCCGAGAGCACCTTATCTGCTAACTTCAACCGCCGATTTAAAGTAGCTGAAAGCTTTTCAACCGCCTCTAATTCAATATCGTCTTTTTCCTGCCAATGAATTTTAGAAAAATCTTTTCGAATATTTTTAACAGGGTTAGCAAGATCGATGCTACCCGAATTAACTACCTGCTGATGTAAAGGATCATTGATTCTAGATTTTACTAACACTGTCACGTCGACCATAAATTTCTCAATGAGTTTGGCTTCAAGCAAATTAGCATAATTGGGATTACCTTGAGCATTATTGTCAATTTCAACGACCAAATTCAACGCTTTAGGTTTGTCAGGGTTTGGAAAGATATTTTCATAGAACAATTGCACCTTATCCTTGAACCCAAATTGAATAGATAATTCTATGATTTCGTCTTTCTTTAATAAAATATCGGATAAATTTGGCATGGCATTCTCTACATGTAGTCCTGTTATTAACGAATTGCGCGCTAAATGGATTTTTATCATCCATGTGGTTTGGCTAAAAGGCAAAACTTCGGCAAGCTCAGCTACCGTAAGTTGTCATTCCCGCTGCTATCAAACTTGAGCGAACGTCAGGAGCGTGAAAGCGAGAAGCTAAAATCCCGCTATGAGAATGGCATTTTTTTATCATGTCATGAGTTTCGCTGACTTTTAGATTCCCGCTCGTAGGCCTGAGCATTTCTGTCCAGTGGGGGGAATGACTTTTTTTAGGTTAAAGCCTCATGGTATTTTATTAAGGCTTGAATGTTTTTCCTGTTTTTTCTCTTCTTTTTTTACTCGCTTCGATTTTTGTTCTTCCTGATTTTGCAATTCTGCTGATTGTGGAGATGATGAGCTAAAAAAACCTACTTGTTGAATTGATTGGCTAAAAGAATTTATTGCTCTTTTTTCACCTCTTTTTTCAGTGGAAGTAGTCAACAAACTAGTATCTATGTTCATTTTTTTCGGCTGATCATTATAACTATTTTCGGTTAAAAAATCTAGGGATTTTTTAACATAGCTTTCATATAAAACCTTTATGAGAACAAAGTTATCAATCAAAGGTTCTGCGGTATTTCCGGATTCGTTTTCATGAGCGGTTCCAATACGTATTTTAGCAATTTGTTGAAAGAAATCAGCTGTTTCTTGATCTAAATTATCGTATAATTTTTCTTGGTAATCTAGTAAGAGTTCTTCAAATTCAGAATGTTTATTTCCTAATATTTCGTCATATGTTTTGTTCAATTTACCCAAGCTAACACTAATGTTTTCAATTAAATTCTCCAAGGATTCTTTCAAATAAGGCGTTTTTTTAAAACAATCATTAAGTTTATTCACTTCTTTTTCTTGAGCTGATTTGTAATTTGCTTGACTTGTTCGTTCTTTAGATAGTCTATCATTGTGCTTACTTAAACTATCAATATCAATTTTATAAAATTTTAAAATTTCTAATAAAATTTCTATTTCCCTAGCCGTCACCTCTAATGGAAGCAAATAGTCTCTCGAAAAAATTATTTTATTCGTTTTTGGGGGCACATCATAAGATATTTTATCGAGTCTAATATCTGTGTTTTTCAAGGTTTTTTCGAGATTTTCTTTTAAAGCGAGACAATTATTTTCAAAATAAATTTTTGCTTCATCAAATATTCTGTCATCTTCCCTATGGTGTTCGTATAAATACTTGTGTAATAACTTATTTCTAAATGCTGTAAATTGCTCCACTAAATTATTACCTCTCATGTCAATTGCTTCACTGACTGGTTTTTTGGAGTCTAATTGGTCTTTTAAATAAATCAAATCTGTTTCAGTCATCTCATCACTTTTCCCTCTGAAATAAATAAGCCGCTCACCAAGCAAAGAAAACTTCCTGACGAAAAAACGCCTCTCTAATTCAAAATCTATCCACTCCCTGTTAAGTTCCTTAGGAGAGCTAATGAGATTTTTTAATTCTTCAAGAGAAGATATTATTATTCTGGAAAGCGCATGAAGCATCATTTTTTCAATAACCCCGATCTGCTTTATTATTTAATTTATACCAAAAACTACTAGTTATTTGTTTTCTTGGACGCTGTTAAAATTAATTTTTTAACAAAATCAATCTGCTGAATTTCTACAGTAAAGTCGTTCTGCATCTGATTAATGCGCATATTTCCAAATCTTTAGTAAATTAATTATACTATGTAAAACTTAATTAAATATTAAAAGCTATTGCAAAAAAATGGTTGCTTTAAAACTTGGGTTAAATTACAGAAACGGTACAAAAGCGAACTAGGAATGGTGATTCAGCCTGCCCACCCATGATCAGCAGCCTAACATTGATTCAAACACGACACATTCAAGCTAATTTCAGTCCAAACCCTTCCAACTCATCGTATAATAAGCATTATGTGATTAGAGGACGGCCAACTCATCGCATAATTCGTATTTTTGTGGCAGAGTATCTATAAATTACTCTCTTTTCTGTCCAAAATTGTCTTTTTGTAAGGTAGGAATACTTGAAAGATAGAGCCAACATTAGGTGTACTATTTATATGAATTTCTCCTTTCAAGTCCTCTAAGAATGTTTTAACCAATTTCAATCCAAAGCCTTTACCTTCGTACAGATCTTCATAGGATGGGCTTATGCGGCTTAAAGGTTCAAAGATAAAATTATAGGCATCTTTTGGTATACCTATTCCTGTATCTTGTATAGTAAATTCTACTATTAATTTTTTGTCTAAATCTTTAGCGAGCTCTGCTTTTAGAACAACTTCGC
>JACCDN010759027.1_pt1 | contig 13711 bp, 7 predicted proteins | sample 7441691 | NCBI WGS metagenome assembly JACCDN01 (sample SAMN15323439, study PRJNA562643) | freshwater metagenome | isolation source: river surface water | place: USA:Blue River Watershed | collected 2017-08-16 | reverse complement strand
GTCGGCAATAAGTTTCTTAATAACAGAATCACTTAGCTGAATATCTCCTTTTAGAAGACCATGTTTCTTTAATTGTCTTGGAATAATCCATTGAGTGGCAATCGATAATTTCTCTTCCATCGTATAGCCAGAAAGCTCGATAACTTCCATACGATCAAGTAATGCTTCTGGAATATCGTTGATGTAGTTTGCAGTCGCAATAAATAATACTTTAGATAAATTTACTGGAACATCGAGGTAGTTATCAATAAATGTTGCATTCTGTTCTGGATCTAAGACTTCTAAAAGTGCAGACGCAGGATCACCTTGGTAACTTTTTCCAATTTTATCGATCTCATCCAGCATGATAACAGGATTGTTTACCTCTACTCTTTTTAGCGCTTGAAGAATTTTTCCGGGCATTGCGCCAACATATGTTCTTCGATGCCCTTTAATTTCGGCCTCATCTCTCATTCCCCCAAGAGAGAAGCGATAAAATTTTCTTCCTAGTGCCTCTGCAATAGATTTTCCCATTGATGTTTTACCAACACCCGGAGGGCCAGATAAGCAGAGAATAGTTCCGTCATACGTAGGTTTTAACTTTCTTACTGCTAAAAACTCTAAAATACGCTCTTTTGCTTTCTCTAATCCATAGTGATCGCGCTCTAAAATTTTCTTAGATGCTTTTATGTCCACGTTGTCATTTGTTGATTTATTCCATGGAAGCTCTAACAACCAATTTAAATAGGTTCTAGAAACAGTATATTCCGGAGAAGAATCTGGGATGAGTTCTAATCGTTCTAATTCCTCTCTGGCTGTTTTTAGGGTTTCTTCAGGCATCCCTACTTTTTCAAGTTGCTCTTTAATTCGCTTGATATCGCGAGACTTCTCATCTTCTTCCATACCAAGTTCTTGGCGGATAACTTTTAATTGTTCGCGCAGAAAATATTCTCTCTGGTATTTGTTAACTTTATCGTTAACTTCATCAGAAATTTTCTTTTGAATATCTGCCACGTCTTTTTCACGTTTCAAATAAACTAAAAGTTTTGCAAATCTTTTCTTAACAACTAATGTTTCAAGAAAGTCCTGTGCTTCTGGAATATCTAATGAAATGGCAAACGCAACTAAATCCGCAAGCGCACCAGGCGATGGCGAATTTAGCATTGCCAACTTCATCTCTTCATTGAAATAAGTGTTCACTTCAGATAATTTTTTTACCTGATTAATAACTGATCTCGTATAAGCGTCTAGCTCTTCGTCTGTTTCCAAAATATCGTCGAATACTTCAATTTTTGTCTTAATGATTGGCGATTCTTGAAAAATATCTGCCGCGCGATATCTCTTAATTCCATGAACTAAAACATTTACTGAGCCATCTGGAAGCTTTAATTTCTTCACCACCTTACAAAGAACGCCAACTTTGTAGATATCCCCCGATTTGATTTCTTTTTCTTCGAAGTCTATTTCTTCCTCTGGAATAAAAGATCCATCTTCTGCTTTTAGGTCATTTTTAACTAAATTAAGTGCAACATAACCAGTTTTTAATAACTGTTCATCTAATTCTGGTGTGAATTTTTCTTCATTTAAAATAATTGGTGCAATCATTCCGGGAAATATTGGACTATTCATTATTGGAATAATCACAACAGCTTCTGGAAACTTTGTTACCTCTTCATTTTTTTGCGATTTAATTTTTACCGTGTAATCAGTTTCCATCTCAGACATAAATTTTCCTTTTAATTTTTAAAATCAATAACAATACGGCCGGGGTTTTCCAGATAGAAAACATCTGCATTTGCAGCAGTTTTCATTTTAAATTCAACAGAGATATGGTCTTTTTCTATTGGGAAGAAATTAATCTTGTCGATAAATTTAGTTTTTCCAATTGAATTAATTTCTTTTGCAAGATTTGTTGTAAAAAGATCAACATAAAGTCTTTTATCATTTGAAGAAAAATGGCCATAAACTTTTGGAACTTTTGAACCTGCAAAATCTAATACAATTCTTTCGTATCCTTCTTTCGGATTGAAAGACTGTCTGATCGATTTTAGTTCAGCTTCTTCCTTTACTGCTCCATTGTGGAAAATTCCACGATCGATGTAAACTGAGGTTTTTGATGTTGAGAGCTTTCTAATTCTCTCCTTCATTAAATCCTGAGCAAAAGAGGAGGCTATTAACCAATGAATTGTAAAACTAAATATTAAGAAAATGCGAATTAAATACATGTGCTATCCTTGCAAATGATATTGGAATAATTATAGAACGATGAGTGGAAGAATCGAAGCTAAATTTTAGGTTTTTCTCTTACGAAATTGCATTTTTATGCAAATGAAAGCAAAAAATGTAAATATCATCTGGGTCATGCCATTGCTTGGACCACTTGGTCCACTCATATCAACGCTTCCGCAAGCAATGGGGCTTGCTTCGTTACTACTAGATTTTTTTGTTGTTGTTTTTCCCGAGTTAGCTACTTCTATGGGACGCTTTACGACATAACTGTTTGGAGCATCGGTGCATGTTGCATTATCTGAATTAGCAAATATTCGTGAGCCTAGGCGTTTTGCCACTCCTAATTTCTGCAATTCAAAACTCAGCAAATAAAGATTTAGTTTGTCTTTAAGAGCAATTGAACTTGCATAGTATGGTTTTTGCATATTAGGCAGGTCTGCATAATTAAATTGATCAATAGAAATACCTGGAAAAAAGTCTAGCGTATAAAGTGTTCGCCGTCCAAATGGTTTTCTTGGTGCCGAATTTTCTTCGTTTAAAAAAGCGGCCCACGATTTGGGTTTAATTTTAACTTCAACTTTATCACTAGGAACGACATTCACAGAATATTCTTGATCTAATGTTGCCTGATAATTGTTTTCTAAAACCCTGGATTGAGTAGACGGAGTACTCAAGATTAAGACAGAGTTTTTATAAATTGAAACTTCAGAATAATAAACTGAGTATAAATTTTGAAAGTTTAGAGCAATGTTCAAATTAAAATTTGGTCCAAGCCCAGCTATGGAACTTGGTACTTGATAAGTGATCGTTTCAATTTCTTCGTTATCAGCTTCAACATCAGTAATAAAGCCACTCATTGAAAGACTTAAGCTTTGTGAACTAATTGGCAACAAATAGTCTGTACTTTTATCTTTTGCTTCTAAATAAGCTGGTGGCACGTCAAACCCACAACGAACCGTAATACTACCAACATCTTTAACTTCATTTGCGCTAACAACTATTGATTTTGGAAATCCTTCATCCTTCGTTAAGCATGTTTGAAAAAAACTTCCTCTAAAACTTTCTCCGCCTATACAAAAGTTACTTTTCGCTTCTTCGTAAATTGTAGGAAGTGATGGTTTAAAAGAAATTGGCTTAGTGTAAAGATAGTAAGTCCTGCTAGGGTCTAATCCCTTCATAAAAAATTTTCCATCAACACCAGATATTTCAGTTCCTGCAATTTTTCCAGTTTGATCAATGGCCAAAACATGTACTCCAAATAGGCCAAGGTTATTTTCTCCTCCAATAATTTTTCCCGCAATCGTTCCAACATTCGAACCATAGAGTTTTTTGGCAGAAGTAATATCCATTTCACCTAAACGATACTGCCCTCTTTGGGCCTCGTAAAACATTGTTGAACCCAAAGTTGGTTCATGAGCAAAACCTAGAAAGTGGCCAACCTCGTGGGTAAGAATATTTCCTAAAAATTCATTTGAGTTTTGGTTTAAACTTATATTTGCATTGTTGTTAATTACAATATCAGCTTCTAAAATTTCTCCTGAAGCTTCTTTGTAAGAGACCAAAGTAATTGCTACAACACCAGAACCAAAAATCGTATCGTCATTAGAAAAATAAATATCATTCTTTCCTATTCTGGGAATTGTTGAAGCTTCACTGACTGAAAAGCTCATGTCGATATTTTGCCCCCATTGGTTAAATGAAGAACTTACGAGTGTTTCAATTTCTGGTGACGTGAAATTAAAATTATTATCAGGTATAAAATTTAAATTAAAATTCTTTTTTCCTGATGGCCAAAAAAATGGCTTTAGCCCTGCCGTAAGTGATGGTACATATGCATAGCAATGTAAGCTATAAGAAAAAAACATGAATGAGAGCAAAAATATTTTAACGTTTCTCATTTTTCTTTTTCGAAGAAGACATCGCTCCATAAATCAGACATCCTAAAATAACTGCAAATGTAAGCCATGGAACGATTCTAATCATTCCTGATGGTGCATTATCTTCTTTAAATGCAATAACTTTTTGTTCAGCAATATCTCTTTGATTGGCTTTTAAAGTGGTCGCATCTACTACTTTTTCATGAATAGTTTCAACTTTAGCTGGTAGCTCATATAAACTTGGAAGCCAACCTTTTGCTCCCATTTTTTTATCTGCCATACCCGTACTTAAATTTTTCAGACCTGGAAAATCCGGAAAAATTTTAGAAATTAAAATTTCCTCATTGCCTACTTTTCGGATTGAAAACTCTCCAAGAGAGAGATTGCTAATGTAATAGAAACCATCTCGATATTTAACAAAATAAAATTTTTCATCGCCAATATTTGGAAAGTCTACCGATTCAATCTTCATCGACTTTCCATTAATCGTTCCGCCAGGAATATACATTTCAATTTGAGGGGAATTGATGTTGTAAGACACTTTATTCGTGATAGTCACTTTCGTCCAAATCTGACCATCTTTCATGACGGCCTTAAGCTCAGTCACAATTCCACGAGTCGCACCATTTGATTCATCTATTAATTGATCAAAAGTTAGCGGACGATACTTCGTGGCCAACACTTCAAAAGACGCCAACAATAAAATGAAACTCAATAACTTTTTCATATCTATAATTATCGGCTTTTTTCCTTACTTTTTTGATGAAAAAAGAGGGCCCTTAATCACTTTTAAAGCCCACCCGAGCAACAAAGCATAAGGGCATGTAATTAAAGCGTTTTGTCTAGATTTTCCACCGCATCTGCTACCTCTAAAAAATAAGGGTTTTGGTCAATCACGACAACGGTATTTTGATTGCCACATAATTGGTGCAATAATAGCGAAAGCGGCACAAGCTCTCGCAAGGAAAGCCCCCCTGATAAATTCTCAAAAATGATGAGTGAATTTTCAATTTTTTTGTCTAAAAGGGTTAATAGATAGAGTCTTTGCCTCTCTCCACCTGAGAGGCTTGCGAGCTTCCGATCAAGAGAGAGATAGTCAAGTTTCAACGTTTTTAAATAATCTACAATTCTTTTTCCTTTCGGTGTTAAACGAATATTATTCGTTACCTCTAGAATCGATTTTGTATACGCTTCGTATGCAGTCATTACTCCATCGCTAATATCAGCATAGAAAGGTTTTAATTTTTTTCCTTGGCATTCCTCGCATATGAATTCGACATCTTCCATGAAATGCATTTCGACAATTTTTACCCCACGTCCTTCACACGACAAACACATACCAAGTTCTGAATTTGGAGAAAAGTGGCCATCTTTTAAATTCATCGATTTAGAAATTTCTAAATTCACAAAATGTTTTTTTATAAATCCCGCTAAATCTGTATATGTACCGACGGTTGATCTCGAACTTACCTTATCAATAGAACTATTAATCACAATGACATCTTTAATATCTTTAGCGCCTTCTAGTTTTTTAAATTTATACGGATAATAAGAAAGCTTAGTCCCTTTTACTCTTTCGTGAATTTCACTAGCAAGTACATCTACAAACAAAGCCGATTTTCCTGAGCCAGATTCGCCGTAGACTAAGTTCACTGTATTTTTTAAAATTTTAATTTCTTCTTTTTTAATGTTTCTAATTTCAGGTGCAAGCAATCTAATCCATTCATTCGAATTACTTTTCTGAAATTTAATTTTTCTAATTTCACTTTTTTCTTTTTTATACTTCCCCTGATAGATGATATTTCCGCCGAGCATTCCGGCCTCTGGTCCCATTTCGATCACTTCATCAGCAATTGATTTCATAAATTCTGAATGCTCTACCATAACCACGGTATTGCCTTGATCACGAAGCTCATAAAGATATTTTTTCAATACCGCTTGAGTTTTTGGACTTAGACCCATGCTTGGTTCATCTAAAACAAAAAGTGATTGAGAGCCTCTATAAGAAAGAAATTTTCCTAGAAGAATTCTTTGATACTCACTTGAGCTTAACGATCTTACTTTCCTAACGTTAGAAAGATGAGAGAGTCCTAAGTCACAGGCCACTTGATAAAGATATTCCAGGTCTTCAAATGGCGTTTTGATTTTCGAAAGGGCCTCTGATTTAAATGCCACTTCTTTAATTTCTAATAACCTTGCTTGCGATTCTCCCATCGATGAAAGTAAAAAATCACGAAGCTTAAAGACTTTATCGTCTTTTAAAATTGCAAGATCTCCTACTCGCTTTGAAACCCTTGATCCCGCACATTCCGTACAGATTTCTTCACTTTGCAGTCCGCGCGAATAAATTCGAATCGTTTTTTTATAACGTTTTGATTCTAAGTATGAAAAAAGTGCTTCTAAACCCTCAAATGCGCCTGACCCCTTATAAAGAAAATTCCAGATGGATTTTGGTAATATGTTGAAAGGGACATCAACGTCAAAACCATTTTTTTTTGCCTCTTTAAGCATTGCTGGAATAAGATGCTCAAAGTGCGAAAAGGATAAAATATTAAGAGCACCTTCACGTAAAGATTTCGTTTGATCTCGGGCCATTTTATTTTTATCAAAAACGAGCTTCATGCCATGGCCCTGGCACTCTGAACATGCACCAAGAGCATTTAAGGGCGAGAGAGCATCAGCACTACTTAATTTCCCTTCGTCGATTTCATCACATTTTGGGCACTGATAAATCACCTTTGAATAAAATGGAAGGGTCTTTTTAGCGTTTTTAAGCACTACTAAAAAATTTTGTTCCCTGGAAAGCTTTAGCTCCTGTAATTTCTTTTCAATTTCTGTTTCTAAGTTTTGATATTTTAGCCTGAAAACCTCGTAATAGTCATAAGCTTCATTGTATTCGACAATTCCCTCTTCTGGGTTTTGAAAAGTGCGAATGGGCATAATTGTTTGTGAGACCGATTTCAAATAATCAGACTTCGTGACAAAAAAATGAAAGACCTCTGAGTCTAAATCTTTTATTTTGGCTTTTTTTAGATCAGTAAAAAAATCATTCACGTTCCTTTTGGGCAAAAAAGGAATTTGGTGATTTTTACAGTAGTAATTTCCTAAAAAATAAAAAATTTTCTGCAATTTCTCATGTCCACCTAAAATATCCAGCGCTACTGGACGAGAATGAACGACTGGGTTGTGCTGAGGAAGCCCCCAAGCAGGTAAAACTGGGTAAAGCAGATCGACTTCTACAGTGTGTGGAATTTCCCAAAAAAATTTCATGTCGCTTGGAAGCGAATTTATATAGCGTCTTTTAGATTCTGTTAAGAGTGTATGAAAAGCAAGCGAAGTCTTACCCGATCCTGATGGCCCATAAATACAAGTGATCTGATTCATTTTTAGATCAAGATCAAGATTTTTTAAATTATGAGTGCGGACTCCGCGAATTTTAATAATCTGAACATTTTTCATTCAAGCAGTATAAAGCTTATTTTTCATTTTGAGCGCAGACATTTAATAGACACAAAAAAGCCCTCTTGCGAGGGCTTTTTTGATTCGAAAATATAGATACAAAAAAATATTATCTTTTTGAGAACTGGTATCTTCTTCTTGCACCAGCAAGACCTGCTTTCTTTCTTTCAACAGCTCTTGGGTCACGAGTTAAAAATCCTGCAGCTTTTAATTCAGGTCTTGATCCTGGAGCAACTTTTAAAAGAGCTCTAGCGATTCCTAAACGGATAGCCCCCGATTGACCAGTAATTCCACCACCAACAACATTAACATTGATGTCGTATTTATCAGTAAGCTTTAAAAGCTCAAGTGGTTGGTTAACAACGTATAAGTTTGTTCCTAGTTTGAAATATTCTTTTACGTTTCTTTTGTTAATTGTGATTTTTCCAGTACCAGCAGATAAGTAAACTCTTGCTACTGAAGTTTTTCTTCTTCCGATTGCGTGTGTGTCGTATGTTTTACCTTTTGCAGCCATATCTATTCCTTATAATTATTTTAGTTTGTATTGAACTGGGTTCTGAGCAGCGTGCTCATGATTTGCCCCAGCAAAAACTTTAAGTTTTGTTAATTGTTTTCTTCCAAGAGTATTTTTTGGAAGCATACCTTTAACAGCTTCAAGAATGATAAGTTCTGGGTGTTTTTCTAGTTGCTCTCTAGCAGTTCTAGACTTGATCCCACCAGTGAAATTTGTGTGCCAAAAATAATCTTTCTGATCCCACTTATCTCCCGTGAACTTAACTTTATCAGCATTGATAACTACAACGTAGTCACCAGAATCTGTATTGTAAGTAAATTGCGGATTTAATTTTCCTCTTAACAGGTCTGCAATTTGAGTTGCTAGACGTCCGACAACTTGATCTTTAGCATCGATTAAGTGCCACGTTTTTTTAGCTTCAGCTGGCTTAAGTACAAATGATCTCTGAGTATACATAAAAACAATCCTTCAAAAAAAGAATGAAAAATATTCAATTACAATTAACCTGAAAAGGCAAGTGTTCTCCCTTTTACAAGATTATTGGGCCCAACGTCAAGTTAAAATTCGTGGATCTTCAAGAAAAGAATGATGGCACAAAGCATATTTTTCTCTTTTAAAAAATTCAACTAAAAAAAGCCAATCGACAGGTGAAACTTTCCAAAACTTTCCTGTGCACCGTTTCTTATTTTGCGATCTAGTTTAATCCCATAATCGAAGTCCAGTGAGCCAACGGGAGTTAGAAATTTAAGGCCAGCACCCATTGCCGATCTCAATTTTAATGGCTTAAGGTGATCCTGATAAAGCCTACCTGCGTCAAAAAAGACTCCCAATTGAACCTGGTCAGTCACATTATAGCGAGGTTCAAGCTTAAAATTAACAAAGTACAATGAATCTTGCAGAACAACTTGTCCGATATTTCTTCCCGACTCAACAACATTAATTTCTGAATCATCAAAGCCGCGAACTTCATCGTAACCTTCAAGCCTGAATAATTTTATGGAAGGAATATATCCTCTTGTGCGAGAAACCCCATTCGAATTTATTTCCGTTTGTCCACTGGAATTTACATAAAGATCATTCGCAAAATTTTTCTGATATCCTCCAGATAAACTAATCGCCAACACTGCGGGCCCCATTGGGATATAAAAACGGTTGCGATTTGTAATCTTAAGATAGTTAATTTCTAAATCTTTATTATTAATTGATAAGAAGTAACGGTTGGCCCACTCGCTTGAAAGATTAAAATAAGCACCCTTTCTTGTATTTATCGGATCATCTCTAAAATCTAGTGTCAATGACGGTGTCAATGATCCGATGAAAAAATTATCGTTGTTGATCGCTTCCGTGGCGTCAAATTGGACAATTCTTTCAAACTGATATTTTAATGCTGTTGAAACATGTTTCCCAAAAGATTTAGAAAACTGAGGGGAGATTTTATAGATGTCAGCATCTAAATTATATAAACGCCTTCTCTGAGCTGTTGCACTAAGCTCAAATTCAAGTTGTGTCTTCAAAAGATTATGGAAAGCATATGGTTCGATAACGTTAGTTTTTAAAGTGTACTCCACAAGATCTTTATTCTCTTGTCTTCTTTTTGCATCAAAACCTTTTAGCGATGTTCGCAAGTTTGATTGGGCGTTAATTCCGAATTGACGATTCATTCCTTGAAGGTTGTTGTAGGTTACACCCGTGGATAGCTTCCAACCCAAATCTGTTCGATATCCTGGTGCAATCTCTGCAAGACCAAAATCTTTTTCTTTCACCTGAACTAAAATATTTGTTTTAGAACAAGACAATTCTTGTTGCTCATAAATGACATAAGGAGTGATTCTTAGCGATGCAAAAAGACCCAGGTTTCCTAAACGCTGATTTAATTCTTCTAGGCTTGAAGGCGTAATGATTTCACCTTTTTGAAAGTGCACTTCGCGCTCAATTACTTTATTTCTCGTCACGCGATTTCCGGCCACAATTAACTCATTAAAGCAGATTTGATTTCCTAGCTCGACCTTAGGTCCAAGGTTCACCTCTTGATTAGTTTTATCATACTGAAGTAACGTTGGATCTTTAAGATTTATAATATTTGCAAAATAATATCCTTCCTCTTGAAGAACGCTGATCATTTTTCGTAAATCATCTTCAAGATCAACAATGTTAAGTTCTGCTTTTTCTTTGTTTTTAATGTTGAGTTTAATTTTGTCTTCAAGGTTTTTTGGGATGTTTGATATTTGTATTGCTCCAATTTTATAAGACTCTCTCTCGTTGATTAGGTATTCAATCACAACTGACTGATCTGACTGTTTGGTAACCAAGGGCCTTGAAACCTCAGCTTGTACAAACCCCTTTGTATAATATTTCTTTTTTAAAATATCCGTGTACTCTTCAAAAAACTTTCGATCGTAAAATTTATTTTTTGCCAATGCAGAGCCTTCAGCATTGAACAATGCCTCCAATTCATCGGTGCTTAAACTGTTAACCCCTTTGTAATTTACACCTGATACCGGAATTTTTTTGCCCTCGCTTATATCGATATAAATGTTAAAAATAAAATCTCCATTTAAATCTTTTGATTGATAAATTCTAAAACGTGTTTGCGTATCGTAAACTCCACTGCTTTCATAAAGTTCATTGATTAATTCTTTGATTGATTGCTGATTAAATTCACCCAGGTCAACCTTTACATGATCTAAAATTCTTGCTCGAATTTCCTGCATTGAAAAAATTGTATTCCCTTGTGTTGAGAAATTGTATCTAGGGGAAAGATCAATTTGAATATTCGAGACAATCATCTTTTCATTGTTTTTTCCTTCAATAATTTCATCATTTAAAACTGTAACTTTTGATTTAAAGTAACCTGCACTAAAAAGCTCTTTGGCTATTTGGTCCGATTTTAATTTAACCGCCAGAGGATCAAATTCCCCCCCCAAGAAAACATTAAAATAAGCCGTATAATGTTTTATGACCCAAGGAGTACCTAGGATTTTAACTTGCTTTAATTTGAGTTTATTATTTGTCGATAAAATGCAATCAACGACAACATCGTCACCTTCAAAAATAACCTTCGTGGTAAGATTAAATTCCCCCTTGATCTTGCCTTGAATAAGTTCTCTTACAGCGCTCTGAATTTTGCTAACTTGCTCCTCGCTATAAGCTATGTTTTTTTGTATCTTAAGCTCATTTAAAAATTTCTCAGTTTCAAAATTAAAATCTGTTGTCAGGCGAATGTCCTTAATTTTTTTAAAACCCTCAAAAACTATTGTTAAATCTTTCTGCTGCTCGTTGACAGATATGTTGATGAATTTTCCCAGAGGAACTAATTGATTGAAAATGGAGCGGATTTCCGGTAGTGCCACAGCATTTGAATCTTGCAATTTTTCTTTAAAAACTTGAAATTGATTGCAATCTAAACCAGTGATACAAACAAAACTCACAGTGCGTGCATGCGCAAGTTGGATTATTCCAAAAAGAAAAAAAGAAAAAAATATGACTCTTGTTAAAAAGACCATTTGTATTTTACGTCCGCACCAACCGAATTCGTCGAGTTGCCTTCTTCTGTGTCACTATTTTTCAGCTCGTAAACACCCTCAACCGACCAATTTCTGTTTATATTAAAATTCAAATTCATTTCTTGTTTTTGCTCGATACTTCCACCAAACGTACTCGAAACCGAAAGATCTACCTTGCTTGAAATTTTCTTATCAAGCTTTACTTTGGTTGATGATTTTAATTTCGAAGAACTTGATTCACTAACTGCAGATTTCCCTTGAATGAGTTGTGTTTCATTTTCTTTAAACTCGGGCAGAACACTTAATTTTAAACCTAGTGCTGAGTTTAAGTCTTCATTTATTTTAAACTGATCAACGAGCAACGTTCCAAGCCCAACCGTTGTTACGAACTTTCGATCGCTCGAATCTAAATTTTTTGACATATCATTTGTTACGCCCAATGTAAGCAAAGACAACAAATCGTCATGCGACAATGGGGGATCCGAAGAAATATTAATGTTCACTTTATCTACTTTTCCTGTAATTTCTAATTTAAGATCATAGTCATTTAATTTGGTCAGCCCCGTAAAATGAATATCCGATTGACGAATTTTTCCAACATCGTGAATCTCAACATATCCTTGAGTAAGATTAAAATCGTTGCCCTTAAATTTGAACTTACTTAAATTGGGAACAGCTTCTAGTTTTAAATTAAGATCGGGTGATTTCGGACTTCCATTAACAGAACCGTTTCCTTTTATATAAATTTCGGCCAAATTATTTTTTATTAAAAATGGATTTGCGAGATCAAACTGCAAATTTAAAAGAAGATACTCTGTAATTGCACTACCCTTCTCTTTTGGCAGGTAAGGGTCATAAATACTTAAATTAATTTTTTTATCTTCTAGAAAATCACTCGGATCATCAAAACTTTCTCCGTGGAGAATATTGACCTTTCCCTTTAAGAAATATGGAAAGTGATCACCAGTAATTTCACCGCTAGAACTAAAGACAACGCTTGTCTTTTTAAATAAAGGAAGTGTTGTTTTGCTTATTTGGTAGTTTACAAAAATTTTGGGAAATAATCCTAAAAACTCCAATTTTCCATCGGCCGAAATATCTCCGTCTCCAAAATCAGCTTTAAGTTTAGTTAGCAGATATTCTTTTCCGCTCTTTTTGCCTTCAAAACTAATATTGTTAAATGCACTTTTTAAATCTTTGACTTTAATGTATAGGCCCTCTCCCTTAATATTAAAATCACGAACATCTACTCCTTCGCCGAGAAAAACAACATAATTTCCCATTATTTTTCCTGCTGAGCGCTCTATGTATGGAGTCAAAAGCTCAACCAGTCCGGCGTCTACATTAAAGCTATTTTCAATGCGAAACGAATTATTTCCAAGTGCCACTCCCCTACTCTCTAAAGCCGCCCCATTATCTCCAACAAAACGCAACCCCCACTTAGAGATATTACCTTCTTCTATTATAATTTGAGAAAATTTTGGATCGTTTGAAATAGAAAACTGATCTTTTCGCAAATTAAAATCAAGAATATTGAGGTTCAGTTTATTTAGTCTGAAATTTTTTAAATCAAACAATATATCCAAATTGCTTCGAAGCTTACCTGATATTTTAGCTGTAACTAAATTATGAGAAGAAATAATACCTAAAATATCCTTAATATCATTAGTATCAATTTTTGCTTTTAGACTCGACAACTTATTTTCTAAGTTCAACACTGAGTCAAATTTTATTTTGTTTCCTAAAACATTTCCATTCAAAGTTAGCTCTTTCCCGTTAAAAAAAGCAATCACATTTGTCCCAGGCATCGAGACATTAGCAATGGAGGCTTCTGAGACTTTGAGCTTGTATCTAGATGACAGATTGTCTTTTGTGCCATTTCCTTCAAAATCTAAATCCACTTTTCCTTGATAACCTAAAAATAAATCTCTATAAAATTTAAAGTCGTTTAGATACAAGCCTTCTGTCTTTCCTTTAAAATCAACGAATCCTGATGCAAGATTTACACTGGCATACGCTTGCATGTTTGCTTTAAATTTTTTCAGAATGACATCGTCGAATTCTAAAATATTTTTCTTTAAATTAAACTTAAAATCGATTGCATCTATTTCTTCTTCAAAAACTCTTCCCTCTCTACCTTTGACCTTGCC
>JACCDN010824642.1_pt1 | contig 13712 bp, 10 predicted proteins | sample 7441691 | NCBI WGS metagenome assembly JACCDN01 (sample SAMN15323439, study PRJNA562643) | freshwater metagenome | isolation source: river surface water | place: USA:Blue River Watershed | collected 2017-08-16 | reverse complement strand
GTCAGCATCACCATGTGCTTGGTGCCAACGCCAGCGCCGTAGCGATATTCGGCCCATCCCGCAGCGTTCGCATCGTTTTCAAGCAGCACCGGAATCGAAATCAGCTTCTCAAGATTCGCCTTGAAAGGTTCGTTGCGCCAGCTCAGATTTGGCGCATACACAATGTGCGATTGGTCGGCGTCGATGAATCCAGCAGCCGCGATTCCGGCTCCGACGACCTCTTGGCCGGCCGCAAGTTCGTTGATGATGTTGGCGACAGCAGCCGTCAGCGCTGCGACGTCGTTTGCAGGGGTTGGCACGCGCATTTCGCGCACGATTGAACCACTTTCATCGACCAGTGCACCCGCGATTTTCGTGCCACCAATATCGATTCCAATCGCGTGCATTGAATGTGATCCCATCTGAAGAAATTGCTGGAATTAAAAAGGCTTTCCGTATTGCAAAAAGTTTACCTTTTTCGAGAAATCGCTAGGTAAAGTTATCCCAACCGACTCCCCCAACTCGGCTCTCAAAGCACGAAGGAACGCGACAATGAAGTCATACGACGTTGCCCCAATCACGCTATCCCCAGAATCCGACAACATTACGGATCTGCTAGAAACACGCTTCAAAAACACTCCGGACCTGAACCTATTCTCGATCGATCAGGGTGACGGTCAGTGGAGCCAGGTAACCACAAAGGAATTCCGCGATCAGGTCGTCGCCCTAGCAAAAGGATTGATTGCCTCAGGCATCCAACCTGGTCAGGCTGTAGCGATCATGAGCCGAACCCGGTACGAGTGGGCGCTAATCGACTTCGCGATCTGGTACGCCGGCGCAGTGAGCGTACCTATCTACGAAACCAGCGCACCAAGCCAGATCGAATGGATCCTGAGTGACAGTGACGCCGTGGCACTCTGGGTAGAAAACGACGAGCACGTTGCTCGCTTCAGCGAGATTAAGGCATCCGCACCAATGGTTCGCCAGGTTTGGACCATCGATTCGGGTGCGATAGCAGAACTGAGCGCCAGTGGCCTCGACATCACCGATGAAACCGTGCAGCAACGTCGCCGCTCGGCCAAGCTCGGTGACCTAGCCACCATCATCTACACCTCGGGCACCACCGGCCGACCGAAGGGATGCGAACTGCTTCACCGCGGCTTCGTTGAACTCAGCCGCAATGCCTGCCTCGAGCTGCCGGATGTGGTCAAGCAGGGCTCATCCACTCTGCTGTTTCTGCCGATGGCTCACGTTTTCGCTCGCTTCATCTCGGTGCTCGCGGTGCACGGCGGCGTTCGAGTTGGTCACCAGCCAGACTCGAAGAATGTGGCACCTGCGATGCAGAGCTTCAAGCCAACCTTCCTGCTTGCTGTACCTCGTGTGTTCGAAAAGGTTTACAACTCGGCCGAGCAGAAGGCCGAGGCGGCCGGCAAGGGCAAGATCTTCCGCAAGGCTGCGTACACCGCAATCGCGTACTCGAAGGCCCTGGATGCCGGCAAGGTGCCGCTTGGACTCAAGCTGCAGCACAAGGTATTCGACGCTCTGGTGTACAAGAAGCTCCGCGCTGCCATGGGCGGCAACGTCGAATACGCGATCTCGGGTGGTGGCCCACTCGGCACCCGCCTCGGTCACTTCTATCGCGCGATTGGCCTGATCGTGCTCGAGGGCTACGGACTCACCGAGACCACTGCCCCAGCGATGATCGGTCGTCCGGACTTCTACAAGATCGGCAAGGTCGGGCGCCTGTTGCCAGGCTGCGGAGTCAAGATTGCTGACGACGGCGAGATCTGGCTGCGTGGCTTCAACCTCATGCGCGGCTACTGGCGAAACGCCACGGCCACCGCGGACGCCATCCAAGACGGCTGGTTCCGTTCGGGTGATATCGGCGAACTCGATGAGGACGGATTCCTCAGCATCACCGGTCGCAAGAAGGAACTTCTGGTTACCGCCGGAGGCAAGAACGTGGCCCCTGCCCCGCTCGAAGATCCGCTTCGCGCCAACCCGCTGATTGGTCAGGCCGTGGTGGTCGGTGACAACCGACCATTCGTCGCTGCACTGATTAGCCTGGATTCTGAAATGCTGCCGCTTTGGCTCGCCAACAAGGGCCTCGACAAGACCATGTCGCTAGCCGAGGCAGCAAAGCGCCCAGAGGTCTTGGCTGAGATTCAGGTGGCCGTTGACCGCGTCAACAAAAACTTCTCGCGAGCCGAGTCGATTCGCAAGTTCGTCATCATTCCATCTGAGCTTTCAGAGGACAGCGGCCACCTAACCCCGTCGCTGAAGATCAAGCGCGAGGTGGTCATGCGTGATTTCGCTCCGCAGATTGACGGAATCTATGACTCTGCACCGAAGACTGGTGACGAAAACTAACTAGCGCATAAACCAGTCTTGAGCCCGAAGGTTACGCAGCGCCTGCTTGCGTTCTTCGGGCTCAAGTCTGTCTAGATAAACCAACCCGTCGAGGTGGTCGCACTCGTGCTGAAGCATTTGCGCCATCAACCCGTCACCGGATAACTCGATCGCTTCGCCGTTCGCATCCTGACCAATCACGCGCGCGAATTCCCAGCGCGGGGTCTTGTGCCACAGGCCGGGTACCGAGAGACAACCCTCGTCAACCAGAACCATTTCACCCGACTTTTCGATTAGCTGTGGGTTCACGATGTAGCCAACCTGGCCGTTGACGCTAAATGAGAAGGCGCGCAGATTTACGCCAATCTGAGGTGCGGCCACGCCTGCGCGACCAGGCAGCTTCGTGGTGTCAACTAGGTCATCAACGAGTGCCTTCAGCTTCGAATCGAAATTGAGCACCGGGTCGCTAACCGTTTTTAGGCATGGGTCGCCAAACAGGCGAATCTCGCGCACCGCCATAGATCGCTTAGATTGGGTTGTTCAGACCGTCAACCACCAGGGCAGCCAGCTCGCGAGCCGCATTCTGGGTGTCTTCCTTGAGTTCCTTGAACTTGATCACGGAACCTGCCGAAAGCGACGGGTCATAAGGGATGCGCACAACGTGGCGAACGCGAGTCTTGAAGTGCTGCTCAATCTCGTCAAGCTTGACGATGTTGGTGCCCTGAGTGGCGGTGTTCAACGCCACGATCGAGTTGCGCACCAGGTTGCCGTAACCGTTTGCCTCGAGCCAGGTCAGGGTCTCAGATGCCAGGCGAGCCTCGTCAACCGAACCGCCCGAAACAATGACCAGTCCGTTTGCGCGCTGCAGGGTTGGTCGCATTACCGAGTGGACAATGCCGGTTCCGCAGTCGGTAAGCACGATTGAGTAGTAGCGGGCGGCCATATCGGCGACCACGTTGTAATCACCCTCGTCGAATGCCTCAGACAGCATTGGGTCCGAGTCTGAAGCCAGCACATCGAGGCGGGTGACATCGCGCGAAACCATGGTCGAGAAGTCGGTGAATCCGTCGATTGCCGCTGCACGGTTGACCACGTCACGAACGGTGAATCGGGTTGATTTGCTGACGCGTTCGGCAAGTGTTCCGCGGTCAGGGTTGGCGTCGATGGCGATAACGCGGTCTTCGCGAGACAGCGACAGAGCCATTCCGAGCAGGGTGCTGACGGTGGTCTTGCCAACGCCGCCCTTGCGGGTCAAGACCGGCACGAACTTGGCTCCGCCCTCGAGTGGTGCCCCGATGCGAGCGTCGATAGCCTTGCGCTCACGAACCTTCAGCGGGTCGCCCAGGTTGATGGTCTTTAGGCTCAAGAAATACAGGAACCGACGGAAGCCTGACTCTGGTGCCGGGCGGTTCTTGGCCGATGAGTCCAGCAGACGATCGGCAGTGAGCATCGCAGCTGGCTCAGGTTGGTCAAAGGTCTCACCGCGCAGGCTGTCGCGGCGCGAATAGTTGCTGCGACGAGTGGTCGCAATCATTCCGGTGTCGGTTGACTGCAAATCCTGGTTCAGAATCTGCTGCTCGGTGACAATCTGAATGGATGAAGTAGATGGAGTGATGTCAACAATCCCGGCGTCAACGGCAACCTCGGCTAGCGAGTAGTCCTTCTTTGGCTCAGCGGACTCGTTCTCGGTGCTTGCACCCTGTGGCTGACCAGAAGGACGCGGTGCCAGGAAATCGTTGTTGTTGTCGTCTTGGTTATCCCAGATGCCCAACTCGTGCTCCTTTGGTTGAAGTCGCCAGGCGACAAGAAACCAGTTTACCTGTTCGCATCGAATCGGTCTCGGGCAATCCGAGCTCGAATCTCAGGATTTCGGTTTGGCTGAGCTACTAGGCAGGTTCCACAACCAGCAGCAGGTCACCCGCATCCACCGGTGAGGTTTTGTTGATGGCAAGTCTGCGCACAACTCCGCTGACGTTTGCGGTAATTGTCGCCTCCATCTTCATCGCCTCGATGGTTGCCACCGCCTGGCCAACCTCCACGTGAGCGCCCTCTACCGTCTGCAAAGTAACCACACCCGAGAACGGGGCAGCCACGTGACCCAGGTTTGACGCATCCGCTTTCTCGGCCTGCGGAATGTCGGCAGCGATCTTGCGGTCGCGGATGTTGATTGGGCGAAGCTGGCCGTTGAGAGTCGCCATGACGGTTCGGTAACCCTTGCCGTCTGGCGAACCGATTGCCTCTAGACCAACGAAAATCTGGACTCCCTTGGCGATTTCAACCACGTGCTCCGCACCAGGCTCGAGCCCGTATAGGTAGTCGATGGTTTCGACCGCATCCAGGTTTCCGTAGGTCTCGCGGGCCTTGATGAAGTCGTTGGTTGGGCCTGGGAACAGCAGTCGGTTAAGCAGCATCCTGCGACGGTCTTTGTCGTCACCTGACAAAACTGCCTGGTCTTCGGCCGAAATTGGAGTGATGCCGAACTTTGGCGACTTGCCCTGCAGCACCTTGGTGCGGAAAGGCTCTGGCCAGCCACCTGGCAGATCGCCCAGCTCACCAGCCATAAAGCCGACAACCGAGTCTGGGATGTCGTAGTTCTGCGGATTCTCGGCGAAGTCGGCAGGGTCTGCATTGACGGCTACCAGGTGCAGTGCTAGGTCGCCAACAACCTTGGAGGACGGAGTCACCTTGGTCGGGCGGCCGAGAATCTGGCTGGCAGCCGCATACATGTCCTCGACGCGTTCGAACTGGTCACCCAGCCCCAGCGCAATTGCCTGCTGGCGTAGGTTCGAAAGCTGGCCGCCCGGAATCTCGTGGCGGTAAACCCGACCGGTTGGGCCTGGCAGACCAGACTCGAACGGTGCATAAACGTTGCGAACGGCCTCCCAATAGGGCTCGAGCGCGCAAACAGCGTCCAGGTTCATGCCGGTGTCGCGCTCGGTGTGGGCCAGAGCGGCAACCAGGGCCGAAGCCGATGGTTGGCTGGTGGTTCCCGCCATCGGGGCACTTGCGACGTCAACCGCATCCACGCCTGCGTCGATTGCGGCCATCAGGGTCGCCAGCTGACCACCTGCTGTGTCGTGCGTGTGCAGGTGCACCGGCAGATCAAATCGCTCGCGCAGGGCTCGTACCAACTTTGCGGCGGCGGCGGGACGAAGCAGACCGGCCATGTCCTTTAGCGCGATGATGTGGGCACCCGCGTCAACGATTTGCTGCGCAAGATTCAGGTAGTAGTCGAGCGTGTAGAGCTTCTCGTTCGGGTCGAGCAGGTCCGCGGTGTAGCAGAGACCGACCTCGGCAATTGCGGTCTTGGTCTCGAGCACGGCTTCAATCGCTGGCCGCATCTGTTCTACGTCATTCAGTGCGTCAAAGATTCTGAAGATGTCGATCCCGGCGGATGCAGCCTCGGCTACGAATGCCTTGGTCACCTCGGTCGGGTATGGCGTGTATCCGACCGTGTTGCGGCCACGCAGCAGCATCTGAATACAGACGTTCGGCAGAGCGGCGCGCATTGCCTCGAGGCGCTGCCAGGGGTCCTCACCCAAGAAACGCAGGGCCACGTCGTAGGTTGCGCCTCCCCAGGCTTCAACCGAGAACAGTTCCGGGGTCAACCGGGCAACATACGGGGCAATCTTGACCAGGTCGCGGCCACGCACGCGAGTCGCCAGCAGCGACTGGTGCGCATCACGGAAAGTGGTGTCCGTCACCGCAACAGGAACCTGCACGCGCAATTGGCGGGCGAACTCGGTTGGGCCAAGTTCCAGCAGACGCTGACGCGAACCCGCTGGTGCTGGAGTGCTCAGGTCAACCTTCGGCAACTTGGTCGAAGGGCTGACGTGACCCGCACGGGGTCCGTTTGGCTGGTTTACGGTGACATCGGCCAGCCAGGTCAAAATCTTGGTTCCGCGGTCGGCAGATGGTTTGTTCTGGAACAGGTAAGGGCGCTCGTCGATAAACGAGGTGCTCAGGTCGCCGCTGGCAAAAGTCTCGTCGGCAACAACAGCCTGCAGGAACCCGATGTTTGTTGATACACCGCGGATGCGGAACTCGGCGAGCGCACGCTTGGTGCGGGTGACCGCTGACTTGAAATCGCGGCCGCGCGAGATCAGTTTCACCAACATCGAGTCGAAGTGTGGGCTGACCTCAGCGCCGGTCGAGACCGTTCCACCGTCTAGTCGAATACCGGCACCGCCCGGTGACCGGTAGGTGGTGATTTTGCCGGTGTCCGGCCTGAAGTTCTGAGCTGGGTCTTCGGTAGTGATTCGGCACTGAACAGCGAAACCGTGCATGGTGATTTTGTCTTGGGTCAGACCCAGATCGCTGAGTGACTCCCCTGAGGCAATTCGCATCTGACTCTGCACCAGATCGACATCAGTGATTTCTTCGGTAACGGTGTGCTCGACCTGAATTCGAGGGTTCATCTCGATGAAGACGTGCTTGCCTGCGTTGGCACCAACTGTGTCAATGAGGAACTCGACGGTTCCAGCGTTCTGGTATCCGATGGCGTTGGCAAAAGCAACCGCATCCCGGTAAAGGGCCTGGCGCAGCTCTTCGTCAATCAGCGGAGCCGGTGCAATCTCGACTACCTTCTGGTTGCGTCGTTGAATCGAGCAGTCGCGTTCGAATAGGTGCACGATGTTGCCGTGGTTGTCGGCAAGAATCTGCACCTCGATGTGCCGCGGGCGCAGGACCGCCTGCTCCAGGAACACTCTCGGGTCACCGAATGCACTTTCGGCCTCGCGGGAGGCCTCGATGAGAGCGGCACGCAGGTCCTCCATCTTTGCGACGCGGCGCATACCGCGGCCACCACCACCGGCAACCGCCTTGACGAAGATTGGGAATCCGATGGCGTCGGCCTGATCGACAAGCGAGTCCACATCGGCACTCGAAGGGGTTGACTTGAGCACTGGAACGCCGGCGCGAATCGCAGCTTCTTTTGCAGTGACCTTGTTTCCGGCCATTTCGAGAACGTCGTTGGTCGGGCCGATGAAAGTGATGCCGTTTTCTGCAGCTGCCTTGGCAAGTTCGGGGTTTTCACTCAGAAACCCGTAGCCCGGATAAATTGCATCCGCACCAGATTCTTTGGCGACGCGGATGATTTCCGAGACATCCAGGTAAGCACGCACCGGGTGGCCCTTTTCGCCAATCTGGTAGGCCTCGTCAGCCTTCAGTCGGTGGGTTGAGTTTCGATCCTCATAAGGAAAAACCGCGACGGTCTTTGCGCCAAGTTCGTAGGCGGCGCGAAAAGCGCGAACCGCGATCTCGCCTCGGTTGGCGACCAAAATCTTTTTGAACATGTCAAACCTCGAAAATCGTTTAGTTGAACGTCAGGGTTTTGCGCGGTCGCCTAGAAGACACCAACGCGGAGCCAGCCTTGAAACGGCCGGCGCACTTCGTTGTGTTGCTACTAATCGTAGCCAGAAGGATGCCCTTGAATAAACGAAAACCCCGAAAATCGGGGTCAAAATACAAAGCCGTCAGGATGCCCTAGACGGCGCGCCGGGTCTGGCGTCTCGCGGCCAGTTCATCGATCTCATCGATGTGGCTCGAAACCATGTTTACCAGGCTCGCCTCAACCTCGCGCAGCACACGTCCGACAGCAATGCCGAAGACTCCCTGGCCGCGACCCAGTAGGTCAATGACTTCATCCTCGGTGGTGCACAGGTAAACGCGTGCACCGTCGGACATCAGGGTGATTCGACCTAGGTCGTTGATTCCGGCTGCGCGAAGCTGATCTACAGCGATGCGGATCTGCTGAAGCGAGACACCGGTGTCGAGCAGTCGCTTCACAAGCTTCAGCACCAGGATGTCGCGGAAAGCGTAGAGGCGTTGCGAGCCCGAGCCGCCAGCAGGGCGAACGCTTGGCTGAACGAGTCCGGTGCGGTCCCAGTAGTCGAGCTGACGGTAGGTAATGCCCGCCGCTGCAGCGGCCGAGGTGCCTCGGTAGCCGGTTTTCGGGTCAACCGATGGCAGGCCGTCGGTGAACAGCATGTCCTGCGAGTATTCGTCAACGCCTTCTGGAAGCGACTTCGGTTCGTTGGCCACCGAGGCCGAGGTAGGTTCAAAAACCACGAAGGCCTCCTAACTGGTGCGAACTAACTCTTAAGGTTCAACTACAGGTTTAATTGTTGCCGTTTACGGAACAGTCCGCGGTTAATTTTTAATCTCGGCGTGTCGTACTGTCTAGCGAATATTATGAGTTTCGCACCGCGGGGCGGATTACTGGTCGATTTTGTTGATCACCGCGTGAATAAGTTCACTGCGAATTGCGGCGAACTGATTCTCGATTTCGGCGGCGTAGTGAGCCGCACGCGAGCGTGCGCCGGTGTCATTCTTGCGAAGCACAGGAGCAATAACGCCCTCGATGATTCCGATTTCGCGATCCGCAGCAGCCTTGAGTCCGCGCAGGTGGCGAGGTGCGATTCCGAAGCGCTGCAGGTGCACCAGGGCCCGAGCGATTTCAACGTCGCTGTGTTCGAACGGCTCTGCACCCAGCAGCTGAACCTCTTGAGCCTGCTGAAGCAGGTCATCCGAGATTGCAGTCTCGGCAATCAGCTCGATCAGGCTGAACTTGCGGTTGCGAATCTGCCTGACGTGGGCCGAATTGACCGACGATTCACCCGGCAGTGTCGGCTGCTTGCCAGCATCGAGGTCAGCTAGGTAGTCGCGAATAACCTTGAGCGGCAAGTACTTGTCACGCTGAAGTTCTAGAACGATACGAAGCCGTTCGACATCGGACTCGGTGAACTTGCGGTAGCCCGACTCGGTGCGCTGCGGGGTAACCAGACCCTGCTCCTCAAGAAAACGCAGTTTCGATGGGGTCAAATCCGGAAATTCAGCGCTGAGCTGATTTAGAACCTTGCCGATAGTGAGTAGTTTCGCAGCGCGAGCGCTCGAAAGCGATGTGGCTAGAGCTTGTGCCATGGTTACGCGACACCGCCCGAGGATGCCTTGCCCAGATCGGCAGGTGCCGCGAAGAAGGTCAGGCGGAACTTGCCGATCTGAACCTCATCGCCGTCGCTGAGTGCAGCGATATCGACTCGCTCGCCACCCTTGTAAGTGCCGTTGAGCGAACCAAGGTCGCGAACGATGAACGAACCGTTGTTGCGAGCGAATTCGGCGTGACGACGGCTGACGGTCACGTCATCCAAGAAGATGTCGGCATTTGGGTGACGCCCGGCTGAAGTTAGGTCCTGGTCGAGCAAGAATCTCGCACCGTCGCTTGGCCCATTTACGACGACCAGCAGGGCCGAACCCTTTGGCAGCGCCGCAATCGCATCCCGCTCATCTTGGGTCAGCGCGGCAACTTTGTTTGCGATTAGTGGGTCGGCAAAACGCAGGGTTGATTCGACTTCATTCGTCGATTCATCTGCCATTTTTGACCCGTCCCGCATCGCTTGCTCGCTTTTCTAGAATCATTAGCCTAGTGGTTTTTGCGGGTCTCAAAATTCACGATTTGTAACACTTGTTTCACGTAAACAAAGCCCGCCCACCAGTACAACCCGATGCCCCACCAGGCGAATGCCCAGGCGATCGGCAGGATCACGAAGTCGGCCTGTTCCCAAATGTTTGCCATCAGCAAAAGCGGAAAAGCATAGAGCAGCGCAAAGGTGCCGGCCTTGCCCAAAAAGTGCACCGGCAGTGGGCCGTATCCATAGGATGCGAGCACCGGATACACCACAAGCAAAACCACGTCGCGGGCGATGATCGCCGCAGCCAACCACACGGGGATATGCTCGGTTATCGTCAATCCGATAAGGGTCGTAAAGATGTAGAGCCGGTCGGCTGCTGGGTCGAGCAGCTGCCCTAGGCGGGTTACCTGATTCAGTTTTCGAGCAAAGTAGCCGTCGAGATAGTCGGTGAGCCCAGCGCTAGCCAAAACAATCAGCGCGCTCAAATAAAAGTGGTTGAGAATCAGGATCAGAAAGACCGGCACCAAGGCCAGACGCACGGTCGAGAGGATGTTCGGCAGGGTGCCCCACTGTCGCCATAGGCTCATCTGCTGCGTCGCATCCATGACCCGATTCTATTCGGCAAAGCTACACTGGCGATACCGCCGAATCGACACGTTGGTCGGGCTGACCGGATTTGAACCGGCGACCCCTTGTCCCCCAGACAAGTGCGCTACCAAGCTGCGCTACAGCCCGTCAGGGTCGTTTCGACCCTGCTGCGCTCAGGTTAGAGCGCCTGCTACAACTCTAGACGCGCTTGCGCTTCTCGCGCACACGCATCCCGAGCTCGATCGGTGAACCCTCGAAGCCATAGGTTTCGCGAAGTCGGCGCTGAATGAAGCGACGATAGCCAGGCTCGAGGAACCCGGTAGTAAACAGCACAAACTTCGGTGGTCGGCTCGATGCCTGGGTGGCAAATAGGATGCGTGGCTGCTTGCCGCTGCGCACCGGGTGCGGTGTTTCCATCGCGAGTTCCTGAATGAAAGCGTTGAGCTTTCCAGTAGGGATGCGGGTATCCCACGAGTCAAGTGCCACTTCGAGTGCCGGCACGAGCTTTTCCAGATGACGCCCGGTCTTAGCCGAGATGTTCACGCGCGGAGCCCAGTCAACGTGAGCGAGATCCTGCTCGATTTCGCGCTCCAGGTAGCGGCGGCGCTCGTCGTCCAGTTCGTCCCACTTGTTGAAGGCCAGAACCAGGGCTCGACCGGATTCGAGAGCCATGTCCACGATGCGGATGTCGGCCTCTGAGATTGGCTGAGTGACGTCGAACAGCACCACAGCGACTTCGGCGCGCTCGAGCGCTGCCGCCGTGCGAAGCGATGCATAGAAATCAGCGCCCTGCTGCAGGTGAACCCTGCGACGAATACCTGCTGTGTCAACAAAGCGCCAAACGCGACCGCCAAGTTCGACCTGTTCGTCGATTGGGTCGCGAGTGGTTCCCGCGAGGTCGTTCACAACTGCGCGCTCTGAGCCAACCGCCTTGTTTAGCAGCGAGGATTTGCCGACGTTTGGACGCCCGATAAGTGCTACGCGACGCGGGCCACCGATCTCTTCCTTCGCAACGGCTGAAACCTCTGGCAGAACGGCCATCGCCGCGTCAAGCATGTCGGCAACACCTCGCCCGTGAAGTGCCGAGACTGGATACGGCTCGCCGAGGCCAAGCGACCACAGGGCGCTTGCTTCAGGTTCGAGCCGAGCGTCATCCACCTTGTTGGCCACCAAAATAACTGGTCGCTTGCTGGCGCGCAGCAGCTTGACCACACGCTCGTCAGTGCTGGTGGCACCGACGTGAGCATCCACCACAAAAAGCACCGCGTCGGCGAGCTCGATGGCCACCTCAGACTGCAGGGCAACCGACTTGTCGATGCCCTTGGCGTCTGGTTCCCAACCGCCCGTGTCAACCAGTGTGAACTTGCGACCATTCCATTCGGCCTTGTACGAGACACGGTCTCTGGTTACGCCTGGCTTGTCTTCGACGACGGCTTCGCGGCGACCGAGGATGCGGTTGACGAGGGCTGACTTGCCCACGTTTGGACGACCAACAATCGCAAGCACAGGCAGAGCTGGCATGACCCGGTAGCCATCGCCGTAATCCTGCCCAGAGCCGAGTACCTCGAGGTCTTCGTCGTCTAGCTCGTAATCGGCAAGACCGGCACGCAAGGCATCAGCTCGGCGCTGCTCTTCATCCTCGGAAATTTCACCTAGTCGGGCTTGGAACTGCTCAGCGTCGAAGTCGTACTCGGTGTCATCGTCAACGAGCTCGCCCGGCGTCGCGTCCTCGTCGAATTCATCGTCAACTTCGACGAAGTCTTCTTCGGGATTGCCATAGGTGTAGGTCACCTCGACTTCTGAAAAGTCGTCGTCTGGCTTCTTAGTCATTTGAAGTTCCTTTTTGTGCTGCGGCGAGGCCGCGCTCGATGATTTCTCGAACCGCCGCTACGGTCTGTTCGAAGTTCAATTCCGTTGAGTCAACCAAGATGACCCCTTCTGCGGGGGTCATAAAGTCAACGACTTTGGAGTCGTTTTGATCACGTTCTGAAACTTGGCGGCGAACCTTGATCGCCTCTTGAGCCGATAGCTCCGCAGAACGTCTCTTCAGTCTAACCTCTTCGCTCGCGCTTAGCAGCAGTCGAACCGGCGCATCCGGGGCCACGACAGTGGTTATATCTCTGCCTTCGACAATCACACCAGCGCGCTCGGATCGTTGAACGATGTCGTGGGTCAGACGCTTCATGTAGTCGCGCACGGGCTGAATCCTCGCCACATGTGACACAAATTCGGCGACTCTAGTCTCGCGAATCGCGGTGGTAACATCCGTTACACCGACCCGAACCCAGTAGTCATCCGGGTCAACCGAAATCTCATAGTTGAATTCGGTTTCCAAATCCGTTTCGGCCAAGTTTTCGAGCGCGAAGCGACCCTCCAGCACGGCCCAAGCCAGAGCGCGGTAGGCGGCTCCGGTGTCGAGATAGCCGAAGCCGAGGTCACGAGCGACCTGCTTACTAACTGAGGACTTGCCCGAGCCAGCTGGCCCGTCAATGGCGATCAGGAGAGTCATCCTGCCAACCTCCAACCTCTCTGCTGCAGCTGATCCGTCAATTTAGCCAGCACCGACGGCATCACGAACAGTTCAACCAAACCAACCTGTGCACTCGGCGAGTGCTCAAGCTTGAGCTCTTCGATGTTCACGCCAATCTCACCCACCTCATTGAACAGACGACCCAATTCGCCAGGCTTGTCTTCGATGATGACCACCAACTGGGCGTACTCGGTGTTCTTGCCGCCGTGCTTGCCCGGAATTCGGGCTACACCCGCATTGCCCGACTGCAGCACAGAATCGATTGCCGCCAGCGCGCCAGGCGCATCCGGGTTCTCGAGTGCCTTGACGACCTCGGTCAGATCCTGCGCCAACTCATTCAGGACTGCCGCGACCGGCTTGGCATTTGCCGAGAGAATCTGCACCCAGAGCCTTGGGTCGCTGGCTGCGATTCGCGTGGTGTCGCGCAATCCCTGACCAGCCAACGAGACGTCGGCGGGATCCGCATCCGCCAATCGCGCAGCCAACAGGCTCGAGACCAGCTGAGGAACATGTGATACCAGAGCGACAGCGCGATCGTGCACCTGCGCATCCAAACGAACCGGGGATGCGCCGAGGTCGAGCGCGAGTTGCTCAACCACGCGCCCCGCGTGTTGTGAGCTTGCGGCGTTGGGGGTAATCACCCACGGCCTCGAGGCAAACAGGTCGGCGCGACCGGCGATTGCCCCACCGCGTTCACGACCGGCCATAGGATGCGATCCGACGTAGCGCGTGAGGTCAGCACCCGAGACCTCGAGCTCGCCCAGGATTTTAGTCTTTACGCTGGCGACATCGGTGACGACAGCCTTCGGAAAAGCCGCGAGCTCGGCCGCAACCACCTTGGCAGTGACATCGGGCGG
>JACCDN010632901.1_pt1 | contig 13712 bp, 12 predicted proteins | sample 7441691 | NCBI WGS metagenome assembly JACCDN01 (sample SAMN15323439, study PRJNA562643) | freshwater metagenome | isolation source: river surface water | place: USA:Blue River Watershed | collected 2017-08-16 | reverse complement strand
CTCTTCAGCCCTCGGTCGGGTCGTAGAGGCCTTGGCGGACGACGAAGCGGATGACGCCGGCGACGTCGTGGACGCCGAGCTTGCGCATCAGGTTCGTGCGGTGGTTCTCGACGGTCTTGGCGCTGATATCGAGTTTCACCGCGACTTCCTTGCTCGAGTAGCTCTTGGCCAGCAGCACCGCGATCTCCTTCTCGCGGTCGGTGAGGGTCGCGCCCTTGGCATCGACGTCGCTCTCGGGTGCCGTGAGCGCGTCGGCCATCGCCTTCTGGAAGGTTTCGCTGAACCAGGTGTCGCCGGCGGCGACGGCGTCGACGGCCTGGCGGAGTTCGGAAAGGCGGGCGCTCTTGGGCACGTAGCCGCGGACGCCCGCCTTGAGGAGCCCGCGGGCGATCTGTTTCTCGGACTTGGCGGAGAAGACCAGCACCTTGAGGTCGGGCTGCGTCTCATGCAGCTGGCGCAGGACCTCCAGGCCGCTAATGCCGGGCAGGAGGATGTCGAGGATGAGGATGTCCGGCTTGAGCTGCTTGGCCAAGGCCAGGCCCTCGTTGCCGTCCGCGGTGGAGCCCAGCACGCGGTAGGCGCCGCGGGCTTCGAGCATCTCGATGATCAGCTCGCAGATGGCTGTCTGATCTTCCACGACCACGACCGATTTCGCCTTGCGGACAGAGTTCTTCATGGGGGTATGCCAAGATATTGGCCTCCCCCTGACCGCAGGCGAACGCAAAAATGCCTGCGATTTTTATCTTATTCCGAAGCCGGATCGACCAAGCCTTGGCGGACCACGAAACGGACCAGGCCGGCCACGTCGCGGACGCCGAGCTTGCGCATCAGGTTGGCGCGGTGGTTCTCGGCGGTCTTGATGCTGATATGCAGGCGGCTGGCGACCTCCTTGCTGCTGTGGCTCTGGGCGATGAGGACGGCGATCTCGCGTTCGCGCGGGGTCAGCTGGTCGATCATGCCGTCGCCGAGGAAGGAAGGGGAGGCGAGGGCCTGGCGTACGGTCCGGCTGAAGTCCTCGTTGAACCAGGTGTTGCCGAGGGCGACGGCCTCGATGGCCTTGCGGAGTTCCGACAGCGGGCCGTTCTTGTTCACGAAGCCATGGATGCCGGCCTGCATCAGCGCGCGGACGATGTGGGGCTCCTGCTTGCCCGAGAAGATCAGCACCTTCATGAAGGGTAGGCTGCCGCCGAGCCGGCGGAGGATCTCGATACCACCGACGCCTGGCATGATCACGTCGAGCACCAGTATGTCGGGCTTGAGGCGCAGGGCCAGTTCGATGGCGCTGAGGCCGTCGCAGCCTTTGCCGGCGAGTTCGCATTTCGGGTGCGTCGCGATCATCTCCGCCACCAGGTCGCAGACCGCCGACTGGTCTTCCACGACGAGCACGCGCTTCTTGGCGTCAGGCGCCGCCGGAACGGAAGGCCTGGCCGGTTGCGGGTGACTGGGTGCTCCGGCCGGCGGCCGGGTGACGCGGAGTTTACGCAATGATGTCTTCATGGAATCAATACATGGGATATCTCCGGAATTGTGCCACGAGTATCAACGGAAAGAGGATGGGGCTTATTCCTCATCAATGAATAAGAGAAACGGATTAGCGTTGTTGCTGACGCTGCTGGCTATGAGCGTCTGCCTAGGACTGGCTATCCTATTGGGCGGATTGTTAACCACGGAAACCGCCGCATCCGGGCTGTTCGCCCAGAGGGCCGGTTTGCGCTCTGCAGCAGAGGCTTCTGCCTTGCGCGGTTTGGCTGAATTACAGGCCGCCGCCGGGCCTGACGTGGCTCATACTTATCAGGTGCGGTCCGGAACCTTATGTGTCGGCCGAGGTCTGACCAAGACAGATATCGGCGGCGAAGCCGAGCTGGTCGGTCTGCGATGCCATTGGTCCGTCGAAGACCTGTCTCTGAGGTACGACCTCTCCGCCCGACCCTTGGCGGCAAGCCATGCCTCCGCCTGGGCCAGAAGCCGTGCCGGAAGGTCTAAGCTACCGGTGTCGTTATCCGTGGCCCCGTCCAAGGAGCAACTGAGAGCAATCGAGGCAGGGGGCGCGTCGTTTTATGCCGCCTTCGGCGGAGATGCTCTCGGGTCTGGGAGCTCTTGGGAGGTGAAAGGCTTGCTGACGGACGCCTTGAACGGCGGGTGGCGTAGTGATCTGTCCGACCAGGCCGTTCTGACGGAATCAGTCGGATCGGCGATCGCCGGCATGATGATGAGTCCCGCCTGGGCTCAGTTGCCGTCGCGCGGACGTCCGATGGTTTCCGTCACGGAATCCGAACGAAAGCTTTCGACTCTCCCTGTGCTGACTGACTTTCGTCTCAGCCTGGGATTCTTCAATTCTCGTCATGACGGAAGGCATCGGTTGCGGTTCCATGGCTCAGGAGTGATCTGGAATCCCTTGACGTTGCCTGTTGTGGCCGGCCCTCAGGGCAGGTTGTTTCTCTGCGAGATCATAGGGGCGCCCGAAGTCACCGTCACGAACCTCGACTCAGGTGCGCGAATGATCGTCGATCTGGATGACTGTCCGCAGGCAGATTTCGGAGCAGTCAGGCAAGGGCCCCGGGAGCGGGGGCTTTGGTTCTGGGTCGAGGTGGCGGATGCGGAGACCTTTGGCATGGGCGGGCGGGGCTTGCTGCCGGGCGAGGTCTACGCTTTTCTCAATCCTACCGAGGAAGCCCAGCCCCAAGGGTTGGCTCGTATCCTGTCGAAGACGACGTGGCGTCTGGATCGACGGCCGCACGGTCCGAGCTGGCGGCGTCCTGAGCCGGAGGTCTTCCTGCCGGGAGACCGGATTGAGGTGGCGGTGCGTTTCCGGCAGAAAGTGACGCTCAATCTGCGTCCGTATGCGGGGGAGCCTTCCCGCGATGAGCCCGTCGCATCCTATCCGTCCGCCCCGGCGATTTCATTACGTGACGTGACCTTTCCTGACTTTGGTTTTAGCACGACCGGCGAGGATTACTCTCGGGAGGACAGCGCAGGCTATGCCATAGGTGAGCGGCGGGCCTGCCTGCGGGTTCGTCTGAGGCCCCGATCGTCATCCGATTTTTACGCCGCGGCCGGCGCGGGACGGCTGCAGAGAGGCAGCTGGGATTTCAAGCGGGTGGAGGATGCTTCGGAGTGGGTCGTGGAATCCCCTTTGCTCTCCGCCTTGGATGTCGTCGATCACGACGCATCGCCCTTGGCGGGCACATTTTGGGATCTGCGCCTCAACCGACATGATGCGTCGCAAGCAGGGGCCTTTGCTTCGCTCCGTTGGCGGGACATGCCCAGTTGGCCGCATCTTTCTGTTGGCTCGCTTCGGCATTTCGAGCAGCCTTGCGGAACCGCTTGGCATGATTGGTTGGATCGAGGGTTTTTCTCGGCTCCGCTTACGGTGCCCGAGGTCGGAGTCTGGTCTCATCAGCCATTCTTTATGCCGTCTGGTTTGCGCGCCGGTTCGCATGCTCCAGTGGCGAGGAATCTTTACGTGCTAGGGCCTTGGAACGTGAACTCGCGTGATCCTGCTGCATGGGAGGCTTTTTTCCGTGCCTCTACGTCTGCCTGGCAGGCGGAGCGCGGAGGATATTATGAGCCGATGGCTCTCTCGGGACCTCTCTTCTTCACGCGCCCTGCGGGTGCGGGGCAGCCCAAATGGGGTTCGTCTCTGCCGTTTGATCAGAACGACGAAGGATTGTCCTCGCTCACGCCGCTCGCGGCTGAGGCCGCGCAAGTAATTCAATCGGTAAGGATTTTAGATCCTGACACGCTGAGGATCTGGGCCCGAAAGTTGGTGGAGCTTCAGGCCTCTAATGGCTGGCCCTATGCTTCGTTGAAGGATTTTGCCGGGTCGGGCCTCTTGGAACGCTCCCTCCATGAAAGCGGCATCAACGGCACGGTGGCGGCGGATACGCCAGGTTGGCCGCTCCGATTGGAGGCTGGTGATCTGTTGGAGGCGTGGGCACCCTTGCTCACGGTGCGGGGTGATACCTTCAAGATCGTGGGTGTCGCGGAGAGTCCTGCTGGGGCGATGGCTTGCGAGCTGAGGGTCCAGCGGGTCGCCGAGGAGCACGCTTACGGGCTGCACGGCAGGAAGTTCAGGATAATTGCAGTGCGTTTTCGTAACCCGTGAAGGGTGGGGCGGACTTGACTGGTGGGGGAAAGGGCTAAGATTGAGGGCATGGAATCCAATCCCTTCATCGTCGCTGACGCTCCGGCCGCCGACCGCGCCGCTTTCTTCCGTCGTACCTACGGCCTGGTGGCCGCCGCGTTCGGCGCCTTCGCCGTCACGCTCTTCGCCTTGTTCGTCTCCGGCATCGCCGAGACCTTCATGCGCTCCATCGCCGGCGTCGGCTCTTGGGGCATGCTCGGGGTGATGGTCCTCTTCTGGCTCGGCACCACCGCCGCCCAGTCCCTGGCCTTCAACCGCGCCTCCCGCGCCGCCCAATACGCCGGCCTGGGCATCTACGTCGTCCTGCAGGCCATCATCTTCGTTCCGCTGATCTTCTACACCGCCTACGTCACCAAGGGTAACCCCGGCGAGATCCTCATCCCGGCCTGTCTGGCCACCGGCGCCCTGGTGGTCGCCCTGACCGCCGTGGTCTTCATGACGAACATGGACTTCTCGTTCCTGCGTGTCGCCATCGTCATCGGCAGCATCTGCGCCCTCGGCGTGATCGTCGTCTCGCTCTTCGCTGGCTGGTCCCTCGGCGCTTGGTTCTCCATCGCGATGATCGTCCTGATGGCCACGGTGATCCTCTACCAGACCAACGAGGTGAAGAACACCATGGAGACCGACCAGCACGTCGCCGCGGCCTTCGTCCTGTTCTCGTCCTTCGTGACGCTGCTCTTCTACGTCATCCGCCTCTTCGCGGGTCGTCGCGAGTAAGCTCCCTACGGGGAAACTTCTGAGGGCTCTCCGGTGTTCCATCGGGGAGCCCTTCTTATTTATGCGCCGCTTACTGCTGATCCTATTCACCGTCTTGGCCGCCGCTTCGCTGCCCGCCCAAGGTAAGATCCGCGAGCTGCTGGCAGCGAGGGCCCCGGAGGGTTGCGTCGAGCAGTCCTGGGACGTCGACGGCGTGAAGCGGACGGCCCTCGTGCGCGTGCCGAGCGGGGTGGCGGGCCCGCTGGCCGTGGTCTTCTGCTGGCACGGCCATGGCGGTCGCTCCACGCACTCCGCCAGAGGATGGGGTTACGCCGAGATCGATAAGACTTCGATCCTGGTCTTCCCGCAGGGGCTCCCGACCGTCTCGCCGCTGGTCGACAAGGAAGGGCGCATGCCGGGCTGGCAGACCTCCGTAGACAGCGAGGGCGGCCGTGATATGAAGTTCTTCGACGCGATGCTGGCCGACCTGAAGCAGAAGCACGCCGTCGACGACCGTCGAATCTACTCCATGGGACACTCCAACGGGGCCGCTTTCAGTTATCTCCTCTGGCAGGCGCGCCCGGAAGTCCTCGCCGCCATCGGCTCCGTCGCGGGCAGCCTGCGTGGCGATGGCAAGCCGACGACGCCGCTTCCGGTGATCCATGTCGCCGGGAAGAAAGACCCCTTGGTCAAGTTCGCCTGGCAGCAGGCGACCTTCGCCGCCGTCCGTCGGTTCAATGGGTGCGCCGAAGAAGGCCAGCCCTGGGCCAAGGAAGGCGTCCTCGAGGCGACGGTCTATGCGTCGTCCAAGGGCGCGCCCCTGGTGACGGCCATCCACGATGGCGGCCACGAATACGCCAAAGGCTCCACCGAGCTGATCGTCCGCTTCTTCAAGGAGAATCCGAAGTCTGCCAAGTGATCAGCGGCCGAGGCTGTCCGTGAGGATCGCCAGGTCGTCGAGATAGAACTCGGCCTTCTCGTTCGCGTTGCTGATGAAGCCGACCCAGTCGAGCGTCTTCATGTCAGGGTGACGGCAGGGAAGGCCTTTGAACTCCTTGGCAGGCTCGCCTTCGGGCGTCACCTTGAGGTCCCAGCGTCCGGTCACGGCGTCTCCGATGACGGCTTTCAGTTCGAAGCGGATCCACTTCTGCGTCGGCACCGCGATATCGAGGCCCTTCACGCCGGTGAGGCGGCCGTTCTGGATGTGCAGCACCGGGCCGGTGCGGTAAGGGCTGCCCTTCGTCCGCCATTCGTGTATGAAGATCGCCCTAGGCTCGAGGTAGAGCGCGAAGCTCACCGACGAGGTGCCCGCCGAGTGATGCGGGTGGAAGGATAGCATCGGGTAATAGTGCGACGGCAGGCCGGGAGCGTCCTGGAAGAGCAGGGACTGCTTGCCTTCGGCCTGCTTGGTGTTCGTCAGACGCAAGGCGTCGCCTTGACTGACGCGCGGCTTGCCCGGGGCTGAGCGCAGGACCGAAAGCGCCGGCGTCGCGTGCGGGAAGGGGCGCTGCTGGTCGATGATGCGTCCTTCGAAGGCTTGACGGAGGTTCAGGGCCGGTGCTTCCGGGCGCGCCGGGCGCGCGGCCGGCGCGCCGCGCTCGAAGGTCTCCGCCAGCTTTCGCCAGACAGGGTCATCGCGCAGGACGCCCATCTCGGAGACGTCGATGGACTTGATGCCCAAGGCCAAGGCCGGCGAACCCGGTTTGAGGCGGAAATCGCGCCGAGCGGCGTCCACGAAGAGCGGATCGGCGACGAAGGAGCCGAGGTCCTGGCCCTTCTTCTGCCATTCGGTGAGCGGAAGCTTCTTGTCGGTGAACGTCACCGGACGGCCGGAGGAGTCCCAATAGACGTTATCCTTGTTGAGGAAGTTGGCGGTCGTGCCGGTCCAGTTGCTGCCGAGCAGCTCGCCGCGGTCGAAGACGATGATGTTCTTCTCGAACGTGAAGGACAGGTGGTCCTCCGCGCGGCTGCGCTTGACCTGGTATTCCTCGGAGAAGGCGAAGACATTGTTCCGGATGATGTTCTCCTTGCCGTAGTGCTGGTGGAACCCGCCGTCCGTGGTGTCGTAGGTCACGTTGCCTTCCATCGTGATGCCGGAACTGCCTTCGTCGGTGTAGAGGCCCCAGCCGCCGTAGGTGAAGCAGGTCACGTCATGGATGAGGTTATGGCTGACCGAGGTGCCCTCGGAAGGCCCGAGCGTGTAGACGCCGCCCATGTCGCTCAGGAGGCCTTTGCCGAGGTGGTGCAGGTGGTTCCATTCGACGCGGTTGCGCTTGGCGTTGCTCGGAGCGTAGCCCCAGCGCCAGCCGACCGAGACGGCCGAGTAGAAGAAGTCCGAGATCTCGTTGTGCGTGACCTGATTGTCGGAAGAGCTGCCGACCCAGACGCCGACCGCGCAGGGGAAGATCAGGCCGCCGTCGCGGATGATGTTGTTATGCACGCGGTGGTGGCTCGCGTGGTTCTCCGGCTTGGCCTCGTCGTTGAGCGTGCCGACCTTCACGCCGCCGGCGCCGAGGTCGGTGACGAGGCACTTCTCGATCGTCACCTCGCGGGTGCCGCGTCCGAGGGAGAAGCCGTAGCTGCCGACGTGGGAAAGCTCGCACCCGACGAAGGAAACCTGCGAGGCGTGCTCCAGCGTGATCACCCCGTCCACGGTGCGCACGGCGGCTTGGTTCGGAACGGCCAGCGAGAGGGAAGGCAGGCCTTTGGCATGGCGGAAGGCGAGACCGCGGAAGGTCAGATGGCGGACCTTGTCGCCGGGCTTGCCGACGAAGGTCAGGAGTTTTTCCGAGACAGGGTAGACTCCGCGGAGGCGTCCGGCGTCCTCGCCAGGGCGGGGTTGGTAGGTCAGTTTTCCTGAGCCGCTGAGGAACCACTCGCCCGGCTCGTCGAGGAGCGAGAGCAGGTTCTCGATCACGATTCCTGTGTGGTGGTCGAAGGCGGTGTTGGCTTTCTGGGCTGGCCCGCGGACCTTGAGCAAGCCGGAGGAACGATCCACCGACTCGACGCGGCTGCGGGTGGAGTCCCACTTGTGGTAGAAAGTCGCGACGGCGTCCTGCGCTTCCGCGGGGCCGACTTCGGCGAAGGCGTCGAGTTCCTTCGGATCGAGGCGAATCGTCTGTTCGGTGATGCCGGGCGCCGCGGCGCCGCCGGGGAGAGCGGACTCGCTTTCGATGCTACGCAGGAAGCGGGTGCCGGGGTTGGAGGTTCGAGCGCGGGTGGCCCGGCGCTTGCCGATCCATAGTTGTTCGAACCGTTCGGTGCCTGCAGGCGTCTGGAGGGTCCAGCGTCCGTCGGTGCCGACTTGGAAGGAGGGTAGTTCCTTGCCGCCGGAAATCACCACGACGGCGCCAGGGGCAGCTTCATAAGAGATGTTTCGGCCGGCTTCGCCGGAATCGCGTTCGTCGAAAGCGACCGCTTGGGTCATCCGGTAGGTCCCTGAGGCGAAAACGATGCGCACCGGTTCGGTCAGGGGTCGGGGTAGCTTGCGGACGGCTTGGCGGGCGCCTTCGAGGGACGCCAGCGGGGCATCGTTTCGGCCTGATGCCCGGTCATCGCCGTTGGGAGCGACGTGCAAGTCGAGGGCAAGACCGGCGCAGGGCAGCAGGAACCCGAACAGCAAACAAAGACGGAAAGGCATGGTTACCCCGACAAGACCGACGTCGGGCGGTTCCCTCAAGCCTTCTTGGCGACGAAGAAGCGGGTCTCTCCCGCGAACTCCCGGACGAGCGGGCCGTCCGCGGCGACTTCGGTGCTCAGCGGACACCCGATGACATCAAAGCCGGTTTCGGACAGCTCTTCGCGGGTTTCCTGTTCGGTGCTGCTATGGATGAAGACCGGAGACGTGTCGCTCTCGTGCCAACGATCGCCGGGGATGACGTCGGCGGGCCTTTCTTCCTTGGCCCAGTAGGCGGCGTTGGCGCCTTTCTCTCGGTCGGAAGCCGTGAAGAGGAAGATGCCGCCGGGGCGGAGGACGCGATGGATCGAACGCAAAGCCGCCAGGCGGTGGGCGCGGCTCGGCAGGCACATCAATCCGTTGAAGGCGAAGATCGCGTGGTCGAACGAGGCGTCAGGGTAGGTGAGGGCCGTGGCGTCCTGCTGTTCGACGCAGTGTTCCCAGGCTTCGTCGTGGTCGGCGAGGACGGCGCGGGCGAGGCTGACCATGATCGGCGAGAAGTCGGTCGCCACGACGTCATGGTAGCCCGCTTGGCGAAGTCCGAGCACCACGCGGCCTCCGCCGCAGCCCAGTTCGAGCACGCGGCTGGACTTCGGCAAGTGGCGTTCGATGAGCACGCGTTCCGACGCCCAGAGGCCGACCCGGACCGCGGCCCGGGCGTAATGCAGGGCCGTCTCGGTCTCGAGCCAATGGGCCTGCGGGTCGCGTTCCATGACGTCACGCAAGCGAAACTTGCCTCCGAGGCAATCGCAGGAACACTCGCCCGCATGTTCCGGTTGCTCTTCCTCGCCTTGGCTCTCGGGCTTGTCGCCTGCGACAGCCGCCGTCCGGACTCCGCCCCGACGCGGGAGCTCGGACTCGAGACCCGTTTCCCCGTCCGCATGGGCGTCGTGCTCAGCCAGCTGCGGGTGGCTATCTCCGACCTGGAAAAGGCCCGAGGTCTCATGGGCGTCGATAAGCTTGAGGAAGCCGAGGGCATGGCCTTCCTATATGATGAGGACGGGCAGATGAGTTTCTGGATGAAGAACACCCTGATCGACCTCGACATCGCCTTCGTCGGCCGGGACGGCACGGTCCTGGAGGTGCGCACCATGACGGCGGGCGATACCGAGACCACCGTTTCGATCACCAAGCAGGCGCGTTTCGCGGTCGAGATGCGCGCGGGGTGGTTCCGCGACTTCGGCGTCAAGCCGGGCGACAAGGTGAACCTCGAAGACCTGCGCGCGGCGGTGCGCGCCCGGGGTTACGACGTGAAGAAGTTCCTGCCCTGAGCTCAGAGCGAGCGCCAGAGGAACAGCAGTCCCGCGGCGCCTGCGAGCATGAGGAACACGAAGGCGAGCGCCAGGCGTTCCGAGGCCGTGGTCCGGAAGATCTTCATGCGCGCGGGGCGAGCCTTGCGGCGGCTTCGCGCAGGAAGCCCGTGAGGCGGAGCAGGAAGTAAGGCGAAGGCGAGCCGGCGACCGGGGCGAGGGCCTGTTCGGCCGCGGCGATCTCGGCGTCGAGTCGGCGGAAGGATTCGCGCCAGGCGGCTTCGGAGATCAGCTTGCGGGCGTCGCCGCCGGCCCGCAGGGGCGTCAGGAAACCTTTGCCCGAGATATCGCGTTCCAGCAGCATCGGGAGCGTCAGTTTGCCGCTGGCGGCGTCGGTGCCGAGCGTCTTGCCCGCCTTGGCGTCATCCTGCAACAGGTCGACGAGGTCGTCGTAGATCTGATAAGCGATGCCGAGGTGGCGCCCGAAGAGGGCGCACGCGTCGACGTGTTCCCTCGGTCGGTCGGCGAGGAGCGCGCCGATGCGGCAGGCGCCTTCGAAGAGCTCGGCGGTCTTGAGGCGGATGTGGCGGTAATAATCCTCCAGGGAGAGGTCGTCATGTCCGCGGGAGAAAGTCTGGCAGACCTCGCCGGAGCAGACTTCGCGGGAGGCGCGGGCGACGATGCGGCAGAGCTCGGGCGTCGGGTGGTCGGCGGCCAGCACGAGCGCGTGGGCGAAGAGGGCGTCGCCGAAGAGCACCGCCGCGTGGGCGCCGTGGGTGCGGTTCGGGGTGGCGCTGCCGTGGCGGGTGTCGGCGCCGTCGAGGACGTCGTCGTGCACCAGCGTCGCCAGGTGGACCAGCTCGATGATGCCGGCTCCGCGGACCAGGGCCGGGGGCGGAGGACCGCCGGCGCCGGCGCCGAAGGCGAGCAGCGGGCGGAGGCGCTTGCCCGGGTGGGCGAGCACGTCGCGCACCATCGGGCGGACCTCAGGCTCGAACGCCAGCTCCTGCGCCGCGAGGAATTGCTCGAGGGCCGCGAAATGGGCTTCTAGGCCGACGTGCAGCGGGGAGGACACGCCGCAATGTGCCGACGAAAAAGCCCGTGCGCAAGCGCAGGATGCGGATTGTCCCGGTCAGGGGACGAACTTCGTCTCGACCGAGATGATCTGCTTGCCGGTGCTGGCGCAGTCGGCGCACGGGATGCGCTTGTCCACGAGCTGGCCTTTCTGGGCCTCACGCGTGAAGCCGAGCCCGCCGCACTTCTTGCAGGGGATGGTCTCGTTGGTCGTGGCGCTGAGTTCGGCGCCGCCGGTGATCGCTTCGACGAAGCGCTGCAGGCCGGCCGGAGAGTCTTCGAGCGTCGCGCATTCGACGAACGCCTCGCGGCGGAGGGTCAGGCGGCGTCCTTTGAGCGGGGCGAAGTCAGGCGTGAAGAGCACGGCGACCGTGCCGACATGCATGCCCTTGATGCTGCCGGTATCGCCGGCCTTGGCGGGCTTCTCGAGCAGGAGGAGGGCCATCGTGTCGACGCCGGCGGCGAGGGCTTCGTTGGGGCCGGCGGCGGGCCAGGCGGCCTTGGCGAGATATCGGTTATCGCCGAGATCCTGGAGCACGGAGTAGGTGACCGTGGTCACGTAGCCGACGGCTTTGCTCGAACCGGCAGGCGAACCGTCGACGATGCTCTGCGTGGCGAAGGCCGAGTACAGGCGCTGCAGTTCCTTCGTGGTCTCGGTCGAACCCAGACGATTCATCTTCGAGAGCTGGAAGGTGCGGGTCGTCTTGGCCTCCGGCAGCAGCGAAGGACGGAACGGGGAGATCTGGACCGAGTTGTCGACGAACTCGTCCGAGATGCCGGCGGCGGCCGGGGCGGCGGTCGCCGGAGCCGTGGCAGGAGCGGCGGCCGGGGCCGCGGCAGGAGCGGGCTCCGCGGAGACCTTGGTGCCGAACGGGGTCGTCTGGGCGCCGAGGGGCATGACGAGAAGGGCGAGGAGGAATCGGATCATCATGGGCTTAGTCGAGGGAACTCAGGTCGCCTTCGGCGGGCGGAGGAGTGGACTTAGGCTTGCTGGTCGCGGAGGAACCCAGGGCCGGGGTCGAAGGGGTCACGGGGTCGGTGGAGCGGGCCGGCTTGTAGCCGTCGTCGTCGCCACGGTCGTCGTCTTCGTCGTCATCGTCCGGGAGATCGTCGTCTTCCGGGTTGGGCTTGTCGCCGCGCGCGATGCGCTTGCGGCGCACGATCACCGTGCCGACGCCGACGGCGGCCAGGTAGAAGCCGAAGAGCACGCCGGTCATCACGAAGAGCGAGATCGGCTCGGCGATCGGCGTGATCATCGCGACCAGCACCATGATGCCGAAGAGCATGCCGCGCCAGGACTTCAGCAGCGTGCGCGGGCGGACGAGCTCGAGCCACATCAGGATGATGAGCGCGAGCGGGAACTGGAAGGTCAGGCCCGTCAGCAGGCACATCATCACCACGAACGCGTAGTAGTCCGAAGCCTGCCAGGTGACTTCCATGCGGAGGCCTTCGGCGAAGTGCTGCCAGATCTGGATGGACATCGGGCTCAGCCAGAAGAACGCCAAGGCGGCGCCCATCAGGAAGAGGATCAGCGCCGAGACGCAGAAGGGGATGATGCCGCGCTTCTCGCGGTCGGTGAGGGCGGGGCCCACGAAGCGGGCGGTCTCGTAGAGGAAGACCGGCGAGGCGAGCGCGACGCCGACGCCGAACGCGGCGTACATGAGCACCTTCCAGACGCCCATGAAGGTGAACTCCTTGAGTTCGCCCATGGCGACGAGTCCGGGGTCCGGCTGGCTCAGGATGGCGCCGATCGGCGAGGTCTCCGGGTGCTTGGCCCACTGAAGAGGCAGGTTGAGCAGGGCGGGGGTCTCGCGGTAGAAGATGAGCGCGGCGACCATCCCGATGGCGAAGACGCCGAGGACGCGGAGGAGGGAGACGCGGAGGTCGTCGAGGTGTTCCAGGAACGTCATCTCGCTCCGGGACTTGTTACGACGAATGAAGGCGGAAAGCATGGGAGGGGTCAGTCCTTGCGGAGGAGGTCCTTGATGACGTCAAGGCTCAGGCCGGACGAAACGGAGTCTGATTCGGTCAGGAGCTTACGCAACATCTCAGACTTGGACTTTTGGAGCTCCATGACGCGTTCTTCGATGGTTCCGGCCGCGATCAGCTTGATGCTGGTGACCGTACGGGTCTGGCCGATGCGGTGGGCGCGGTCCGTGGCCTGGGCCTCGGCGGCAGGGTTCCACCAGGGGTCGAAATGGATGACCGTATCGGCTCCCGTGAGGTTGAGGCCGGTGCCGCCCGCCTTGAGGGACATCAGCATCACCGGGATGCTCGGGGTCGAGTTGAAGGTGTCGCAGACGCCCTGGCGGTCCTTGGTGGAGCCGTCGAGGTAGCAATAAGGGATGTCGCGGTCCTCAAGGGCTTCCTTGAGGAGCTGGAGGGCCGTGACGAAGGTCGAGAACACCAGCATGCGGTGGCCGGCGTCCTTGGATTCTTCGACGAGTTCGAGGAAGGCCTGGAGCTTGGCCGAATCGGCCTCGGCCAGCTTCGGGTCGAGGATGCGCGGGTCGGCGCAGATCTGGCGGAGACGCAGCAGCTGGTTGAACGCCGCCATCTGGATGCGGGCCTGGGTGGCGCCGCCCATCTCCATCTCGAAGATCTCCTGTCGGGTGGACTCGAGGATCTCGTCGTAGATCTTCTTCTGGTTGTCTTCGAAGTCGCAGTAGACGATCTGCTCGATCTTGGCGGGTAGCTCGGGGGCGACGGCGACCTTGGAACGGCGCAGGATATACGGCGCGGCCATCTGGAGCAGGCGGTCGTCGTGCCACTTGCGTTCGTCGGCATGGACGCGTTCCTCGGGCTTGGGCAGGTAGCCCGGCATCAGGAAGCCGAAGAGGGAGCGGAGATCCTCGAGCGAGTTCTCGACGGG
>JACCDN010651411.1_pt1 | contig 13721 bp, 13 predicted proteins | sample 7441691 | NCBI WGS metagenome assembly JACCDN01 (sample SAMN15323439, study PRJNA562643) | freshwater metagenome | isolation source: river surface water | place: USA:Blue River Watershed | collected 2017-08-16 | reverse complement strand
GCTAAGCCTGCTGAGCCAGCCAAACCGGCAGAAGCTGCCAAGCCTGCCGCCAAGTAATCCGGCACAGGTCATCAAGCAAAAAGGGGCAATCAGCCCCTTTTTGTTTTGTCTGCGTTGCGTGCGTCAGCCGCGATATTTGGCGCCGCAGGCCGCAGCGTGTTTGTTGATGGCATCAATGTTGAATGCTTCGTCGTAGCGGTCGCAATCGCTGTTCTGGCATTCAAAAAACGCTTTCTGGATGTTCCAGCTATCACCCGAAGCACTCAGGCCCTGCTGGCGCGGCGAGTGTTTCAGCGGCTCATCGCAGAATGGGCAGGGGATGTCGGTATCGTTGACGTAGGCATCGGCAATTTCCCCGACTACGAGGTTACCGATAAAGGTGTATTCATCAATGATTCGGCTTTGACGCATGTTGGCGCTTTCTGAATTCGGCAGGAATGGCGATATTTTAACCCGGCTATCCGCCATATCGTGGATTTATCCTGCCGGCGCAAAATAGGCAAAAAAGCGCTGGATGAAATCATCGCGTTGTTCTGCCGGCAGGTGGTTGATGCCGCCAGCGGAAAAACGTCCACCGCCGGATGGATACTGGCTGCATAGGCCGACTGCTCCCACTGTGCCGCCTTTGGGCGCGCGCACGCTGATCAGGTAATCGCCGGCGCTGTCGAGGTTGAGAATGGCAAATGCCCGCTGTGGCTGGGCGCTGGCCAGGCGATTGGCAAGAATGCCGGAGATGCGCCGAGCCCATTTTTCCGGTGGCAGCAGGTAGACGGCGGCGTGCGCCTGTTGCTGCAGCGGCTGCAATTGGCCAAGTCGGGCGTTGTCGGCGGCGTAGTTGTCGCGCAGCAGGCGGAATTCGGCGGTGTGTTCGATAAAGTCAAACGCTGAGGTATACGATTTGATTGCCTGATACAGCGTGGCGGGGGCGATGGCGAGATCGCTGACCGTTTCGCCGTAGGCGTTGTAGTTGAGCAGGGTGCCCAGCTCTTGCAGTTGCGCGATTTTTTCGGCGTTCAGGCCGCTGGCCTGCGCCAGCGCGGTGGCGGGGCCGTTGAGGTTGTCGCCGAATGCGGCGGCAATGGCCCATGGCCGGAATGCACCATTCAGGTAGCGGTCTACCAGCAGGCTGCTGCATACATCTGCCGCTTCGTCGATAAAGCTGTGCAGGGCTGGGTGGGACGGCTGCTTGCTGGCGGCGTGGTGGTCAAAATAACGGATACTGGCGCCGTGTTCGAGCAAGGTTTGCAGTGCGTCGATATTGGCATCCAGCGAAATATCGAAAACATTGACCTGAATGCCCGCTTGCGGCGGCACTTGCCGCAGCAGCGCAATATCGCGCTTGACGCCGGTGATCAGTGTGCTGCTGGCCGGCTGCGCCAGCCGCAACTGGTGCAGTGCGCAGATGCCGTCTGCATCGCCGTTAAAAACGTCGATGATGTGTGTGTGCGACATGTGTTGGGCCCGACGGCATGGAGATGGCGACTATTGTGCCACGCCTGCCAATTTGCGGCGCAAGGGCCGTGGGTACTGGTTTGCGGTCATCCGGGGGTAAATATATTATCGTTGTTTGATAAAGGGCTGGTCAGCCTGTGAACAATCGTCTAGCCTGACAAGATAAAAGCATAACGATGGATTGATGGTGGGACGAGGATTGACGCTGCGTCGGCAATTGCCGGCATGTTTGCTGACACTGCTGGCTATTGCAGGACACACGCCTCTGGCATGTGCAGATGGCCCGTGGTTGCCGCAGCCGTCGGTGTGGAGCGATATGCTGCCCACGCTGCAGCAGGTGCAGTTGCAATCCCAGCGTGCGCCGACCCGTTTGCTGCTGGATGTCGAGAGTGGCACCACGGTTGCGGTATTTAATGTGGCCGGCGTGGCCAATGCCGCCGATGCGGTTATCTACAAGGGTCGCAGCGAGTTCTCGCTGGTCAAGATGGCGGGTGCCACCACCGGGCAGATTGCTGTGCTGTTTCCGGATATCGGCGAGCCGTATCGCAGTGTTTTCACAAAAATCATCGAAGGTATCGAGGAAAAGGCCAAGGGCCGTGTTTTGTCGGTGCCGGTGGGCAATAACGTCAACCCGACCGAGCTGGCGACCGAGCTGCGCAAGCAGGATGTGAAGGTGGTGGTGGGCCTCGGCCGCCAGGGCCAGAAGGCTGCGGTATCGGTGAATGGCGAGCTGAATGTGGTGGTGGGCGGGGTGCTGGCCGTGCCCGAGGCAGATGCCCAGTTGATGCCGGTGCATACGCTGGCGCCCGATCCCAATCTGCTGTTCAGGAAACTCAAAAGCCTGGCGCCCAATGTGCGCAAGGTGCATGTGGTTTACGATCCGCGCCAGAATGCCTGGCTGATCAAGCTGGCGCGCGAGGCTGCCAGGGTAAATGGACTGGAGCTGCTGGCGCAGGAGGCGGCCGATCTGCGGACGGCGGTGAGGGCTTATCAGGGCATTATCAATAGCCCCAATCTGGCGCATGAGGCGCTGTGGCTGTTGCAGGATTCAACCACGGTGGATGAGTCGGTGATTCTGCCGCTTGTGCTGGAAGACGGCTGGGGCAAGAATCTGCTGGTGTTCTCCAGCAATATGGCGCATGTCAAACGTGGCGCGCTGTTTTCACTTTATCCGAGCAATGTTGATCTGGGGCGCACGCTGGGGGCGTCCGCGATGTCTTATCTGGGCGGTGGCAATACAGTACGCGGTGTGTTGCCGCTGACCGATGTGCTGATGGCAGTCAATCTGCGTACCGCCACGCATCTGGGTATCAGCCTTAACTATACCCAGCAGCGTGCTTTTGATTCGGTGTATCCGCAGCCATGAAACACCTGAATCTGCATCAGAAACATTCAATCATCGCCGCTTACCGTGAATCACCGCTGCGGCAGCAGTTGAGCCTGGCCATGACGGTTGGCGTGTTGCTGGTGGCCTTGTTGTCGTCGCTGGCCAGCACCTGGCAGGGCTCGCGCCAGATTCGTCAGTCGATGCTGGAGCAGGGCCAGCGTGTGGCAGAAAACTTTGCCCGGCAGAGTACGCTGGCCTTGTTGTCCGGTTCGCCGGAGAACGCTGCAGAGTCTGCCGCTGCGACGCTGGCTTTTCCGGATGTCACCCGGGTGGAAATCCATCAGGCTAACGGCTCGCCGTTGCTGGTGCGTGGTGCGCCGGATCACAGCAAGTTGAATCATGTGTCGTCTCCTTACGGAACCAAGCAGGCTCAGCTGGAGAGCGAAACCGGCAATGACTGGCGTTTTGTGGCGCCGGTGATTCACAAGGTGGAGGCGTCGCCATTCGATCTGGATGCGGTTGCCAAGGCGCAGCAGCTGGGCTTTGTGCGTGTGGTGCAGAGCAAGACTACGCTGACGCGCATGGTAACCAATGTGTTGCTGATCAATCTGGCGGTGTCGTTTTCCTGCGCATTTGTCTTTCTGCTGGTCATCCGCTCCCTGTCTAACCGCCTGACCCTTCCGCTGGCGGCGCTGTCGACCGCAATGGCCCGCGCCGAGCGGGGCGAGGATGACGCTCAGGCACCGGTATTCGGCCCCAAGGATGTGGTGGATATGGCCAATAGCTATAACCGCATGATTACCACCCTGCAGGATCGGGAACTGGCGCTGCGCGATAGTCAGGCGCGTTATCGCGAGGTGATCGAATCGGTGAAAGAGGCGATTTTCCAGACTGACAGCCTGGGTCGCTGGATACTGTTGAACCCGGCCTGGACCGAGATCACCGGTTTTGCGCTGGATATGTCCTTACAGCAGCCCTTGCTGGATTTCATCTTCCATGGTGATCGCGCCCGAGTGGCCGAGCTGCAACGGCAACTGGCCACCGGTATGTTGCGCACCGTTGAATACGAGGTACGCTTCATTCACCGCAACGGCACCGAGGGCTGGGCCGAAATCAAGCAGCACGGCCGGTTTGACGCCAAGGGCGTGTTTATCGGCACGGCCGGTACGTTCGACGATATTACCGAGCGCAAGCACAATGAGCAGGAGCTGGCAGCGCATCGCCAGCATCTGGAAGACCAGGTGCAGATTCGTACTGCTGCCTTGCAGGCGGTGAACAAGGAGCTGGAGGCATTCAGTTATTCGGTATCGCACGATTTGCGTGCACCGCTGCGGGCCGTGGACGGGTTTGCGCGCATGCTGCAGGAAGACTGCGGGCCCACTTTGCCGGATGAGGGCAAGGATTACCTGAACCGCATCATTGCGGCGGCCACGCGCATGTCGCAATTGACGGATGGCCTGCTTTCGCTGGCGCGTGTCAGCCGTAACGAGCTGCATCGCAAGCCGGTTGATCTGAGTGTGATGGTCGGAGGCTTGTTTGATGAGTTGCAGGCGACCTTTCCGGAACGCAAGGTGAACATCACCATCGAGCCTGAGCTGACCGCCAATGCCGACCAGGAAATGATGCTGGCGGTGTTGCAGAATCTGGTGAGCAATGCATGGAAATTTACCGCCAAGCGTGAGCTGGCACATATCGAGTTTGGCCGTACCCGCACGGCGCATGGCACCGGTTTTTTTCTGCGCGACGATGGCGCCGGGTTTGACATGGCCTATGCGGGCAAGCTGTTTGGTGCTTTCCAGCGCCTGCATGGCAAGGAGGAGTTTCAGGGCACCGGCATTGGCCTGGCCACGGTGCAGCGCATCATCCACCGCCACGGTGGCGAAATCTGGGCCGAGGCATCAGTTGATAATGGCGCGACGTTCTACTTTACGCTGCCGGATGATTGATTGACGTGGTGACTGAAAAAACCAAACCCCGCAATTGCGGGGTTTGGTTTTTGTGCTGTTGTACAACTTAGCCGCAACTGCCGCAGCAAGTTTTCGATGCATTTTTCAAGATGGCGTACAAATCATCTTTCAGCTGCAGGCGCTGTTTTTTCTTCGCTTCAAAGGCTTCGTCGGTTACCGGTACATCTTCGGTTTCCAGACGGCAGATCTCTTTATCCAGATCCTGATATTCGCTGAACAGGCGAGCAAAATGCGCATCAGTCTGTTTCAACTGGGAAATATTCTCTTTGAACTCAGGGAATTCCTTGGCGAGATCGTGGTGTTCTACGTACATGTATTTCATCCTTTCCAGTGGTGAATCACTACAACTTCATCGTAACTCGCTGGCAGAAAATGGATTTGATGCAGGTCAAGTTGTGTGATATTGCTCCGTACACAAAAATGAACGGCGGTCATTTGTCGCAGGATACACTTGCAAGGTATCTGTCCGGGCCCGGTTTGTCAGGATTGAATGCCTGCTCCGTGTGCCTGTTGGTCTGCGTGGTAGGAGCTGCGCACCATCGCGCCTACCGCTGCGTGTTTGAAGCCCATTTCGTAGGCCTTTTTCTCGAACATCCTGAAGGTATCCGGGTGCACATAACGTGTCACCGGCAAATGGCCATTGGATGGCTGCAGATACTGGCCGATGGAGATCATGTCGATGTTGTGGTCGCGCATGTCCTGCATGGTCTGCAGGATTTCCTCGTCGGTTTCGCCAAGGCCGACCATGATGCCGGATTTGGTGGGCACCCACGGAAAACGCTGCTTGAAATCGCGCAGCAGCTGCAGCGAGTGGGCGTAATCGGCTCCGGGGCGGGCGGCCTTGTAGAGGCGTGGCACGGTTTCCAGGTTGTGGTTCATCACATCCGGCAGGCCGTTGATGAAGGTTTCCAGCGCCACTTCCATGCGGCCACGGAAGTCCGGTACCAGCACTTCGATTTGTGTTGCCGGCGACAACTCGCGCGTGGCCTGGATGCAATCGACAAAATGCTGCGCTCCGCCGTCTCGCAGGTCGTCACGATCCACCGAGGTGATCACCACGTATTTGAGCTTGAGTGCGGCGATGGTTTCGCCCAGATGGCGCGGCTCATCGGCGTCCAGCGGATTGGGGCGTCCATGGCCGACATCGCAGAACGGGCAGCGACGGGTGCAGATGTCACCCATGATCATGAAAGTGGCGGTGCCCCGGCCAAAACATTCACCGATATTCGGGCACGACGCTTCTTCACACACGGTGTGCAGTTTCTGCTCGCGCAGGATCTGCTTGATCTCGTAAAAGCGCGAGCCGGAAGGGCTTTTGACGCGAATCCAGTCGGGTTTCGGCAGCCGTTCGGTGGCCGGTACGATTTTGATCGGGATACGCGCAGTCTTGTCGGCGCCTTTGAGTTTGATTTTTTCGTCAGTCATGGTTTTACCGCAATAGTGTGATGCAGATGGGCAAGAAAGCGTTCACTGATGTCTTCGAAGCGATCACTCACGCCCAACTCGCGAAGCTGGGTCATGCGCATGTTGGCATAGCCGCAGGGGTTGATCCAGTTGAATGGCGCCATGTCCATGTCGATGTTGAGGCTGACGCCGTGATAAGTGCAGCCGTGTTTCACGCGCAGCCCGATCGAGGCGATCTTGGCTTCATCGACATAAACGCCGGGGGCATCAACCTTGCCATAGGCGCGGATGCCGTATTCCGCCAGCAGATTGATTACGGCCTGCTCGATGGCGCGCACCAGTTCGCGGATCGACAGCTGGTAATGATCGAGTTTAAGCAGCAGGTACACCACCAGCTGGCCGGGGCCGTGATAGGTGACCTGGCCACCACGGTCGGTCTGCACAATCGGGATCGGTGTCAGCTGCAGGATGTGTTCCGGCTTGCCGGCCAGCCCCTGAGTGAAGACCGGCGGGTGTTGCAGCACCCACAACTCGTCGGGCGTATCCGGCTGGCGTGCTGCGGTGAAGGCCTGCATCGCGGCAAAGGTCGATTCGTAATCCACCAGTCCGAGCTGGCGAATCACAAACGGCGAGGTCTGGCTGGTGCTGGCAGAAACGGTAACCTCGCGGTGCATGTCTTTCCTAGAGTGCGACTTTCACCAGCGGGTGGCTGGTCAGGTCCATATACAAATTATCGAGCTGGGCTTTTGAAACTGCATAAATGGTAACGGTAACTGCCAGGTAATTGCCATTCTTGCTTACCCGCATTTCCAGGTCGGCAACGGTGACTTCCGGCGAATGTTTCCGGGCGATTTCCAGCACCACCTGATGGAAATCTTCGGAATGCGCCCCCATTACTTTGACGGGAAAGCGGCAGGGGAATTCAATCAGGGATTCTTGTTGCTGAGTCATGACGCGCCTCCCTGGCGCAATACATTGTGTTTGAAGGCCTGATACAGCGCGTCCATGCGCGCTGCCAGCGGGCCGGGCCGGCCATTGCCCACTGCTACATCATCAAGCCGGGTAATCGGCAGAATCTCGCGGGTGCTGGAGGTCATCCAGATTTCGTCGGCATTGCGCAATTCACCATCGCTGACTGGCCGTACTTCCACTGGAATGGCGTTGGCTGCTGCCAGCTCCAGCACGACGTCGTAGGTGATGCCGGACAACATCAGGTGCGATTTGGGCGGGCACAATAACACACCGTTTTTCACCACAAAAATATTGCTGGCGGCACCTTCGCTGAGATAGCCATCGCGAATCAATATGGTTTCGGCACAGCCAATATCAAGGGCTTCATTGCGCAATAACACGTTGGCCAGCAGAGCCAGTGATTTGATGTCGCAGCGTAGCCAGCGGTAGTCTTCACGGCTGATTGCGCTCACGCCTTGTGCCTTGAGCTCTGCACTGGCGGTGATCAGCGGCATCGGGTAAATCAGCGTGCTTGGCTTGGCTGGAGCAGGGAAGGGGAAGTCGCGATTCGGGCCACAGCCGCGGGTGACTTGCAGATACACCTGCTGGTCGTCGAAATCCTGCCTGGTGATGGCCTGCAACACGAGGTCGCGCCATTCTGTGGCGCTAAGCGGATTGGTGAGGCGAATACTATCAAGGCTGGTCTGCAGACGTTGCAGGTGTTCATCCAGACGGAAAGCGTGGCGCGAATACACTGGCACCACTTCGTAAACACCATCGGCAAACAGAAAGCCCCGATCCAGCACCGAAACCCTGGCATCGCTCAGGGGCTGCCATTCACCGTTCAGATAAATCATGGCGTCTCCGACAATCGCTTCATCAATACATGCTGCGTCTTGCTGACAAAATAGCCGTGGCGCAGGTAAAAGTGGTGTGCTTCATGACGGATCACGTTGGAACGGAATACCACCGTAGATACCCCCCGGCGTGATGCCCAGCCCTCGGCTGCAGCCAGCAGCAGGCTGCCAACACGATGGCCGCGAACGGCTTCATCCACCACAAAACCGGTGATTTCCACCATCGGCGGTGCTTCCAGCAAGGCGCGCAGTTCCAGGCCGGCCCAGGCCAGCACTTTACCCTGATCATCGGTACCAACCAGCACCGTCTTTTCTGGATTGCGCAGCACCCGCATCAGGTTGTCTGCCAACTGCGATTCGCTGATCTCAAAGCCGAGCTGCTGGCACAAATGCCACAACTCGGGTACGTCATGCGGTACAGCTCCGCGAATCGAAATCAGGGTTGGCTCGGTCATCTTGGTCCGGCAGAAAAATTAAACACCCATTAATAATAGTGCGTGTCCCGCAAAAGCCGAGTGATTCGCACAAGCCAGTATTTTCAGCTGCTGGCCTGTGTTGTCGCAGCTTATTTCAGCATCAGGCGCAGGCTGTCCCAGGTCCGGCCGAAAAAGCCTGCCTGGCCCACGGTTGCCAGTGATACCACCGGATATTCACCCAATACCTTGCCATCCAGTTCCAGCTTGATCTTGCCCACTGCCTGGCCGGCAGAAATCGGTGCAATCAGCGGCTGCTGGGTGGTCAGGCTGGCCTTGATTTTACCTGCCTGGCCTTTGGGGACTGACAGATACAGATCGCGATTGAAGCCGATTTTGACCTCTGGCGCCTGGCCTTTCCAGACTTTCAGCGTCTGCACCGTCTGGCCGTTGCTATATACCTTGGGCGTATCGTAAAACTGCAGGCCGTAGTTGAGCAGCTTGGCGCTTTCGCTCTCGCGGACATTGGCCGAGGCGGTGCCCAGTACTACCGACAACACGCGGCGGCCATCGCGCCTGGAGGTGGCGACCAGACAATAACCGGCGCTTTCGGTGTGGCCTGTTTTCATGCCGTCAACGTTGGGGTCTTTCCACAACAAGCCATTGCGGTTCGGCTGGGTGATCTTGTTGTAGGTGTATTCCTTCTTCGAATAGATCGGGAAATACTGGGGAAAATCCTTGATGATGGCCGTGGCCAGTAGCCCCAGATCATTTGCCGAGGTGAAATGTTGCGGATGTGGCAGGCCGGTGGAGTTCATGAAGTGGCTATTCTTCATTCCCAGACGCTGCGCTTCGCGGTTCATCATTTGCGCAAACACGTCTTCGCTACCGGCGATGGCTTCTGCCAGTGCGATACAGGCATCGTTGCCCGACTGGATGATCATGCCGTGGATCAGCTCATTCACGGTCACCGGCGTTTTCAGGTCGATGAACATGCGCGAGCCTTCGGCTTTCCAGGCTTTTTCCGATACCGGAATCACTTGATCGATCTTGATGGTGCCTTGTTTGATCGCCTTGAACGTCAGGTAGGCAGTCATCAATTTGGTCAGCGATGCCGGCTCAACGCGGTCATCTGCACTTTTGGCTGCGAGTGTCTGATTGCTGTGGAAATCCTTGAGGAAATACGAGCGGGCTGCCACTTCCGGTGGTGGCGGGGTCATGCTGGCGGCGTTGCTGATCTGGGCCAGTGTGGCGCAGCAGGCCAGCGAATACAGGGCTTTTTTAACGGCGTTCATGGTGTGTATAGTCGTTTCAAAAACAGGATTGTTGGCCGCGCCGGGCGCGGCGTCAAAAGGATATGTATTGCAGAATAGGGTGATGTTTCATGTGTAACGGCAGCCCGCTGCCGATATGCCTCCTGCAGCGGGCCGTCGACTAGCTGGCGAGAATCACCCGTACCGCTTCCAGCCGCAATTGTGCCGAGCGGATGGCGTGGGTGAGTTGCTGTTTCTGTTCGCGCAGATAGTCGATTTCAAATTGCGGCACACTCGGGTTAACCTCGCGTAGCCCTTCCATACGGCGGATTTCTGCATCCAGCTCGGCGGCCATGGCGGTTTCTGCCTGTTGGCTGTAGGTGGGCAGTACGGCCTGTGCCAGTTTCTCCGAGCCGGTGAGCATGCGCTGGATGTCGGCCTGTTTCATGCGCACGATCTGGCTGGCCAGATCCGGCTCAACCGGCACGTGCTCCATGCCTTTCAGGCGTGGGTCGAGATTGACGGGTTTACTGTTGCTGTCGACGATCTGGCGTAACAACACGGGCGGCAGGAAACGCCCTGCACGCAAGCTCTTTGGTGCGGCGCACTGGATGGTGTAGACAGTTTCCAGCAGCACGCTGCCCGGCTTCAGCTTTTGTGTATCCACCACCGTCACCACTGAGTTGCCATACTGGCTTTCGCGCATCCAGTCCAGCGCGGCACGCACCATCGGGTGTTCCCAGGTGAGGAACTGCAGCTCTTCGCGGCCGAGTGCTGTGGCGCGGTCGAAGGTAACCAGTGTGCCATCGTCTTCCAGCTCCGGCAGATGCGGAATCAGCATGTTTTCGCCGGGCAGCAGGCGGTAGACGTTGTGGGTATGCTCTTCGAAATCCACGCCAATCGCGCCGAAGACTTTTTCCATGAAGTCGAACAGCGTTTCGCCGCGCTCGGCGCTGGCGATGTGCTGGCGCAGTTGGTCGGCGTGTGGCTGGCGGCAGGAGTTCAGCTCCAGCAAACGGTCGCGGCCCTGTTCCAGTTCTTCGGTGAGGTGGCTGTTGAGCTTCTGCGACAACTTGATCAGGTTGTCGATGCCTTCCTGATTGGAGGGTTCAAACAACACGCTTTGCAGTTTTTCTTCCACCACTTCATACAGGGTGTGGCCCGCCGGGCAGGTGTGTTCCAGCGCGTCGATGCCTTCGTGCACCCAGCGCAGCAAGGCGTGCTGCGCCGTGCCGGTGAAGTAGGGGACGTGCAGATGAATGGTTTCGGTCTGGCCGATACGATCCAGACGGCCGATACGCTGTTCCAGCAAATCGGGCGACAGCGGGATATCGAACAGCACCAGATGATGCGCAAACTGGAAATTGCGGCCTTCCGAGCCGATTTCCGAGCAGATCAGCGCCTGCGCGCCATCATGCATGTCGGCAAAATAGGCGGCGGCACGGTCGCGGTTGGTGAGGCTCATGCCCTCATGGAAAATCACCGTGCGAATGCCTGCCAGACGCAGCTTTTCTTCCAGATCGATGGCGGTCATCGCGCGGTGACAGATCACCAGCACTTTTTCGCCTTTCAGCGATTTCAGCTTGTCGAGCAGCCATGGTGCACGCGGGTCGAACTGCAGCCAGTCTTCGTCGCACAACATTTCCGGATACAGCAGCGGGTTGATTTCGTTATCCAGCGCAGCAATCGCTTCGGCGTAGTCGTAAGGCAATTCCAGCGGATAGGTGCGCAGCTGGCGCTCCGGGAAGCCTTTAACGGTGGCGCGGGTGTTGCGGAACAGCAGGCGGCCGGTGCCGTGGCGGTCGATCAGGTTGTTGAGCAGCAGGGTGCGTGTCTGCTCGCGTTCTTCCCGTGGTGTGTCCGGATTCGCCAGTTTCGACACCAGCGGCAATTGGTCGTCTTCAAGGAAGCCAACCAGCGTGGCAATGCCGGTTTCCGGCAGGGTGTCATATTCGAGCAGAATCTGTGCGGCTTCAGCCAATGGCACAAAATCGGCCTCTTCTTCGAGAAACGCCGAATAATCGTAGAAACGATCCGGATCAAGCAGGCGCAGACGGGCAAAGTGGCTTTGCTGGCCAAGCTGTTCCGGGGTTGCGGTCAGCAGCAGCACCGACGGGGTTTTTTGTGCCAGTTGTTCGATAGCCGCGTATTCCTTGCTGACGCGGTGTTCTTCCCAGATCAAGTGATGCGCTTCGTCGACAATCAGCATGTCCCAACCGGCATCCACTGCCTGCTGCAGGCGTTTCGGTTTTTTTGCCAGCAGGTCGATCGACACCAGCATCAGGTTTTCGCTGTCGAACGGGTTGTCGCCGGTTTCGTCGAATTCCTGGCAGCGCTCTTCGTCGAACAGCGAAAATTTCAGGTTGAAACGGCGCAGCATTTCCACCAGCCACTGGTGTTGCAGCGAATCCGGCACCGCAATCAGTACGCGGCTGGCACGTTCGGTCAGCAATTGCTGTTGCAGGATCAGGCCGGCTTCGATTGTTTTGCCCAGGCCCACTTCATCGGCCAGCAATACGCGCGGCGCGGCGCGGTTGGCAACTTCACGGGCGATGTACAGCTGATGTGGAATCAGGCTGGTGCGCGCACCGATCAGGCCGGTGAGCGGCGATTGTTCCAGGTTCTGCAGGTGCTGCAGTGCTTCAACGCGCAGATGCAACCAGTCGTCGCCGTCGATCTGACCGGCAAACAGGCGCTGTTGTGGCTGATTGAACTGCAGATGGTGATCGAGATCGGTTTCCGAGAGTGTGGTTGGTTTGCCGTCGTGTTTACCGATGTAGGTCAGCAGGCCGCCGGCCTCTTTCACGTCCGTCACCTGCAGTTTCCAGCCGAAGCGGGTGCCGGCGTTATCACCCGGATGAAAGATCACCCGTGTCAGTGGCGCGTTGTTTTTGGCGTAAACGCGGGTTTCCTTGCTGGCGGGAAATTCCACTTTTACCAGACGAAAATCCACTTCGGTGACCTGACCCAGGCCCAGTTCGGTTTCGGTATCGCTGATCCAGCGTTGGCCGGGAACAAAATTTTGCATGTAAGACTATGTCCGGAAAGGTTTTTGAGACATGGCTGCCGGTTGCCCGATGACCATGCCTGATGGCTATTGCAGAATGGGGGCAAACCCCGGTTTTTCAAGCATCATTTGCTGTCAAATCGTCCCACTGGTCAAAGCTTGCGGCTTGACCACAATAGACGCCGTTGTCGTCGACAATGTTCCACACCACGGCCTGCCGGATGCGAAATCGCTGGCCGTTTGCGGCAATGCGTACGCCGCTGTAGTCGTCGATATAACCGTGTTCGGTGACGCGCTGCAGCAGCGCTGCGCGTTCTTCGCGGGCCAGCGGTTCGGCCGTCAGGCGCGAAGGGGTGCTCACCAGTTGTTGCCACGGCATTTGCCAGCGCTGCAGCGCCGCCAGATTGCCATAGTTGAGTACCGGATCGGCTTCGGTGCCGTGTGAGACGATGACTCGTGGTGCCGCCCACAGCTGCGGCGCCAGCGCTTGCGAAGGATTCAGCGGCAGCAGTTCTCGTCCGGTGCAGCGGCGATAGCTGTCCAGCAAGCGCCGCAGGTGGCGTTCGCGCCACTCGCTGGGGGTGTCCGGGGCCGTCAGGTGTGGTTCAGTATCTGGGTGCATATTTCTTTTGCAGATCTGCCAGTCGTGCTTCCAGCGTGCGTTTTTCTTCCGTCAGCCTGTCGTATTCCATGGCTTCGCTGACAGTGTTGTCGGCGGCATCAACCTGGCCCAGATACTGCAACCGGTCGTTGATCTCGGCCCTTCGCATGTTTAGCTGATTTATCTCCTGCAGTTCGTGGGAACGTGAACGTTGCTGTTGTGTGTCGTGTTGTTCGGATTGTTCCATCGATTGCTGCCATTCACCCTGCATGCGCAGGACATTGGCCTGGCGATACAGGTAAAACAGCGGCAACAGAATCACCAGCGCCAGCATGACGGCCTTGCGCCACAATCTGACCTTGCCGGGGTCAACGCTGGTCAGCAGGCCTTCGTTGTTGCCCAACGCAAGATGGGCGCTGGGCGATGACCTGTCATGCGCAGGGGGGGGGTGGTTAATGCCTGCCTCGATTTGCCGTGCACCGCCGCTGG
>JACCDN010411190.1_pt1 | contig 13724 bp, 24 predicted proteins | sample 7441691 | NCBI WGS metagenome assembly JACCDN01 (sample SAMN15323439, study PRJNA562643) | freshwater metagenome | isolation source: river surface water | place: USA:Blue River Watershed | collected 2017-08-16 | reverse complement strand
GGTTGTTGACCTCTAAAGAGCCTGTTCCTCAAAGGAGCGGGCTTTTTTCTTATTCTTAAAATTCTAAATATTAAAGGGTAAAAGAGAAAGCAGATTGACGACGATTGACTTAATCAAACTTATCTTATATAGTAATCTACGTATATAAAAGGTTCGTTCTTTTTATTTCACCAAAAAACTATTTGTTATGTGGTTAGGTGATAAAAAATTTCCAAAGTCTATGGGTAGGGGCAAGGGCAAGGATAAGGGCGAGGGAAAAGTTATCTCTTTCACACCCTCTGGACTTCCTCAGAAAAAACCGAGGACTTTTGGGCGACTTGTTCCAGTCGCTGTCCCTGTTTTAGGGATGGCGATATTAGTAATCTTTACTCTTTTTGGCCACGTGCCATTGGCAAGGATTATTACAACTATTTCGGCAACGATTTTGAGTGGGGTCGCCGTATTGACCCTCCTTAAGGATCGTCAAAAAGATCTCTCGGGGATAATTCTCGTTATTTGTGGACTGATACAGCTTGCAAACATTGGATGGCTTATTTTTGGGAGATAACGCCTATTACATGACTCGCCAATCTGGTTTGAGACTGTAATAGGCTTTTTTATTTGACAAAATCTACTATTGCTTTTTTAATAAATATTTGCTATAATGGACACATTAGTAAAAATAACCCGAGTTTATCTCGGAATATATCATATATGTATAGTCCAGAAGCTTTAAACACCGCAAGAACAGGAGGAGTAGAAGCTAAAGAAAAAGAAATAAAAAATAAGGCTGAAATTGCAGTAGAGGTTAGTGAAAAATTTGGTATTGATGTATCAGATCCAGGGGCTGTAATGAGTAAAGGTCTTGAATTAACACAAAAGAGTGATTATACTGGATCTGGAGAACTGTCAAACCTTCAGCGCCAATATAATTCTGCGCCGGAAGCTACTGTTGATGCAGCGCTTGCTCCAGAAGGTACTGATATAGAGGGGGGTATAGCAGCATAATTACAAAAATAACTAAAATTTCAAAAATACCAGAAAATCATATTTTCTGGTATTTTTGCTGTGCTAATATTTGACTTTATAATATAAATATGCTATTATATATCTGTAAGTGAGTTCTTTCCCAAAACGTTGATGGTTGGGTGAAATATGGTGATCAGGGAGTCTGGTCGGTGTATTTAATCCAATCATTTGAAACACTTTAAAGCCTTAAAGCTATGAAAAAGACCATCTTTATCTTCGGCCTGCTGTTCGTCATCTTCCTCACCTCTTGCACGGAAGAAAGACTGGGAACGGGTGTTGTTGTTGAAAAAATTGACAATGCTCCTTACAATATGTATTTCTCCCTGGTCATGCCAGCTGGAGATACCATTGAGGGGGTCTTATCAGAAACTGACTCCCTTTGGTACAACACCAAGTTGGGGGGCGTGGTTGATGCATTCTATCAACCTGAAAACGGAGCCATCTACGCCCGCAAGGCTTCCTAATCTAAGGAAGTCCCCACACCACAATCTCACCCTTTGGGAATAATGAGATTGTGGTGTTTTTCTTACCCCAAAATTGTCCACAGTGATGAAAGGGCGGGTGAGTTGTATTTTCCCATGCAATTCAGTACTATGCATGCTATTCGTGTGAAAGGTCTTGAAAAAGAAAAAAGATGCATTTTATTTGTATTCTATTCTTTTTCTCCTCTACTTTTCCCTCGATTGTATGACGTTAATTATTAATAACCTTATGTTGGCAGGAGATTTGAAAGAACCCTGTTAACCAATGAGTATGAAATACATTGTGGGTAAAAAGGTGCAAATGACTCAATTCTTCGATGAAGAGGGTCGCGCACACGCCGCAACGATCGTTGAGGCAGGACCAGTAACTATTACAGGTGTACGTACGACCGAAAAGGATGGCTATACTGCTGTTCAGTTGGGTTACGGTACAAAACGAGAGAAAAATATTGCCAAGGCGCAACAGGTTGCCTGGAAAGACTTTGGTATGTTCGCTGATGTGCGTGAATTTCGCACCGACGCACTTGCTCCAGAGGATTTGGTGGGTGACTCATTCCAAATTGCTGACATGTTCGCTGTGGGCGACGCTATTACCGTTACGGGTATCTCGAAGGGTAAGGGATTTCAGGGTGTGGTAAAGCGCCATGGTTTCGAGGGAGGACGCCGTACTCACGGTCAGAAGCACTCTGAACGCGAGCCGGGATCTATTGGATCTGGTGGTGTACAGCGTGTGTTCAAGGGAACACGCATGGCAGGACGTATGGGAACCGATCGTATTACGGTCAAGAATCTTTCTGTACTTGCAATTCATCCAGAAACACATACCATGCTTATTAAAGGAGCCGTACCAGGTCGACGGGGAACTATTCTTGAAATTATTGCGCAAAAATAATCAGCGCAGTTCATTCATTACATAAATTATATGAAAGCAGATGTCTATACAATAAAAGGAACAAAAGCATCGTCAGTTGAATTGGACGAGTTCGTATTTGATGCACCCTATAATCAGGATTTGATTCATCAGGTGGTGGTATCTATGCAGGCAAACGCCCGACAAGGGAGCGCCCACAGTAAAACCAGAGGCGAGGTACGTGGTGGTGGTAAAAAGCCATGGCGCCAAAAGGGAACAGGACGCGCACGTCACGGATCATCACGCAGTCCTATTTGGGTTGGTGGTGGAACGACGTTCGGTCCACGCAATGATAAAGATTACAGTAAAAAAATTAACCGCAAGGTAAAAATAAAGGCGCTGTATGCTATTTTATCTGAAAAGTTTCGCTCGACACAGGTGATGTTAGTAGAAGATTTTGGCATACAAGCCATTGCTACAAAGTCAGTGCAGGATATTATTAAAAATATTTCAGGCGTATCAGGATTTGAAACGCTCGACACCAAAAAGAATCCAAATAATATTTTAATTGTTGTACCTGAATATAACGAAATGTTACTCAAAAGTATTAACAACATGCCTCATGTTATGTTGGCCGATGCACTTGGTTTGAATGTTATGGATGTGATACAGCATAGATATGTTGTGGTAATGCAACCGGAATTAGTAAACAGTATTTTGGCTTCACGTCACTGGAGTAAAGAAACGCTTACTCCTACTGCTGTATCTGATGCTCCAAAAACAAAAAAAGTAGCAAAGAAAGAAGAGCAGAAAGTAGCAAAGAAAGTTGCACAGAAAAAAGCAGGAGAAAAGAAAACAGAAAAGAAAGCAGAGAAAAAAGTAGTAAAGAAGGTCGAGAAAAAACCGGCTAAGAAGGCAAGTGCTAAATAATCTATATGAAAAAGCAATCTCTTATAACAACAGAAGATCTTTCATGGGTGTTGATCAAGCCACGTCTGAGTGAAAAGGCGGCACAGGTGGGCAGTGAAAACATCTATACGTTTAATGTTTCTCCAGATGCAAACAAAATTCAGATCAAACAAGCCATTTACATGTATTACAAAGTAATGCCAACGCGCGTAAATGTGTTGAATAATAAAGAGCGTAATGTGGTAGTACGTGGCAAACGAGGAGTAAAAAGTGGCTTCAAAAAAGCAATGGTGCATCTGAAAAAAGGCGATACTATTAATTTGGTATAATCTGATATAAATTAATTATTTAATTATGGTGGCCCGCCGATACTGGGCACACAAATACTTATGAAAAAATACAAACCAACATCAGAAGGGCGACGCAGTACCGTGGGAGTAACCTACAAGGGGGTGCTTACCGCCTCTAAGCCTCACAAGGCGCTTACCAAGGGAATGCAACGGAGTGTGGGACGTAACAACCTCGGACGTATTACCGCACCGCACAAGGGTGGAGGACACAAGCGTAGTTATCGTGCCGTAGATTTTCTCTATAACAAGCATGATATTTCTGCAAAGGTAGAAACGGTTGAGTACGATCCTAATCGCAATGCTTTCATTTCACTTGTTGTTTACGCTGATGGTGAACGACGCTATGTGATAACGCCAAAGGGTATGAAGGTAGGTGATACGTTTATAGTGAGTAAAGAAGCACCGGTTACTGTAGGTAATCGTATGCAGTTGAAGAATATTCCAGTAGGTACTTTTGTGTATAACGTAGAGTTAAAGCCTCAGGGTGGCGCAAAGATGGCGCGAAGTGCGGGTGCCTTTGTGCAGATCGCGGCGCACAATGAGGGCAAGACAAACTTGAAAATGCCTTCAACTGAAATTCGTCAAGTTGCAGAAATTTGTTACGCCTGTGTTGGTGAAGTATCAAACTCCGATTGGAAACTTTCTCGTTTTGGTAAAGCTGGACGCAGTCGTTGGAAGGGTATTCGTCCTACGGTGCGTGGTAGTGCTAAAAACCCTGTTGATCACCCCCATGGTGGTGGAGAAGGGCGCCAAGGAATAGGGCTCCGTCGTGGACCAAAAACACGTTATGGAAAATTGGCATACGGCGTTAAAACACGTACTCCAAAGAAATATTCAAATATTAACCGGGTTACCCGCCGCAAGACCAAGAGATAAAGTTAAAATAATATTTTTTACCAAAAACACCCGAAAAGAAAGGGTGTTTTTTGGTATTGCCGTCGTTTCGGCAAGCTCAACGACCGTTCGATGTTGTAGTACAGTACCATTACTTCGCCGAAAAGTGGCACATAAATCGAATTTTTATGGCCACTTTTCGGCGATAAGGATTGTGCTGTGCAACAGAGTTTGTAGGTTGCTGAGCTTGTCGAAGCAACAGAGGAAGCCCCTCCTTCGGAGGGGTAACTGCCGGAGGCAGGGGGGAGGCTTACCAACCTCTATTTCCCAGCCCCCTTCACTTGACTCTCAGTAAACCTTTTGCTAGTATCGAGCACAGCCACTCAATACGAGAGCGCTTTTTATTCATGACACGATCACTCAAAAAAGGACCTTACCAAAATCCTAAAATCTTGAAAAAGATTGAGGGGAAGAAGCCCAACGATGCTGGGCTTGTTAAGGTATGGGACCGTGCCCATGTTATAGGGCCTGATGCAGTAGGTTTTACATTCGGTGTGTATAACGGACGCAAGCACCTGAACGTGTTTGTTACAGAGGATATGATTGGACATCGTCTGGGTGAATTTGCACCAAGTAAAACATTTCATCGTCATGGTGGTAAAATGCAGAAAGAACTCGAAACAAAAAAACGTGAATCAGAAATTGCATCAGCCAAGGCTGCTCGTACATAATCTTCTATAGTACACTGTGCATTAATTATTTTTTATTTTTCATGAAAGCATACCTCAAAAATTATCGTCAACAGCCTCGCAAAGTTCGTCTTGTTGCTGATATGGTGCGCGGAAAAAAGGTTATGCGCGCACTTGCAGAGTTATCCTTTCTACCAAAGGATGCCGCAATGCCTATTCATAGACTGATTTCTTCAGCTATTGCAAATGCAGAGAATAATTTTAAGGTTCTAAAAGAAAATTTAATTGTAAAAGAAATTTCAGTAGATAAGGGAATTACGTTGAAGCGTCATCGTCCGGTATCACGTGGTCGTGCCCATCCTATTAGAAAACGTAGTAGTAATGTCAAGGTAATTCTTGATCAAATATAATTTATATGTCACAGGTTGCACACCCATATGGATATCGTCTTGTTACTCTCCGCGATTGGAAATCACGTTGGTTTTCATCTGATGTTAAAAAATATAGAGAATTTTTAAAAACAGATGTCCTCGTGCGTGAATTTTTGGAAAAGAAATTACAGGCTCATTACGTATCTAATATTGAATTCGAGCGCAACAACAAATCAACGCGTCTTATTATAACTACTTCACGTCCGGGTATGGTTATAGGACGTAGTGGTGAGGGGGCTGTGAAGTTGAAAAACGAAGTTGTACACTTCATGAAACGTCACCATATAGAAATTCCTAATGATTTCAAAATAGATATAGTTGAAGTTCAAAATCCAGAAGCAGATGCCATGATTATTGCACAGACTATTGCCGAAGGACTCAAGCGCCGCATGCCTTTCCGTCGCGTGATTAAACAAGCTATTGAGAAGGTAATGCTCGCCAAAGGGGTAAAGGGATGTCGTATCGCAGTATCAGGATTGATCGGTGGATCAGCATCTATGTCCCGCAGTGAAAACATCAAAAGGGGTGCAGTACCTTTGCAGTTTATTCGCGCAGATATTGATTACGCGTCACTGAATGTCACCGGACATGGTATCGGTATTAAAGTCTGGGTGAACATGGGCGATTCACTGGAATTAAAAAAAGAAGTTAAAAAATAATTTTTTATTTATGTTGTTTCCTAAAAAAGTTAAATATCGACGTTGGCAAACCGACCGCAAGAATCCTGCAAAAATGGGTGTTGAGACACGTGGTATTAATATTCAATTTGGTTCACATGGTTTGAAGTCAACGGGACAAGCACGCATTACTTCACGTCAAATTGAGGCAGCTCGTAAGGCATTGACCCGCACGGTAGGAAAGCTTGGTAAATATTGGATTAGAGTATTTCCCGATCGACCCTATACACAAAAAGCAGCTGAAGTAGGTATGGGTAAGGGTAAGGGTCATCCCGAAGGATATTGTTTTGAAGTACTTCCAGGTCGCGTTCTCTTTGAAGTAGACAACTTACCCGAAGAAATTGCACGCGAGGCGCTACGCAAGGCCGGAACAAAACTTCCTATGACCAGTAAAGTAGTTGTTCGTGGAGAAGTGCGATAATAAAATATTTTATAAAATTTATGTCAAAAAAGATTGATATCACAACAAAAGACGAAGCAGAACTTACCAAGCAATTGGGTGCTTTTCGTGAAGAATTACGTACGGCTCGGTTTGCATTGGGTGCTGAGGGTAAAAATACCAAGGCAAAACGCACTCTGCGTCGCAATATTGCACGTATTTTAACTGAATCGGGTAAACGCACTCGACAGGGCGCATAAGCTCGTGTAGTATGGCCTCTATAAGATAATCAGCATATGAATAAAGATAACACCAACAATAAAAAAACAATCAACTCAGATACAGCGCCACTCGTAGTACAAAAAAAGGTATTGCGCGGTACGGTAGTTTCTGATGTTATGAATAAAACAGTAGTGGTAAAAGTAGAGCGCTTTGTAAAACACCCTAAATATCACAAATTTCAAAAAATGAGTAAGAAATATAAGGCGCACGACGAACTAAACCAATACAAAATAGGTGATGTTATTGATATTATTTCATGTCGTCCTTTGTCAAAGGATAAGCATTTTACAGTGGTAACTACTAATAACGCATAATATATGATTCAAGCTGGCACACGAGTAAAAATTACAGATAACAGTGGCGCACGTACCGGGCAAGTGTTCAAGGTACTTGGTGGTTCAAAGCGTCGTTATGCAAGTTTGGGCGATTTGGTGGTACTTTCTATTAAGACAGCAGAACCTAACAAGCAAGTAAAAAAGAAGGCAGTAGTGCGTGGTGTAGTAGTGCGTCAGACCAAAGAATACGGTCGCAAAGACGGATCCTACATTCGTTTTGATGATAACGCAGTCGTAATTATCGATGGTAAGGGCGAACCGATTGGTGGTCGTATTTTCGGACCGATTCCACGTGAAATTCAGGAACGTGGATACCAAAAAATAGCATCACTTGCCCCAGAGGTTATTTAATATATTTTATTTTTATTTTATGAGTATTAGAAAAGATGACAATGTGCGCGTACTTACTGGCAAGGACAGGGGCAAAACAGCCAAGGTACTCAAAGTATTTCGTAAAGAAGATAAGATTCTTCTCGAGGGGATTAATTTGAAGAAAAAATATACCAAAAAGCGCGGTACGGTGCCAGGAACCAGTATAGAAGTTGCAACACCTATTCATATTTCAAATGTTGCTCCAACGACTTCTGCTGCTTCTAAAACAAAAAAAGTTGTTAAAAAAGCTTCTAAAGTAGTTTCTAAGAAAGTTACAGAAGAAAAAGAATAATTTTTTATTAATTAGATTAGAAATTTTATGATCGTTACTGATAAAATCAAATCAACATACGCAACACTTAAAGATGCCTATGGGTATACGAATCCCATGTCAGCTCCGCGTATACAAAAAATTGTTGTCTCTGTTGGTACCGGAAAGCGTTCTCGTAACGATCGTCAATGGAATGATCTCGTGGTAGAGCGTCTGGGTAAAATTACAGGACAAAAGGCATCAACACGCGGTGCAAAGAAATCTATCTCTACATTTAAACTTCGTGAAGGAGATCCTATTGGGCAAATGGTAACCTTGCGTGGTCAGCGTATGATGGGATTTTTAGAAAAATTAATTCATATTGCATTACCACGTACCAAAGACTTCCGTGGAGTAAAGCGCTCTGCAGTAGACAGTATGGGAAATCTAACTATTGGGGTAAAAGAACACACTATTTTTCCTGAAACTTCTGATGAGGAACTCAAAAATGTATTCGGTATGTCTATTACCATCGTTTCAACAGCACCCGACGCAATCCAGGCAATGGCATTTTTCGAACACATTGGGATTCCTTTTCAAAAAGAAGACGCAGTACAAACTACGGGTAAGAAAAAGAAAAAATAATTTAATACATAAAAAACGCTTGAAATGTATTTCAAGCGTTTTTTATTTTGCTATTTTTTGTCGTTACTCTTCTACTACCTCTGCTTCAGGTTCTATTGTAGTTGTTGAATCAAGAGGGAGTTCACAACTCGTTTTCTCTGCGAGATCTTCGAGACTCATGACCCCTTTAACTTCTGTACCGTCGGTAAATTTCCATGTAGGATAGCTTTTAATGCCTAGGTCAGTACATTCCTGTGTCTGTGTTCTATCTGGGTTTGAGCATTCAATATAGGGCAAGTCTTTTTGAGCAGAGGCAAAGAGGGATTTTTGTTGGCGACAGGCCGAGCACCACCAGGCGCCATGAAACTTGGCACCGTTATTGCCGAGACATTGTGCGAATTCTGTATAGAGTGATGAACCGCTCCCTTCAGAATTTTTTTTAACAGAAACAACAACCAGGGCGCCAGCAATAATAATAAAAAGACATAAAAGCAGGGTAATATGTGATAGTTTCATATTGTATAATTATTATTTAACTAATTCATCGATAAAATTCCAAAATGCGGCAGGATTATTTGATAATTCAGCAACACATTCTGTTGCCTCTGCCTTCATACGTGCAAAGGGGTGTAAATTATCAAGAGGGTGGTGACGGTAGATCCATGCAACAGTTTCTGGTTTCTCTTCTACAAGGCGTACGAGAATAGGATGGAGACTTTTGCAGTAAGGGCAATCTATATCTGAATATTCAAAGATTTTAATTGGCGCATCAACTGATCCGCGTACATGGTCAGTAGGGCGTATGGTGAGCTCGTTTTCATCAAAAGTACTTATGAATTCATCAGGTATGTCAATTGGTTCGTCACTCGTTAACTGATTGATGAGTTCTATAAAATTTTCATAGGGAAGCGCGCCAGGGAGGGCAACATTTGCTTTTTTGCTTGTAATAATATTGTACGGGGTACCTTGGGTCATTACGAGCGCCTCATCAGTAGATATTTTTGTAAGATGTTTATCGCTCTCCATACATGCCGTAAAATCATTTTTGTTGATGCCGAGCCTCTTGGCTTTAGTTACGAGATCAGCCATAACTGACTCTTCTGTTTGTTGCACTCCTGATTCGATAGGTGCACCATTTCCAATTGAAGGGATACTACGCCCATCGAGTCCTAGGGCAATACCAATAGCCAAAATAATCGCTCCAATAATAACTGCACGGGGCATGTCGAGCCATTGTTTATTTGATGATACTTGGGGCGTTGTTTCAGGTGTTGTTTCAGATTTTTTTTGTTCTTCCATAAAAATAAAAGTAATTTATTATAATAATATGCGCTCTATCATAGCATTGTGTAGGGGTTATTTAAAGCAAGTAAGCTTTTTTCTTGACTTATATAATGAGTTTGCTAGTATGCCTTGTATCTCGGGAATATTGCATTTTCGAGAAAGCATCGATCCATAGATTGTGATAAGGGCATGTTCTTATTTCTTTTATCTCTGTTTGTGTGATATCGGCTTATACATTTATATTATGGCCCGCACATCAATTATTGTTGCGTCACAAAAGAAAGCAAAGTTTGATACACGAATTAAAAATCGTTGTTTTCGTTGTGGACGCGGACGTGGCTATATGCGTGATTTTGGTACTTGCCGTATTTGTTTCCGTGAGTTAGCAAACCAAGGTAAGCTTCCAGGTGTACGTAAATCATCGTGGTAATAATTTAATTAAATTATATGGACGTTCTTGCAAACATGCTTATTACAATAAAAAACGGATATACTGCCGGTCACGAAACGGTGCATATTCCTTATTCTCAATTCAAAGCAGATGTTGCAAAGGCACTTCTCGGCGCTGGCTACATTGCGTCTTATCAAAAGCGTGATCGTAATAAGGGCAGTGATATACTTGAGGTTGCATTAAAAACACAAGAAAATGGTGACGTTTCTGTACACGATGTAAAGCGTATTTCAAAGCCATCACGTCGTTTATATGCAGGTGTACAGGACATTTATGAAGTAAAGCAAGGACACGGCACGCTCTTCCTCTCTACGCCAAAAGGAGTGCTAACGGGCGATCAGGCACGAAAAGAGCAAGTAGGAGGAGAACTTTTATTTGAAATCTGGTAATTTTATACTTATTCTATGAGCCGTCTCGGAAAACAAATCATTACTATTCCCGCAGGAGTTACCGTATCACGATCCGGGGATACTATTACTGTGAAGGGAAAGAAGGGCGAGCTTTCACGCAACTTTATTGAACAAATTACTATCACTATCAGTGATACAGAAATACAGCTTGCTCCAGCAGATCCAAAAGACTTGTTTAGTAAGAGTTTGTGGGGAACCTACGCATCTCATATGCATAATATGATCACGGGGGTAACAGAGGGATATGAGAAAAAGCTTGCTGTAGAAGGCGTTGGATACCGTTGGTCAATTCAGGGCAAAAACATTGAAATGCTTCTTGGTTTTTCTCACCCTGTTGTAGTACCTATTCCAGAGGGACTTGAAATAACTACAGAAAAAAATGATATGATCATTCGTGGTATTGATAAAGAATTAGTAGGTGCATTTTCTGCAAAGATTCGCGCCTATAAAAAACCAGAGCCTTATAAGGGTAAGGGTATTCGTTATCAGGGCGAAGTGGTACGCCGTAAACAGGGTAAGCGATCTGCATAGTTTTTATATATAATTATGAAAAATCAAACACAATACAAATTAATCAAAAGAACTCGCCGTCACAGCCGCATACGATCACGGGTGCAAGGTACTGCAGAGCGCCCACGATTGTCAGTATATCGTTCAAACAAATTTATTTATGCTCAGTTGATTGATGACGATGCACAAAAAACCCTTGTTTCTGGAAATGACAGCAAGCAAACTTCTGGTACTAAAACAGAGCGGGCAATAGCAATCGGTAAAAAAATAGCCATCGATGCAAAGGCAAAGGGAATTACACAGGCTGTTTTCGATCGAGGTGGATTTATGTATACTGGTCGTGTACAGGCCTTAGCCGATGCTGCTCGTCAGGCAGGAATTGATTTTTAATATATGTCATCATCAGAAGAAATTACAAAAGAAAACGAAGTACAAACACCAATACTATCTGAATCAACTGATCAGGCTGGTGGAGATTACAAGAAAACAGCAAAGCGTAATTTTCGCTCAAAGGCACCACGTCGTGAAAAAGTAAAGCCTGATTTTGATCAGAAAATCATTTTGCTTCGTCGCGTGACGCGTGTTATGGCTGGTGGACGACGCTTTTCTTTCAGTGTGTCTTTGGTTATTGGTGATAAAAATGGTCGTGTTGGTGTAGGACAAGGAAAAGCATCAGACACATCACTTGCTATTGAAAAAGCCTTTAATGATGCTAAAAATAATTTGATTAAATTGAAATTAAACGATGACATGTCTATAGATTTTGGTACGCAGGCAAAGTTTAATTCTGCTCAGGTTGAATTACGTCCTAATTACGGACGTGGGCTGGTAGCGGGTAGTGCACTACGTACCGTGCTAGAATTTGCTGGCGTACGCAATATTACTGCAAAAGTTCTTTCACGTAGTCGCAATAAAATGAATAACGCCTATGCAACTCTTGCGGCACTTGATCCTTTCGTGAGTGCGCGTGGATCCGCAGCTCATACAACAAAATCAGGTGGTGCGCCTATTATTCCTTTGGCTGAAATTGTTGATCTAAAAATAGATGAAGAAGTTATTATATAAATAAACTGTATGAATTTACACTCTCTACAAACAAAAACACAACGCAGTATGTCCAATCGAATTGGGCGTGGTGGTAAGCGCGGAAAAACATCAGGACGTGGGGTAAAGGGACAACGCGCCCATGGTGACCATGGTGTACGTCCAGATCTACGTGATGCTATCAAGAAACTTCCCAAGCGTCGTGGCTATGGCAAGAATCGAGCACGTACCCACGTGTACCGACTTTCTCATCCAGTGATCAGTTTGGCGCGTTTGCAAAATCTTTTTGATACAGGTGCTACTATTAATCCATTAGCGTTAGTTGAGAAAAAAGTAGTCAGTATGCGTGAGGCAACAACACGCGATATTAAAATTCTGGGAAACGGTAATCTTGAGAAAAAGTTTACCTTGGAAGGTTGTGTTGTTTCTGCAACTACACGTGCTAAAATAGAAAAAGCTGGCGGAAAAGTTCTGTAAAAACAAGGGTAACAAGAGAATATGAATACATTTTTTTACAAAATTAAAACTATATTTTCAGATCGATTTCTCCGTAATCGCATTATTTTTATCCTTGCTATTTTTGCTGTTTTCAGACTGCTTTCTACGGTTCCTATTCCTGGCGTAGATGCCCTTGCTTTGGAATCTTTTTTACAGGGCAATCAATTTTTCGGACTTCTTAATATTTTTTCAGGTGGGGCATTATCACAGTTATCTATTGTGATGTTAGGTGTGGGACCTTTTATTACGGCATCTATCATTATGCAGTTGCTAACAGTGATGTCGCCAAAAATTAAAGACATGTATCATCATGATGGTGAGATTGGTCGCAAGAAATTTAATCAGGTTTCGCGCCTCCTTACGATTCCTATTGCTGCTATTCAGGGTTTTGGATTGCTCACTCTTTTAACGCAACAAGGTGTTATTACATCACTAGGGCTATCAGGTTTTATCGTAAATATTATTATTGTTATTACAGGAGCCTTTATTGTTACTTGGTTGGGTGAACTGATTTCAGAATTCGGTATGGGTAACGGCGTGTCACTCATTATTTTTGCGGGTATCGTAGCATCACTACCAGGGCAAATTTCTCAGCTTATCTTTACCTATGCACCTGCACAACTACCTATTTATATTGTTTCTGCGGTATTGTTCGTATTGATTGTTGCGGGAATTATTGCTATTACCGAAGCCGAGCGACCCTTGCCAGTTACCTATGCCAAGCAATCACGCGGTGGTAAGGTGTACGGTGGTACGGCGAGTTACATACCCCTTCGTATTAACATGGCAGGGGTGATGCCAATTATTTTCGGAATTTCGATTCTGCTCTTCCCTCAAATGCTTGGAAATATTTTCCTTGCTTCTTCAAAAGTCGGCCTCCAAAATGCTGGTCAGTTTATCACTGATATTATGGCAAATCCATGGATATATTCTGGTATCTATTTTCTGTTGGTGTTTGCATTTACTTATTTTTACACTGCGATTACTTTTGACCCTGAATCTATGGCATCAAACTTGCAAAAAAACGGCGCCTTTGTTCCAGGGGTACGCCCAGG
>JACCDN011139869.1_pt1 | contig 13729 bp, 14 predicted proteins | sample 7441691 | NCBI WGS metagenome assembly JACCDN01 (sample SAMN15323439, study PRJNA562643) | freshwater metagenome | isolation source: river surface water | place: USA:Blue River Watershed | collected 2017-08-16 | reverse complement strand
ACACCCTGATACCTGGCAGCATTGGACCAGCGCAGTAGATGAGGCGATTGATTGTGGAGTTGATGCGCTGATTATTGCTGACCTGAGCATTCTGCAATATGCCGCCGAGCGCTATCCGCAAGCAGAGCTGCATTTGTCGGTACAAGCATCGGCAACTAACGCAGCCTCCATCGATTTTTATGCACAGCAATTTAATGTGCAGCGCGTGGTATTGCCCCGGGTACTATCAATGGCGCAAGTAAAAAATCTGGCGCGCTCGTGCACCACGCCCTTAGAAGTATTCGCCTTTGGCAGCCTGTGCATTATGGCGGAGGGGCGTTGCTATTTGAGCTCTTATTTAACCGGGCAATCACCTAATACATTTGGTGCCTGTTCACCGGCCGAATTTGTGCGCTGGGAAGACCGCAATGGCGTGTTGGAATCCCGTTTAAATAATGTATTAATTGATCGCTTTGGCACTAATGAAACTGCGGGCTACCCAACACTGTGCAAAGGCCGCTTTACCCTCGCCGATGAAGCTAACACGGCGCCCTACCATGCACTGGAAGAACCCACCAGTTTAAATACGATGGAGCTATTGCCGGAACTGCTCGCACTGGGCATTCGCTCATTAAAAATTGAGGGGCGCCAACGCAGCGCAGCCTATGTTGCGCAAGTTACCCGCGCATGGCGCCAAGCCATTGATTGCTGCTGCGCCGACCCTGCAAAATTTTTGGTGAAAAATGAATGGCAGGCTGCTCTCGCACAACTGGCTGAAGGTAGCCAAACCACGCTGGGTGCTTATGAACGTCAGTGGCGATAAAAAAGGTTTTGATTATGAAATTTTCACTCGGCCCGATTTTATATTTTTGGGATAAAAACAGCGTACTGGATTTTTACCGCACTGCCGCCGAATCCTCGGTGGATGTTATTTATTTAGGTGAAACTGTATGCCCCAAGCGCCGCGAATTGCGCCTGGAAGATTACATCGACCTTGCACACCAATTGCGTGAAGCTGGTAAAGAGGTGGTGCTCTCCAGCATGACATTGCTGGAATCCCCGGCAGATTTACGCGAGTTAAATCGCTACTGCGACAACGGCGAATTTTTAATTGAAGCAAATGACATGGGCACCGTGGGTTTACTGAACGAGCGCGGGCTGCCTTTTGTGGCGGGCAATACACTCAATTGTTATAACCAACACAGTTTGCGCTATCTAATGAAAATGGGGATGCAACGTTGGGTAGTTCCCGTTGAATTACCCCTGCGCTGGATAAACTGTATGTTAGCGAGCAGTGAAGTAAACGATGTACGCGAATGTTTTACTACCGAACTGTTTGCCTTTGGCCACTTACCACTCGCTTGGTCGGCGCGCTGTTTTAGCGCGCGTGCCGAGGGTAAATCTAAAGATCAATGCGATTTGTGCTGCAAAAAATATCCAGCAGGCCGAGCAGTAACCAGCCAGGAAGGCGAGACATTATTTACATTAAATGGTATTCAAACCCAATCCGGTTATCGACACAACCTCATTAACGATTTACAAGGGCTACAGCATACTATTGATATTATTCGTTTAAGCCCGCAAGAAAATGACACATTTTTGTGGCTGGAACGCTTTCAACAGCAATTACACAATCCAACAACATTTCCTTTACAAAAGCCTGACTGCAATGGCTTTTGGCATGATCAAGCGGGCAAGGAATTAATCATCGCCAGTACCGGAAGCCACTAAATGGAAAAGACAATCGCCGTAGTATTGGCCGGTGGTCGCTCAAGCCGAATGGGCGGACACCCCAAATGCCTGTGCTCTTTGGGCGAGGGGCGCATCATCGACTACTTATTAGCACGACTTAGCCCGCAAGTAGATGAAATACTTTTGAATATCGCGCCCGGCTCGTCCCTGGTAGAGGAGATTTTTAGGCACCCCACACATCGACCTGCACATATCAGTGTGGTTGAAGACCTGTACCCCTCATTCTCAGGCCCGCTTGCAGGCATCGCTAGCAGTATGCAATACCTGCGCGCGCGCAACTCACCGGCAAACTGGTTGCTCAGTGTCGCTTCTGACACGCCATTTATACCCACTGATTTGTATAGCCGATTCCTGCAAGCAACTAGGCTGCACAATAATCACGTTTACGTTGCGCAACATAATCATCAACAGCAGTATGTTTTCGCACTCTGGAATATCGCACTACTCCCGCAGCTGGACGCGATTTTACGTTCAAACGAAAAATATCGAATGCAAGACATACTGCGCTCACTACAAGCCATTACCATTGATTTTTCTAACAGCGATGAAAACGCATTTTTTAACGTAAACACCCCTCAGGATTTAATTGCAGCCCATTCATTGCTAGTGCAATAACACAATTGCCGCTACCTACCTCGTTGTAGGTAGCAACTACCCATTCAAACCGCCCCGCGCCGATAGCAAGCTTAAGACGCGCACAGTAAACTCCTATTGAATAACAAGCAGTTATTAATACTCGCATTGTGAATTATTGGTATCACTAGGAGAGAATTATGGAAAAAAGTGAATACAAAGCCTGGTCCGTCGTTATCGCCAGTACGTTTTCATTTACCATTTGTTTTATGATTTGGATGATGTTTGCGGTTATCGGAATCCCTATCAAAGAAGCATTGGCACTCAATGAAACCGAGTTTGGCTTACTGATTGCGATGCCGGTGCTGACTGGATCTTTAATCCGCTTACCCATGGGTATGTGGACCGACCGTTTTGGTGGCAGAATCGTATTTTTTATATTGATGCTCTCAACGGTAATTCCAATTTGGCTAATTTCATATGCAACAGCCTATTGGCAATTTTTAGTGCTGAGTTTATTTGTAGGGGTTGCAGGCGGCTCATTTACCGTTGGTATAGCTTATTGCGCGCGCTGGTTTAAAAAAGAGCGCCAAGGCTTGGCAATGGGAATATTCGGTGCAGGCAATACCGGCGCGGCTGTTACCAAACTCGTTACCCCCATTATTGTAGTGGCATATGGCTGGACAATGGTTCCCAAAGTTTATGCCGTGCTTATGCTGATTACCGCACTACTGTTTTGGTTTTTTAGTTTTACCGATAAATCCCACAGCGCCGCCAGCAGTATCACGATTAAACAACAACTGGCGGTATTAAAAGATCCACGGGTATGGCGCTACAGCCAGTATTATTCCATTGTATTCGGCGGCTATGTGGCACTCTCGCTATGGATGACAAAATACTACATCACCGAATACGGCTTTGATTTAAAAACGGCGGCACTTTTGGCGGTTGCATTTAGTTTACCCGGCGGCATGTTGCGCGCATTAGGCGGATACTTCTCCGACAAATTTGGCGCCCACACAGTAACCTGGTGGGTACTTTGGGTATCGCTTGTGTGCTTGTTTTTTCTCTCCTACCCGCCCACAGAAATTGTGATCACCACCATTAATGGCCCTAAGAGTTTTCACTTCGGCTTGGGAGCAATCAGCTTCACTATTATTATGTTTGCCATGGGCATTGCTTTCGCAGTAGGTAAAGCATCGGTATTTAAATATATTTCTGATGATTACCCCAAAAATATTGGCGTTGTTTCCGGAGTAGTAGGTTTGGCAGGTGGTTTAGGTGGATTTATTTTACCTATTTTATTTGGCGCCTTGGTTGACTTAACGGGCGTCCGCTCTTCAGCATTTATGTTTATGTTCGGTATTATTTGGACATCACTCATGTGGATGTACTTCTCCGAAGTTAGACCCGTACACGCCGAAAAAGAGTTGCACCGCAACACAACCCCTCAGGAACATTAATTCTATTCTATAGGGCTTGATGCAGATCAACCGCAAAAAGCCCAGCATTTTCATACTGATTACAATTTATTTTTTCGATTACATAAATGTATCAGGAAATTATCATGACCAACAAAGAAAGTGACTTACCAATAGTCTATTCATGCTCAGGCTGCTCCAATGTGGCGCAGCTCGCGAATGATATTGCAGTCGTACTAGACCGGGAAGGACATGCGCAAATGTCATGTATCGCTGGTGTAGGAGGCAATGTGAAAGGGTTGGTCAAACTTGCAAAATCGGGTCGCCCTATTCTCGCTATTGATGGTTGTAAAATTGCCTGCGTAAAAAAAGTATTGGAGCAGCATCAGATTAAACCCAGCTGGCATTTTGAATTGAGTGGTTTGGGGTTAAAAAAAATAGAGCATCAGGGTTGCTCTATTGGCGATATGCATAAGGCATTGAGTGCTGCACATCAATTACTATCCATAAAAAACATTGGTTAGTTTATGAATTCTCTGCGACAGACCCCATCAACAGGCTATCTGATTTAATACAAACTCACTGAAAATTAACAACCAGCTTCATGCCGCTGAATTCACAACTACCCCCAAAGTGGTAATCGTGCACCCATTCACGGCAATAACATGACCCTACCAAAGCCGCTAGTATGAAACCACTATAGAAACAACGCCGAGCTTAATGAACTAAGGTCATCCCGACTATGGCATTAAGCCAATGGGTCTGTTTGGAAATGAACAGGCCTCCCGGATTGGAAAGGTGTTTTATGCTGGTTGAATCGCCACTAACAGATAGGTTTGCGCGCACGTTTGGTTATTTGCGCCTGTCACTCACGGAAAAATGTAATTTCAGTTGCAGCTATTGTTTACCCGATGGCAGCGAATGCCATTCTATGGAGGGAGATTTAAGTCTGATTGAAATTCATCGTTTAGTCACCGCTTTTGCATTATTGGGCACTCAAAAAATTCGCCTGACCGGCGGTGAACCGAGCTTGCGCCGCGATTTATGTGACATCATAAAAACCTGTAAAAATGTTGCAGGAATTAACTCAGTAGCACTTACCACTAACGGCTTTCGCTTGGAAAAAGACGTAGCCAGCTGGCGCGCTGCAGGTTTGGATGCGCTTAATGTCAGCATTGATAGCTTGCGCCCGGAGATGTTTCAACTAATCACCGGCAGTGGAAAGTTGCGCAGCATTTTAACGGGCCTTGATGAGGCTCAAGCACTGGGCTTTAAACAACTCAAAATTAACACCGTGTTGCTGCGCGAACAGAATGCCCGTGAGCTGGACGATTTTCTTGCATTTATTAAAACCCGCAGAATTACCCTTCGTTTTATTGAGTTAATGCGCACCGGTGACAACGCGGATTTTTTTGCCCGCCAACATTTAAGTGGTGAGAGTATTCAACAGCGTTTGCTAAGTGAGGGATGGACGCAAAAAATTCGCAGCGCTAATGCTGGACCCGCCAAAGAATTTATCCACCCGGATTACCTCGGCTCTATCGGCCTGATAATGCCCTACAGCAAAAACTTTTGTGCTGATTGCAATCGCCTGCGGGTTTCCAGCAAAGCGGAATTGTATTTATGTTTATTTGCCGAGCAACATCAATCCATGCGCGCATTATTACAACGCGATGACCCGCAACCGCTGATGAATTTTTTGCGCGCCGCACTACAACATAAAACTGCCAGTCACGATTTACAGAACCAGATCACCGGTTCAACCCGTCACTTAGCCATGATTGGCGGTTAATTTTTCTATAGATAGCGAGTGTATTATTTATGGGCCAGCACACCACAGAAAATATTTTACCGCTAGCGATTGCAGTACTGACCGTATCTGACACCCGCAGCATTGCCAATGACACTTCCGGCGCGGCGTTAATTGAGCGACTACAAGATGCACAACACCAACTCGCCACACGCGCTCTGGTCATTGACGATATTTATCAAATCCGAGCCCAGTGTTCGCAGTGGATTGCCGACGAAAAAATTCAGGTAATTTTAATCACCGGAGGGACAGGTTTTACCGGGCGCGATTCAACCCCTGAGGCCATGACCCCCTTATTTGATAAAACCGTAGAAGGCTTTGGCGAGTTATTTCGCCAGATATCTTATCGCCATATTGGTACTTCCACTATTCAATCCCGTGCGGTTGCCGGGCTTGCCAATAATACGCTGATTTTTTGTTTACCGGGTTCCACTAACGCCTGCAAAACAGCCTGGGATGAGATCATTAAATACCAATTGGATTCCACACAGGGCCCATGCAACTTTGTACCGCATTTAAAAAAGACTGATCGTCTACCTTGCGGAACACGGGGATAAACGGAACAAATATGACGATGAACCAGCAACCCACGCACCACGCCCTACCAGCGTTGACGCACCTCGATCAAACCGGCGCTGCCTGCATGGTGGATATTAGCGATAAATCCATCACCAAGCGCATCGCAGTAGCCAGCGCGATGGTAATTACCCGCCCCGATGTCATTGGCCTGATCCAAAATGCCAGCCTAAAGAAAGGCGACGTGTTAGCGGTAGCTCGTATTGCGGGAATTATGGCCGCGAAAAAAACTGCAGATTTAATTCCACTCTGCCATCCGGTGGCACTATCAAAAGTTAGCATAGACTTTGTGTGTGATGTCTCTGTTGGCGCCATTTTTATTCGGAGCCGCGGCGTAACCACTGGCCAAACGGGAGTAGAAATGGAGGCCCTTACTGCTGCAAGCGTTGCAGCACTGACTATTTATGACATGTGCAAAGCGGTAGATAAAAACATGGAGATAAGCAGTATTTATCTGGAACAAAAATCCGGCGGAAAAAGCGGTGACTGGCAAAAGGAGCACACGCATGATTAAAGTGTGTTTTTTTGCTGACTTACGCGAGCGCTTAGGTTGTGCTGAACTGTTTGTCCAGGATTTTTCAGGCGAAAACATTAATCAGCTTAAAACGTTTATTGTCAAACAACACCCTCACTGGGAGAAAATATTTTTAGAAAAAAAGTTACTAATAGCCGTTAATCATGCCATGGCCAGCAATGACACCGCCATTGTGGCTGGTGATGAAGTTGCTTTTTTTCTGCCTGTGACAGGTGGATAGGAAGGGTATACATGAGTAATGTAGTGCGTGTACAAATGGAGAACTTCGATTTAAACAAGGAATACAACCGGTTAATTACTAAAAATTCCACTTGCGGTGCAGTCGTATTGTTTAGCGGTCTGGTCCGCGATTTTATTCCACCACAACAGCTGGTTAGTCTTGAATTGGAACACTACCCACTCATGACGGAAACTATGCTGGAAAATCTCAGTATGCAAGCAAGCGTACGTTGGGAGTTGCAGCGCACAACAATAATACACCGCACCGGCAAACTCCTGCCAGGTGACCAAATAGTGCTGGTGGGCGTATCCAGCGCGCATCGTACTGATGCCTTTGAAGCTGCTCAATTCATCATGGATAAACTCAAAACCAGTGCCCCTTTTTGGAAAAAAGAAACCTTGAAGCCTAATCCGGATAGCAAACCGGAATCCTATTGGGTTTCAGCCAAAGACAGTGACGAGCAACTCGCCCGGCGCTGGTAAACGTATTATCCCCTAGATTACCCACCCACCCTAACCGACATTCAATCGCTGGACGGGTTTCGAACGTTGCTTTTAACTATGAATATAAAACACATTTGTTATCTATTTTCGGCGCTGATGTTGTTAACTAGCAACGGCACACTATCTGACGATAAAGTTCAACAAATTGTCAGTATGGCAAGGGATTACTGCGGCTCATGCCATTCAATGCCAAACCCTAATGTGGCCCCCAAAAAAAGTTGGCCACGAATAATAGAAACCATGAATGAAATTGCCTTAAAGAAATATGGGAAGGCAATCATAGACGCTAATCAAACGCGGGATATTACGGCATTCTACTATGGCACTGCACCTGAAAATTTGCCCGTCCTGCCTTACAACAAACCGTCAGACAGATTGGCATTCAAACAGCATGTAGTTGGCGCAACTCAAACTATGCCCCTGATCACCAATATAAAATTTGCAGCGATTAATGGCGATAAAAGTACCGATTTTATAGTAAGTGATATGAGCAATAATGCGGTATTTTTACTATCAAAAGAGAATGGAAAATGGAACGAAAAAAAAATTGCAGACATCAGCACATCGGTTTACGCCGACATTATTGATTATGATGGTGATCTTGATAAAGATATGCTTATTGGAGATATTGGCGTTCTTCCGTATACCGATAAACAGGTAGGGAAAGTTTTTCTACTTAGAAAACAAAAAGGCGGAACATTTTCCAAAGAAATACTGATGGATGGCATAGGCCGCATTGCAGAAGTCCGAGCCATTGACGTAGATAACGATGGCGATCTTGACATAATAGTTGCAGCCTTTGGAGGTGGAGATAGCGGTGAAATATTCTGGTTAGAAAATCAGGGTAACAACAAGCATACAAGACGAAGCCTATTAAAAGTGACCGGTGCACTTAACATAATTCCTTGGGATATAAACAACGATGGGCACATGGATTTCATTAGCCTCATCTCTCAAGAGCATGAATTATTTATGGCTTTTATTAATCAAGGAAACAAACAATTTACTCAAAGTGTACTAGCACGCGGACCCCACCCCATGTTTGGCTCCACCAGTATGCGTTTACTTGATTTGGATTTGGATGGCGATACCGACGTATTGTTTACCAATGGCGATGCTTACGACACCCAAAATGATTTAAAACCTTATCACGGCGTTCAGTGGTTAGAAAACCTTGACGGTAAAACATTTAAATTCCGCGATATAGGCAGGTTTTATGGAGCAGCCTTGGCACTAGCCGGCGATATGGATAATGACGGCGATTTGGATGTGGTGGCCGGCAGCTTTATGAATGATTGGAATGATCCAAAACGACAAAGCATGGTTTGGTTTGAAAATGACGGCAAGCAGAACTTTATTCAACACGACCTTATCGCCAAACCAGCGAGTATTGCATCATTTGAATTAGCTGATGTTACCGGAGACGGATATCTGGATATTATTGCCGGTAGCCTTAGGTTGGATCTTTTATTTAAAATGAATAACGCAGACGATAAAAGTAAAGACGCAGAGCCAAGCCCCACCCCAAGAGTTGTGATCCTTGAAAATATGGGGAGAAAATAACAAGGCAGGCACCAAAAACCAGCCTCACCCCAAAAACATTTTTCCTCCGGCAACCAACAATACCAATGCCATCACTTGCCAAATAACAGTAGCACTAAAACGTTTGCTGCCAAATTCCGCACCCAACCAGCCACCCAAGATGGCAGCAACAGCCCAATAGCTAATGCCCTCTGGCAATACCGGATGCATGGACATGACCCCTAGCAAGCCTGCTACGGAATTTACCAAAATAAATACTGCGGCTACACCCGAGATTACGCGAGTTTCACCCCAACGCAGAAATAACAATAGAGGGCTCAGGAAAATTCCCCCGCCGACACCGACTAACCCCGACAAGAACCCAATCATTAACCCCGCACACATTAACAACCATTTTTTTGGTGCCTGTATTGTTTGTGTGGGCGATTTTTTAGCAGTTAAAAACGAATGGAATGCCGCATAAATTAATACAGCACCCAGAATAGGTTTGTAATAATCACCTGGAAGCGTTAGTCCGCCACCGAGATAAGCGCAGGGAATAGAGGTGATAATTAATGGCCACAGCAACGACCAGGAAAATGCATTAGTACGAATATATTTAGTACTGGCGATAGTAGCGACTAAAATATTTAACGCCAGTGCAGCCGGTTTCAAACTTTCCGGGGCGAGCCCCGCAAGCGCCATAATGGCAATATAGCCAGAGGCACCCGCATGCCCCACTGAAGAATACAAAACGGCAGCGATAAAAATACCAATAGCAATTAACAGCGACAGCAAATCCAAAAAAACCTCACCGTAATTAGCGAATAAATCTATCAAAAGGGATAACGTTGACCGTTTCACCTGGTAGTACTGTGCCCCGCTCTGCCTCCAGGCAAATATAACTATTAGCCTTTGCCATACTGCTTAATACGCCAGAGCTTTGCGAACCAGCACTAACGACGGTGTTCACACCTTGCTTGCTCGCTAAAATTCCACGCTGAAAATCCATCCGCCCGGAATGCTTTTTAAAGGATTGTTGAGCGATGGCGCTCAGCTGCAGTGATTCAACCCATTTTTCTCCAGCTAGATATCGTAAAGCAGGCACAACCAGCTGATGATAAGTGACCGCCGTTGAAACAGGATTGCCCGGCAGACCAAAGAACCAACCTGCCCCTAAACGGCCAAAAGCAAAAGGTTTTCCCGGCTTCATCGCGACTTTCCAGAAGTCAATCTGGCCTAACTCTTCCAATATTGTTTTGGTGTAGTCCGCATCACCCACAGAGACCCCACCGGTAGAAATGACGACATCAGCCCATTGTGCAGCGTGCATAAACGCTGCACGAAGAGCCAGCAAATCATCGGCGATAATGCCCATATCTTTTATTTCGACGTTTAATCGTTGTAAGAGTGCGCATAGCAAGGGGCGATTGCTGTCATAAATTTTATCTTCTGCGTGCGCACTACCAAGTAACAACAACTCATCGCCCGTCGATAACACAGCGATACGCAACTTCCGCAACACCTTCACTTCCGCAATTCCCAGCGATGCAAGCAAACCAATATCCAGCGCATTAATACGATGGCCTTTACCCAGAACTTCACTGCCTTTTTTTATATCATCGCCCGCACGACGAATATTGTCGCCTTGCACCACAAGTTTGTTCAGCTGCAGTGTTTGCGTAGTACGCGTAACATTTTCTTGCATCACTACGGCATCGGCACCAGCCGGAATCATCGCACCAGTCATAATGCGCACAGCTTGCATTTCACCGAGTGCAGTCTGCACCCCCTCTCGCCCGGCAAAACGAAAGGGGTGCCCCGCCAGCGACTGGCCAATTACCTCAAACACAGCGCCTTCAGTTTGTGCATCACTCGTGCGCAGCGCATAACCATCCATCGCGGAGTTATCGCTGGCAGGAACATTAATATTGGCCAACACTGATTCTTCGAGAATGCGGTCTAATGCAAGCGCCAAATCAACCCATTCGGTTTCCTGTACAGGAATTAATTGTTGATGTATTCGCAACAACGCATCTTGCACAGGTAACAAGCCAGGCTGTGAACAACAATCCATAAACACACTCTACTGAACATTAATTTTGTTGATTAATCATCCACACGGCTGCTTCTACGCGCGAGCGTAAATGCAATTTTTTCAGCAGATGCTTAACATGCACTTTGACTGTGCCGTCAGAAATAGCCAATTCGCGCGCAATGACTTTATTGCTCATGCCTTTGGCAATTAATTTCAGAATTTCCAATTCACGCTGGGTGAGACTGTCACTACCCACAGCAGCTTTTGTGGTGGGATTGCGAATAGCGGTAGCGAGCACTTGAGTGACTGCCTCACTCAACACCATTTTGCCGGACAACGCGCGTTCGATTTGCACCAACATATCTTCCGGCTCCATGTCTTTTAGCAAATAACCATCTGCTCCCGCTGAAATTGCACTGAGCACATCTTCATCGGCATCGGACACAGTGAGCATCACAATGTGCGAAGTGACACCTTCATCGCGCAAATGGCGTAGCGTTTCCAAACCATCCATGCCCTGCATATTCAAATCCAATAAAATTAAATCAGGGTCAAGTTCACTCGCCAATTTAATCGCATCTTTGCCATTGCTCGCTTCGGCTACTACTTCCATCTCACCCGACAGTGTTAAAAGTTGACGCAACCCTTTACGCAATAAAGGGTGATCGTCCACCAACATAATGCTCGCGGCCGTTTCTGTCACAAGACTCTCCTCAATACCAATACATCATTATCTGCAGTTTAACTGCTTGCAGAACCTAAGGGCAGCACATGCCCATTTGTGGGTAGATAGATCAAACGCACCTACCCCTATTGGGTAGGCCAGCTAACACTTCTAATACCGCAACTTAACACTGAGGTTGAATAGTTTCCATATCTGCGCAGAGCCATAGTGATCCTTGCGCGAAAACAACTTTTTTGACCGAGGGCTTCACATGTCTGACCTAAAACAATGGGAACCGGAACAGCAAACGTTCTGGGATTCACACGGGAGAGCAATTGCCAATCGCAATTTGTGGATCTCAATTCCAAGCTTACTCTGTGGCTTTGCCGTGTGGATGCAGTGGAGCATTATTACCGTGCAAATGCTGAACCTTGGCTTTCCCTATCAAGCAGGCGATTTATTCAGCCTAACGGCGATTGCCGGATTAACCGGAGCGACGCTGCGTATTCCAGCCAGTTTTTTTATTCGCTTGTGTGGTGGCCGCTACACCATTTTTTTAACCACCAGTTTATTGATGCTACCTGCCATTGGCACTGGTCTGGCTTTGCAGGATCAAAACACGCCATTTTGGGTGTTCCAATTAATGGCGTTGCTCTCCGGGATTGGCGGGGGTAATTTTGCAGCATCTATGTCCAACATCAGTTTTTTTTATCCTCGTAAGCAGCAAGGATTAGCGCTTGGCCTAAATGCCGGGTTAGGTAATTTCGGTGTGACCAGCATGCAAATTCTGGTACCGCTATTTATGACCTTTGGCGCCTTTGGCGCACTGGGTGGTGACCCAATGGTGTTGAAATCTGCAAGCGGCACCTTAATTGGTGCTATTCCTGCAGGTACTGAAACCTGGATTCAAAACGCAGGGTTTGTCTGGCTACTGCTGCTCATCCCACTCGCTTTTGCGATTTGGTTTGGCATGAACAATATCAACACCGCCGAGGTTACACCCAATCTGGCAGGCGGAGCGCCGCGCTCTTTTGCGATCATTATCGCCATGATGTTAATTGGCTTTGCGACCTCAGCTCTGGGGCTGTGGCTCATCATGCCTGCCAGTGTCAATGGTTCCGGGTTTGGCATTCCCAAAGAGCTGGTACTGGTGTTGGTGTTATTTGCTACAGTGATGTTACTCAAAGCGCTGCCCGGAACTATTCGCACCAGCCTTGATCGTCAATACAAAATTTTTAACAACAAACACACTTGGGTAATGAGTGTATTGTACGTGATGACTTTTGGCTCATTTATTGGTTTTTCTGCTGCCTTCCCACTGTCTATTCAAGTTATTTTTGGTTTTAGTCATGTACCTGTCGATGGGGTAATGACCCACAATACCCTCAACCCGAATGGCCCAAGCGCTCTGACTTACGCGTGGATCGCTCCCTTTATTGGCGCACTCATTCGCCCGGTAGGTGGCTGGGTATCTGACAAATTTGGCGGTGCACTGGTCACGCAAATGTGTGCGATTGCCATGGTGATTTTGTCGATCGTTGCTGCTTATTACATGCGTATGGCCTATCAATCCGCAACCCCAGAACAGTATTTTGCGCCCTTCTTTTTGGTGTTCTTGGGTTTGTTTGCCGCAAGCGGGATGGGTAATGGTTCAACATTCTGTTCCATCGCCAATATTTTTCCTAAAGAGCAAGCAGGCCCGGCATTGGGCTGGACTTCTGCGGTAGCAGGTTATGGCGCATTTTATATTCCGCAGGTTTTTGGCGAACAAATCAAAGCGGCCACACCGGAATATGCGATGCTGGGTTTTGCGGTATTTTATCTGGTGTGTGTGTTATTAAACTGGTGGTTTTATTTACGCAAACAAGGTGAATTTTATAATCCCTGAAAACGTTACAACCTTGAGCAGGTAGTGCAATCCAATCACTATTGCATCCCCTGCTCAAACTCCCCCAAAAAATATTACCGCCTAAATTACCTTGGAGTAACGAATTGTTGATGCGTTGTTAAGGTACTCATCAAACACCATACAAATTCTCCGAATAAGCAACCGCCCCGCATTGAGAACTTCAATTCCATCATCATTAATACTGAGCAATCCATCTTCAATCATTGGTTTTAATTGCGCTAACTCGTT
>JACCDN010807594.1_pt1 | contig 13730 bp, 10 predicted proteins | sample 7441691 | NCBI WGS metagenome assembly JACCDN01 (sample SAMN15323439, study PRJNA562643) | freshwater metagenome | isolation source: river surface water | place: USA:Blue River Watershed | collected 2017-08-16 | reverse complement strand
TTTGGTTTGCCGAAGTTGTCTTGGCTGACCACCAAACGCTCTTCGATCTCAAAGCCGTGATGGCGCAAGCGCTCAGAAACCGGGCCGGTCGGGCTCACATGGTCGTGCTGAATAAAAAGTGCCTTCATCATCAACTTTCATAACGTTTTGAAAATCTGAGGTTTTGCAACTATCGCCTAAGGCTATTATTTCGTTTGAGTCCTAACGATGTAGTTAGAAAGCTCTTTTGTTATCTAGGAGTTGCAATGAAGCACGACCTTGTAGCCTTGCGCGAAGACCTTCAGTCTCGAAACATCGATGTTCTTCGCTTTATGTATTCCGACGTACTCGGCATTGCCAGGTCGAAAGACATGCTGGTTAGCCAACTCGACAAATCAGCTCACAGTGGCCCAGCTTTCTGCCAAGGCGTTTGGGTGACAACCACTCAGGGTGGCGTTCTCGATGCAAACAACATTGCCTCTGACGGTCTTCAAGATCTAATTAGCCAGATTGACCCGAGCACGATTCGCGAGTTGCCTTGGGAGCCAGGCGTTGCATATGTTCTCGTCGATGCATACAACCCAGACATGAGCGAGAACATGATGTCGCCTCGAATGGTGCTTCGCAAAGTTATCGCCGAATATAACGCGCTGGGCTTGCAACCTGTTTGTGGACCTGAGCTTGAGTTCTATATCGCAGATCGAACCGAAGACGGTGGATACAAGCGTTCGCTCGAGAGAACCGGCCGAGTTTATACATCTGGAACTTTGGTCGACCCAAACGGAACCTTCTTGCACCTGCTGCGCATGCTCGATCGACTCGAGATTGGTGTGTTTGCCGGCAACCACGAATTCAGTCCATCGCAGTATGAGATCAACCTTTGGCACAGCGAAGCACTTGACGCAGCAGATCGCACTTTCATTTTCAAGACCGCAATCAAAGAGGTTGTTGCTCGTGCAGGGCAGCACGCAACCTTCGTTGGCAAGCCTTGGGCAGACGAAGGTGGCAGTGGTTTTCACCTGCACTTCTCGGTGACAGACATGAACGGCGTCAATAAAATGCACGACGGCGCTGGCAACCTTTCGACGACCGCAATGAACATGATTGCTGGAATCACCAAGAACGCAGCAGCGCTAACCGCGTTCACGAACCCGACTGTCAACGCCTTTAAGCGTCTCGGACCAGACACTCTTGCGCCATACCGCGCCAACTGGGGCTATGACAACCGCAGCTGCATGCTTCGCGTGCCGCCAGAGCGGGGTTCAGGAACCCGACTAGAGGTTCGCGTTGGTGACGGTGCAGCGAACCCATACCTTGTCGTCGCGAGCGTTTTGGCCGCTGCTCTAGAGGGCATCAAGAACAACCTCGAGGCCCCGGCCGCTGCAGAGGGCATGGCCTATGACAACGAAGATGCGCCAATTCTGCCTCTGACTTTCACAGAGGCCCTTGACGCTCTTGAAGCCAATGACACCTTTAGGGAGTACATGGCAAAAGAGCTAGTTGCAGTTCACTTGGTTATGAAGCGCGACGAAATCGAGCGCTACAAGGCTGCGGTGAAAGATGCAGACACCCGTGAGATCACGCAGTGGGAGATTGACGAATACTTCGCCGACTTCTAGAAGCATAGAAGCAAACAAAAAATGCCCCGAGAAGAATTCTCGGGGCATTTTCTTTGAAACTAATTGTTCAACGAGCGATCTTCGACGAGGGTTCCACCATTGAAGGTGACGCCAACCTCGCGGTAGTAACCGCCAAGAATTTCTTGCACCGGAAGAATCGAATTAAGTTCGTCCCACTGCGAGTCACCAAGGGTTAGTTCTGCGTCGCCAACCCAAGGCTCGCCCAAGTCTGCGTCAACGCCACCCATTGTGATTAGTTGATCCATCGAGTTGCCTGCGCCAGGAACAATCGACGGCATCCAGCGAGAGTGAAGCATCTTGTGACCGTTAACGAAACCGTTGTTATCGCTCGGCTTGCGAAGAGTAACAACTGCGCTTGCGAGTCTGTGGTCATAAGCCGAAAGCGTCGCGCCGATTTTTGCGCCAGCCTCGAGCTTTGGCGTTGCCTTGCCGTGGTTGAAAATTCGTGTGACGTGCACAGAGCCAAGTTTCTTTGGGTAGCCCTGATACATGCCGCGCGCAATTGCAAAGTCTTTGGTAACCCAAATAGCTACGCAACGTGAATAGGTGACACCCTGGTGCTTGCAGCGCACAACAACGAATGCCTCGAGGTATTGCGAGCGAATCGGGTCGAGCAATTCGGCTCCGCCTTCGCTGCAGCTCTGCCAGTCTGCCCAAATGATTGCGACGGCGCCTGGCTGCTCGTCAGCAAGCTCGATGTCTGCCGGCAAGATTGCGCGAACGTTCTTTGGGTCGGTCAAATACTCAACCGTCAGAAGGGTTCCCGAGTAGTACCAAGGCATGTTCGGCACCAACGCACTTTTGCCAGAAGGGGTTAGTGGGGCAATGAATCCGTGCAATTCGCTCATGATGAAAACACTAGCGAATCATTAGTGTCCGAATAATCGCACGGATAGGCCCTTTATAACGATTCTGCAAACCGAGCGCCACAGCGGTCTGCCAACTTGCAAAGACCGCTCGTTTTCGCCACGCTTAGAGAAATCGTTCATATCCGAACGATTATGTACTCAATGAGGAGACAAACACAGATGTCAGAACAAGACACTCAGCTCAAGAAGGGTCGTCTCGGTGTTCTCGGGATCGTCTTCTTCGTTGTAGCTGCTTCAGCACCTTTGGTCGGAATGACCGGTGCGGTTCCAGTAGCAATGCTCGCCGGAAACGGCGCAGCTGCACCAGGCGCATATCTTGCAGTTGGCCTCGTGCTTCTTTTGTTCAGCGTTGGCTATGCCGCAATGAGCAACCGCGTAACAAACACCGGTGCGTTCTTCGCATTCGTTGGCCGCGGACTCGGCACCAACACCGGTGTCGCTTCAGCTTTCGCTTCGATCGTCGGATACGTGACGATTCAGCTGGCTATCTATGGTTTCTTTGGCGCAATTGTTGCTGGTGAAATGGCAGCGCGTTTTGCGATCGACTTGCCTTGGTATGTCTGGACACTTCTCGCCTGGGCAATCGTCACCGGGCTGTCACTTCTATCGGTAGACATCGGCGCAAAGGTTCTCGGAGTTCTAATGATTCTCGAACTGCTTTCGCTTCTCGTGACTGCAGTTGTAATTCTTGCCAACGGTGGGCCTGAAGGTTTGAACTTCGGTGCATCATTCTCACCTGACCAAATCTTTGTTGGTGGTTTTGGTGGCGGTGCCGGAATCGCAATTGCTTTTGCCTTCGCATCTTTCATCGGTTTCGAAGCAACCGCGATCTATGGTGAAGAGTCGAAAGACCCGAAGCGTGCGGTTCCACGTGCAACCTACTGGGCAATCGGAATCATCACCGTTCTCTTTGCAGTCACCTCATTCGCGATGGTTTCTGGAATGGGTGCAGGCAAGATTTTCGACGAGGTTATTGCTCGCTCGGCTGTCGAGGGTGTTCCTTTGGCAAACCCAGCTGGCGTGCTCTTCTCGCTAGCTGACCAGTATGTAGGCACCTGGATGTCTCAGGTAATGAGCATTCTCGTTATCTCGAGCCTCTTTGCCGGCTTGCTAGCGTTTCAGAACGCAACGAGCCGCTACTTCTTCGCGATGGGCCGCGGTGGCGTATTGCCTAAGCGCTTTGGCACCACCAACAAGGCTGGTGCACCGATGATGGGTGTCGTTCTAACCTCAGCACTTGCTGCTGCCGTGATCGTGTACTTCGCTGCTGCTGGCCTTGACCCTGTTCTCAACCTGTTCTTCTGGATGAGTGCCGTAACCGCAATCGCCATCATCTTCGTTGAGATCTTGGTGTCTGTGGCTATCGTGGTGCACTTCATGAAAGAGGGTGGCGAGAACGTTTGGCGTTCAAAGGTCGCACCTATCGCGGCTGCAATTGGCCTTGTGCTCGGCGAGTACTTGCTGATGTCACGCTTCAACCTATTGGCCGGAACCGTGCCTGAAGGTGTTGACCCATCGCTTGCTGAAAGCGCGTGGCAGTTGAACACTCTCGGTTGGGTATTGGTTCTGTCACCATTCATCGCAGCCGTTATCGGCTTCGTGGTGGCTTCGGTGAACAAGAAAGAGAACAGCTCTCTTGTGAACGATATTCTCTCGTAGTAACTGCCCTAGAAAAGATGGCTCGGCATATGCCGGGCCATCTTTTTTATCTCTTGATTCTCGATCGCAGTGGGGTTAGCGCCCAAAGAATTGCAGCGGCATCGATTGCCTCTTGAATAATCGCGCTCTGAGTTGCGTTGATGATTGATGCAGCCGCCGCAAACATCGAAACTAGCGCAAGGCTCATGCCAATCAAACCTGCCTGAGTTGCTTTTCTAAACGCGCCTTGCGAAACATCTAAGGCTTTTGCCAGATGAATAATTGAGTCTTCAATAATCACAACGTCAGCAGCTTCGCTCGCCGCCGTAGCACCACGAGCACCCATGGCAACACCAACCGAAGCAGCTGCGAGTGCCGGTGCATCGTTGATTCCATCGCCGACCAAGATCACTGAGCCCGAACTAGTTGCCATTTCGCTTTGCACCAGCTCTAGCTTTTTAGCAGGGGTGCAGTTTGCAAAAACCTCATCTGCCTCAATCAGTCTTGCGACTTCGTTGGCGGCAATTTCGTTATCACCCGACACTAAAACAATGCGTGTGATGCCGAGGCTGCGAAGGTGGGCAATCGTTTCGCTAGTTTCTTCGCGAACGGGGTCATTCAATCCGAGAACCGCAACCAAAGCACCATCTATCGTGATTGCTACGCGAAGTGTCGAATTTATCTCTGCCCAATCTGGCAGTTCTGAAGACGGCTGACCTACGGTCACCAAGTGACCGTCGATAACTCCGGCGATCTGCTTGCCGTGCTCTTCGTTCACCTGGCTGGCTGGCAGGGTTTGAATGCCTTCGCGCTCTGCATAGTCGACTATCGCCCGGGCCACGACATGCGGGCTTAAGCGCTCAAGACTGGCGGCCAGGGCAAGAGTCTGCGCTCGGTCAACCCCAGGTGCAAAGACCGCCTCGGTCACCTCTGGGCCACCTTTGGTGAGTGTGCCGGTCTTATCGAGCATCACAGTCTTGGCTTTCGCCAGAAGCTCGAGGGCGTCGCCACCCTTGATTAGCGCACCCTTCGCCGCCGACTTCGACATGCCAGAAATCACAGCAACCGGAATCGCAAGAATCAGCGGGCAGGGTGTTGCCGCAATCAACACGGCAACTGCAACGTGCACATCTTTGCTAATCAGCCAAGCCACTGCAGAGAGACCGAGGGCGAATGGAACGAACCAGAGAGCCCAGCGGTTTGCCAACCGCACAGACTTCGCAGAGTTCGCAGAGGCGCGTTGAACCAAGCGAATCAGGTTGGCATATGTCGAGTCTGTGGCTGTGCAGTTCACTCGAAGGTCGATAGCGCTCGCACCATTCACCACGCCAGAAGAAACTAGGTCGCCGGTCAGACGTTGAACCGGCATGGGTTCGCCAGTCAGCGCAGACTCGTCGAGCTCGGCGTCGGTTAGCAAGACTCCGTCAAGCGGCACAACCTCGCCGCTCAGAACACGGATAGTTTGCCCAATCGAGATTTGAGCCAGAGCAACGTTTGTGGTGCGACCTTTTTCGTCAACGACGTGCGCTTCTCGCGGAGCGCGGTCGAGCAGAGCTTTTAGTTCTGCCTGAGATTTTCCTTTTGCCCAATTCTCAAGAGCTCTGCCGGTTGCGAGCATCAAGGCAACAATCGCTGTTGCCAAAAACTCACTTATTAGAAGGCCCGCGATAATCGCAATTAGAGCAAGCGAGTCACTTGCCAATTCGCGATTTCGCAATGTTTGGTACGTCCACTTCGCAGATAGCGCCAACCCAACGAGCGCGCCTAAGGCGAATATTGAATTGCTCAAGAGTTGAAAATTGATAAGTACCAAACCAGCTGCGAGCGATAGCACGGTAGTGATTAAGAACCAACTGCGCGCTATCGAGATCCTGACCATGGCCTAAGTCTTGCACTTGCAAATCTGGTCTCATCTCCGGCTTACACCTCGTATCGTTCTTTAGCCGCTAACTTTGATTAGATGACCGGTCGAAAAGCTCATTTTGCCTGTGCACTGGCTGCTGCTGCCCTTGTGCTTACTGCCATTCAGCCTGTTTTCGCGGCAACGCCTTCGGCGACACCGACTCCAACTCCTGCGGTCACAACAAGCGCCACTCCAACTCTTTCGGCAACACCAAAGCCGACTGCATCGCCAACCCCGACCCCGACTCCAGTAGCTAACAAGCCGCGCTCGTGCAGCATCCGTGCGGTTGTGAACAGTAGGGACCTCGGCCAGTTCTACGGTTATGTGATGAATGCGTCAACCGGCCAGGTCTATGCAAACATTCGTGGCGATGAGCAAACACCTTCGGCGTCGGTCATGAAGGTGGTTACGGCTGCAGCGGCCATGACAACGCTCGAGCCAAACTATTCGGCCACGACCAAGGTTTACGTTCTAACGGATGAGCCGACCACCGTTGTTTTGCGCGGTGGAGGAGACCACACACTTTCTCGCCTTAACTACCCATCATTTTCAACTTATAAGAAGCCACCGAAGTTGAGCGCGTTGGCTGCGCAGCTAATGAAGGTATGGCCGGCCAATCAGCCAATTACAAAAATTATTCTTGACGACACTTTTTTCGACAAACCGACTTGGAACAGTGCGTGGAAAGACTCGGATAGAACCAACGGCTACATGTCGATAATTTCTGCGTTGCAAGTTGACAGCGATAGAAAGAACCCAGACCTGACAAAGACGAACTACAGCGGATATCGCAGTGCAAATCCAACGCTCAGTGCCGGAAACTACTTCAAACAAGCCATTGGTCAATTGGCCATGACAGCAACTCTTGAAATCGCTGCAACTCCTCAGACCGCGGTAGAAGTAGCATCGGCAACTTCACAGCCGATTACCGTTTGGCTCGATCACGCTTTGAAATATTCAGATAACACCGAAACAGAGATAATCGCGCGGCACGCACTAAAAAGTTCGGGCATGGCTACGACGTTTTCTAACGTTCAACAGCTGTCGGCCCGAGCGTTAAAGTCACTGGGCGTCGATTCGAAAAAGTTAACTATGCTCGATGGGTCGGGGCTCGCCCAGGGCAACAGGGTTACGGCTCGAATGATTGCAACGCTTTTGGCAAAGGCGGCCAAGCCAGATTCAAAGCTAAACCCGATGATCGGCTACCTGCCGGTTGCCGACAAGTCGGGCACTCTTGCGACTCGATTCAACGGAGCCAATGCTGTCGCCAGGGGTTCTGTATATGCCAAATCTGGCTACATTCCTGGACTCTATAGTCTTGCCGGCATCGTCTATGCCAAGGACGGCACGGCCATAAGCTTCGCGGGCTTTGCCAGAAGCGTCGGCGCAAAGAAGGTCGGTTACGCCGCGCGACCGGCCCTAGATAGCCTGGCCAGCCGCCTGTATACCTGCGGGGCCGGCAGCTTCTACTAATTGTTAGGCCACTAACAATCTCTGTGTAAGACTGAAGTTATGTCAGCAATGAGGCTTGAACATGACCTACTCGGCGAACTAGAGATTCCTGCCGATGCATACTGGGGCATTCACACCGCAAGAGCGGTTTCTAACTTTCCTATTTCAGGCGTTCCGATTGCGCACTATCGCAGTTTGATCAAAGCTCTCGCCCTAGTAAAAGAAGCTGCGGCAGACGCAAACTTTAAGGTCGGCGAACTCGAACAACCAATTCACGCCGCCATAGTCGCGGCATGTCACGACGTAGCGCAAGGTTCGCTAGATAGTTCATTTGTCGTCGATGCGATTCAGGGCGGTGCCGGAACCAGCACCAACATGAATGCAAATGAAGTCATTGCAAATCGCGCTCTAGAAATCGCCGGATTCGAAAAGGGTGACTATTCGCAAATTCATCCGCTGAATCACGTGAATATGTCGCAATCGACAAACGATGTCTACCCAACTGCGCTCAAAGTCGCGCTGATTCTCGAAATTCGCGAACTTATCAAAGCCATGGATTACCTGCGCAACGAGTTTGCTAAAAAGGCAACCGAGTTTCGTGAAGTAATCAAGATGGGTCGCACCCAACTGCAAGATGCGGTTCCGATGACTCTCGGTCAAGAGTTTGCGGCTTTCGCAAGAATGACGATGGAAGACGAGCAGCGCTTGCGCGAACTCATTCCGTTGCTTTGTGAAATCAATCTTGGCGGCACAGCAATCGGCACCCAGTTGAACGCACCTGCCGGATATGTCGCTGCCGTGACCGAACGACTCAGCCAGCTCACCAAGATTGACTTCATCAGCGCAGCCGACATGGTTGAGGCCACCCAAGATGCGGGCGTCTTTGTCATGGTTTCTGGTGTGCTCAAGCGCGTCGCCGTAAAGCTCTCGAAGACATCAAACGATCTGCGCTTGCTTTCTAGCGGGCCTCGTGCGGGCTTTGGCGAAATCAATTTGCCACCTATGCAGGCTGGTTCTTCGATCATGCCTGGCAAGGTGAACCCGGTGATTCCAGAGGTGGTGAACCAGGTTGCCTTTGCCGTCATTGGCTATGACTTGACGGTAACCATGGCCGCAGAGGCCGGCCAGTTGCAGCTCAACGCCTTTGAACCAATCATGTGTCGCGCACTGATGATGGGCATCACACAGCTTCGTCAGGCTTGCTACACGCTGGCAGACAAGTGCATTTCTGGAATCACGGCAAACGAAGAGAAATTGCGCTTGAGCGTTGAGAATTCGATCGGCCTTGTGACGGCGCTCTCACCAATGCTCGGATACGAAAACGCCACCCTGGTTGCAAAGCGCGCCCAACTCGAGAACAAGACCGTGCGTGAAGTTGTCACCGAATTGAGTTTGATGTCTGTCGATGAGTTCGAGGCCATCCTTGGTGATGTTGACCGACTTGCCGGCCCGCCTCAAAGCTAGCTAGGCGATAGTCGTTAGAAACGTGCCGTCGTCATCGTCATCGTTGTTTGACTTTTTCGGCTTGTTGTCGCGACGCTCGCGAATCTTCGCGGTGACTGCTGTTGCAACTGCACCGAGCACTATGAAACCAGCACCAACGGCAAGGCCGGTTAGGTTGTTCTGATCGTTGTTGGTTGGTGCTGCCGTTTTCTCTTCTGCTCCAACCTCTGCCGAAACAGCAACCGGTGTGTCTAGCAACATCGGGCAGGCGATGGCATCTGCCGATTCTTGTTCATAGCCATTTGTGCCAGAGACCGAAAACTTGAAGGTTCCCTCAGTTGCGTGGCCGTCGCTAGAAACCGAGCGCCATTCAACGGTGTAGTCGTCGGTTGCTGCAAGAGAGGTTAGAACCGAGATTCCTGTTCCGCCAGCGCTCAAGCAGGCTGTCGGTTGCTCGACACCTTTCGAGTCGCTCACGCGAATCTCGATGCCCTCGTTGCCTTCGGTGACAAGCACCTCTTCGTTGAAGTTGATGGTTACCGGAATCAAACCGGCTTCGAATTGCTCGCCGGCTGTCGGGTCGGTTGACACAACTTCGTCGTGAGCGCTCGCAGCTGAAGTTGAGAAGAGGCTAAAGGCTAGCGCGGCAATTGAGGCAAGAATCGAGAGGGTCTTTTTCATGCTTTAAGTCTATGAGTCCAAAATCGGCGATTGATGAGCAAGGTTAGACTTGAACCAGAATTCCGTTTCGAAACCAGTCAGGGGAGTGTCTTGTCAGAAGGCAAAGTGAAGTTCGCCTATTTCAAGCAGATTGCAATCGGTTCTGCATCAGGCGTGGCAACGCTCGCGCTGATCATCGCCGGTTTCAGCATTTCGGGCGCATCTAGCACGTCGGTCAGCCAGCCAAGCGAAAGTGCAAGCCAGAGTGCCAGCCCAACTCCTTCGGTTACCTCTTCTATTGCACGCACTTGCTCGGTTGCCACCGAGGCTGCTGACCCAAGACTCGGCACCTTTAGCGCTGCCGTTATCAATGCAGCAACAGACGAAGTGCTCTTCGATCGAAATGCAGATACGCCTGCCTCGACAGCTTCAACCATGAAGATGCTCACTGCTGCTGCGGCACTTCAGGTGCTCGGCCCGAACTACCGCGTCGAAACCAAGGTTTATCAAGACCCCGCTAACCCCGGAACCATTTATTTAGTCGGTGCTGGCGACCCAACGCTTTCGCGCACGGCCAACGGCAAGCAGTCTGTTTATAAAGACGCTCCAAAACTAAGCGACCTTGCTGTTGCAGTTAACGCATCGCTAAAGGGGCAGGCCGTGAACAAGATTGTTCTCGACTCGACGCTCTTCAGCGGCCCAAGTTGGGAGCCAACCTGGCAGCGCAGCGAACAAACTCAGGGATACATGTCTGAGGTCACGGCACTTCAGGTAGACGGCGACCGCAAGAACCCGAGCGCTGAGACATCGGCTCGAAGCACCACTCCGGTTGCCAACGCAGGGCGCTACTTCAAGGCTGCTCTCGGCGCTGGCGCAAGTTCTGCTGCGATCAGCGAGGCCAAGATGCCCGCCGGCATGACTCAAATCGCGAGCGTCTACTCACAGCCAATCAGCCAGTGGGTCAAGCACATGCTGCTTGTCTCAGACAACACCCAAGCCGAATATCTGGCACGCCTGGTTTCGCTCAAGCAAGGTTTTGACGGTTCATTCACCTCGCTAAATGCTGCAATCAAAATGGGTTTGAACTCAACAATGATTTCGTCTGCGAACGTGACCATCAAAGACGGCAGCGGTCTTTCAGATTTCAACTCGGTTTCGCCAACATATTTGGCACAGCTTTCGAAACTGATTCTCGGCTCACAGGGCAACTACTCAATCATTTATCAAGGATTGCCGATTGCCCACGAGAGTGGTTCGCTAGCAAGTCGATTCGGTGGTGACAACCTCGATGCAGCCGGGCACATTATTGCAAAGACCGGTTGGATCAAGCGCGGCTACACACTTGCCGGAATCATCAACGCCAAAGATTCAACCCAACTCACCTTTGCCATTTATGCTCTCGGTAACGTGAAAGACGATGCCAAAGATGCAATCGACAATTTGGCAACCGCGATTTATCGTTGTGGCAATCAACTCTCGAACAACTAATTGAGCCGTAATGACTAAAGCGCTTTTGATTGTCGACGTTCAAAACGATTTCTGCGAAGGTGGCTCGCTTGCAGTTTCTGGCGGGGCCGCGGTCGCCGAAAGAATCACTAACTACTTGACTGCGCATGCGAGTGAATATGACCTCGTGTTGGCCTCACGCGATTGGCACGATGCCGACAACAACAACGGCGGGCATTTTGCCGACGAAGGGCAGGCGCCTGACTTTGCAAACACCTGGCCCGCGCACTGCGTTTCTGGCACTAACGGCGCCGAATATCACCCGAACCTAGATGCCTCACTCATCAATGTGCACCTCGAAAAGGGAATGGGTAAACCAAGCTATTCGGCTTTCGAGGGCGTTACTCGCGACGGCAAATCAATCGCCGATGTTTTGGCCAGTGCGGGTGTTGATCAGCTCGACGTTGTCGGAATCGCGACTGACTATTGCGTATTGGCATCTTCGCTAGACGCTCGCAAGGCTGGGTTTGCTGTCACCGTTTTGACCGAGATGTGCGCAGGAATCTCAGCAGAATCAACCGACTCTGCTATTGCGCAGATGAAGGCAGCCGGCTGCCATATCGCCGCCTGAGACTTCGGTTGCCACAAAGCACCGGTTGTCTAGACTATTAGCATCCGAACAAATTCGAGCAAGGATAGAGCGATGGCGCTTACAGAACAAGAGCTTTTGGCCAAGGTTCCAACCGGTCTTTACATCGGCGGAAAGTGGGTCGAGGGCAGTGCGTCAAGCAAAATCGCAGTCGAAGACCCAGCCACCGGCAAGACGCTGCTCGAAATCGCAAACGCAACCGCCGAAGACGGCCTTCGCGCGCTAACCGCAGCAGACGAGACCCAAGCAAGTTGGGCCCGCGTTGCTCCACGAGAGCGCGCCGAAATTCTTCGCAGAACTTTTGACTTGGTTCGCGCACGAAGCGAAGAGTTTGCAATGCTGATCAGTCTCGAAATGGGCAAGCCACTTGCCGAGGCGCGCGGCGAAGTCACATACGGCAACGAATTTTTGCGTTGGTTCAGCGAAGAAGCCGTGAGAATTTCAGGTCGCTACGGAATATCTCCTGAAGGCACCGGTCGCATGTTGGTAACTCAGCGCCCAGTTGGCCCGGCGTTCGCGATTACACCTTGGAACTTTCCGCTGGCAATGGCAACGCGAAAAATCGGCCCAGCAATTGCTGCCGGTTGCACCATGGTTGTTAAGCCAGCTGAGCTCACGCCGCTAACTACCTTGCTGCTAGTCGCCACTCTCGAAGAGGCAGGTTTGCCTGCTGGTGTTATCAACGTGATTACGACTTCAACTTCGGCTGCAACAAGTTCGCCGATCATCGCAGACTCGCGTTTGCGCAAGATTACTTTCACCGGATCAACCGCGGTTGGCGTGAAGTTGCTCGAGCAGAGTGCTCAGCGCGTGCTTCGTTCATCGATGGAACTCGGCGGCAACGCACCATTCCTCGTTTTCGAAGATGCTGATGTTGACGCCGCCGTGAACGGGGCGATGCTCGCCAAGATGCGCAACATCGGTCAGGCTTGCACAGCTGCAAACCGCTTCATCATTCACGAATCTGTTGCAGACGAATTTGGTCAAAAGTTCGCAGAGCGCATGACCGGCCTAAAGCTCGGCCGCGGTGTCGATGCTGACACCACCTGTGGCCCGGTAATCAACGAAAAGGCACGACAGAACATGAAGCGCCTAGTTGAAGCAAGCAAGTCAGAGGGCGCAAATGTGCTCACCGGTGGTGCTGTTGCCGATGGCGATGGTTACTTCTTCGAGCCGACCGTCATCGACCACGTAAAGCCAGGCTCGACCATCTTGCAAGAAGAGATCTTTGGCCCAATCGCGCCAATAACCCGCTTCAAGACTGAAGAAGAGGCAGTTCGCCTTGCCAACGACACTGAGTATGGCTTGGTTAGCTACGCGTTCACCCAAGACCTCAAGCGAGGCCTTCGTCTGGTCGAGACTCTTGACACGGGCATGACCGGTTTGAACACCGGCCTAGTCTCGAACGCATCAGCGCCGTTCGGCGGTGTCAAGGCTTCAGGTCTTGGTCGCGAAGGTGGCCCAGAGGGCATTCACGAATATCTCGAAACCAAGTATGTGATGACTCCAGACCCACTGGGTTAGGCGTCGCGTCGCGCACCTTCGGCTGCGCTGACTGAAAAGATATTTGGCTTTGCATAGCCGAGCAATTCAAACTCTGCGATAACCGCCAAGGTGATTTCGCTGACCTTGTCGATTGGCGCAAGAGCAATTGCGGCACCGCCAAAACCACCGCCGGTCATGCGCGCGCCGATTGCTCCGTGGCGAACGGCAACGTCAACGGCGGTGTCTAATTCGTCAACCGAAATCTCAAAGTCGTCGCGCATCGACGAATGCGATTTCACCATTAAGCCACCAATCGCACGTGGGCCGCTTGAGCGAAGCAACTCAACGGTTCTTAGCACGCGCTCATTTTCGGTGACGACGTGCCGAACTCTGCGCAGAGTCACGTCGTCTAAAACCGTTTCGGCTTTGATCAGATCTGCACTAGAAAGTTCTCTCAACGAGTCAACCTTCAAAAGCGAAGCACCAAGCTCGCAAGCTGCTCGTCTTTCGGCATAACCTCCGTCGACTAGCCTGTGTGCAACTCTGGTGTCGATGATTAGTAGTTC
>JACCDN010603442.1_pt1 | contig 13734 bp, 6 predicted proteins | sample 7441691 | NCBI WGS metagenome assembly JACCDN01 (sample SAMN15323439, study PRJNA562643) | freshwater metagenome | isolation source: river surface water | place: USA:Blue River Watershed | collected 2017-08-16 | reverse complement strand
GGCCCCGACGCCGTGCTCGCCCGCGGCACCTGGCAGTCGCGTCAGTTCCCCGGCCTGAGCTGGGACCTGCATGTCGGCGACTTCTGGGCGCTCGCCTCCAAGGCGTCCGCCGCCCCGGACATCATCTTCTACGACTTCTTCTCGCAGAAGACCAACGCGGACTGCTGGGAGCTCGAATCGTTCAAGAAGCTCTTCGCGTTCTGCGACCCGCAGAAATCGGCGCAGCTCTTCACCTATTGCTCATCGACGACCATGCGGGTCGCACTGCTCAACGCCGGCTTCTATGTCGCGAACGGCGAAGGCACTGGATCGAAGAAAGAGACGATCATCGCGCTGAGCCCCGGATTCCCGACCCCCTGCCCTTATCCGTTGGTCGGCCGCGAATGGCTCGAACGCTGGCGCCGCTCCTCGAAGAAATTCCCCGACGGACTCACCCCGGAACAACAGGTCGAGGTGGAGAAGAGGATTGAGGGGCATCGCCAATTTTCAACGGAGTGAAAATTGCGGAGGGGGTAACTTGGCGCAAAGCGCCAAGAGGGGGCACGTGGGCACGGTGACAAGCGCTTGCGCGAGGTGACATGCTGGCACGGTGACACGTTGTCACGGGGAGAGACAGCGCTCAAGGGGAGACCGGAAACCGGAGAATTAGCCTGGGGAATCTTCTTAGGGTGAAAGGTGACGGACACGGGTAACGGGAGCTCAGGCGCCGGCCGTTCAGCCATCAGGTGCTGGCACCCGGGTTCCGGCGGCTGAAGGCAGAATAGCCGACCCCCGAAAGGCCGACCACCGTGGCCGTCACCCGTCACCATTAAGAATCATACCCGCAGTTAGCATTCCGGTCTCCGGTTTCCCTTTGAGCGCTGTAGCTATGATCCGTCATCGATTCAGTCGTCTGCCATCGACACAGCCATCTTCTCTTCAATTCAGCCCTCCATTCAGTCCTCAACGCAGTCCTCCATTCAGCCAACCGTTTAGATAACCTTCCCTTAACCTTCGGCTTAGTATAGTCATTCCGTTCCCTCGTGGACCCCCTTCCGCCCCAGCCACCCCGCCTGCGCAAACGCACGCCTGAAGCGCCGCCGCCTCCCCCTCCCGAGGATGTGGCGCCTCCGGCGGCTGCGCCTGCGCCGGAACCGGAGCCGGAGCCGCGTAGAATCCGCACGGGGATGTCGGCCTGGGCGCGCCGGTGGCTGAAGTTCGGCGGCCAGGGCTTGATGGTCTCTTTGCTGATCCACGGCGGACTCCTCTTCCTGGCGACCGCCTGGGTGGTCTCCGTCACGGTCATCCAGAAGAAGGAACCAAACGCCTTTGCGACCGGTGCGGGCGGAGGCAAAGGCGGAGAACGCTCGGTTCAGACGAAAGCGAAGCAGAAGCCGAACACGCCCAAGAGCCTGACCAAGAGCGCGACCAAGCTCACCTCGAAGAGCGCCAACGCCGAGATCACCTTACCCGAGATGCCGGACCTCAACCGCGGCATGCTCGGCGCGCTCTCGGCGTCGTCCAAGGGATTCGGCGGAGGCTCCGGGGGCGGCATCGGTGGCAGCACCGGCCTGGGCAAGGGCGGCAAGAACTTCACCGGCAAGGCCGTGATGGGCATGAAGATCTCCGGCGCCAACATCGCGGTCTACTTCGACAGCTCGCCGTCGATGAATCCTTATTTCGCCTCGGTAGAGAAGCAGATCAAGGAGCAGTTCCCCAGCGCCGACGTCTATCGCTACTTCGGCGTCTTCAATTTCATCCAGGACGGCGAAGTCCTCGGAGCGCGGCCCAACCAGAAACTCGTCGTCCCCACCGTCGACCAGATCTACATGGACCGCCGCGGTGGAAAGCGTGACGCTCCGGCGACCGATCAGACCAAGCTCAGTCCGGCGGGACGCAACATGTACGGCAGCAAGGACGCTCTGTTCCGGATCGGCGGGGTCGGCGCCTGGCTCGAGGCCATGCTCAACCAGAAGCAATATGACGCCATCGTGATCTTCTCGGACTTCGAGGACGGCATCATCCAGTGGCGCACCATCGGCGAGATCAAGCCAAGCATCGTCTTCGACGCGGACATGCGTCCGCCGACCGATCTGCGCACCGAAGCCGAGAAAGCTTGGGAGCAGCGCTGGATCCGGGGTTTCGCCCAAGCGCAGGACCGCAAGGCACCGCGACTCTACCTCTACTCGACCTCACGCGAACCCCAGGAGCTCTATCGTCGCTGCGTCGCGGCCTCGGGCGGAGATTTCAAGATCGTGACCATGGCGAGAGGCGGGATTTTTGGCGCGCCCGTGCAGCCGAATAAGTGAGCGCGCTGAGCAAGGCTCAGACGCAAGGGGGCACGTGGGCAAGGGACGAGCGCTTGCGCGAGGTGACATGCTGGCAAGGTGACAAGGGGGCAAGGAAGGCAGCCAACCGTGCAAAGGTGCAAAAGTGAAAGCTACATTCTCGGGTGGCAGGTGGCGGCCTCAGGTGGCGGGTGGCGGGAAGATGCTTAACTCAAAGGGAGACCAGGTAGTTCGATCTGTTATCGACTCAGTCATCTGTCATCGATTCAGCCCTCTTCTCCATCTTTCATCCTTTATCGTCCATCCTACATCCTGCATCTTGCCGCTACCCCACCCCCATGCGCCTCCTCCGCCATCTTTACGTGCAGGTCCTGATCGGGATCATCTTGGGCGGGGTCGTCGGCTACGTGTGGCCGCAGTTCGGCGAGCAGTTGAAACCGCTCGGGGATGCGTTCGTGAGCCTGATCAAGATGCTCATCGGACCGATCATCTTCACAACGGTCGTGGTCGGACTGGCGGGCATGGGTGATCTGAAGAAAGCCGGCAAGGTCGGCCTCCGAGCCTTCGTCTACTTCGAAGTGGTGACCACGCTGGCCTTGGTCATCGGACTCGTCGTCGCCAACCTCTTCACGCCGGGCGCGGGATATCATGCGGATCCGGCGACGTTAGACACCAAAGCAACGGCCGGATACGTCCAGGCCGCCCAGAACATGGGCTGGGTCGACACGCTGCTCCACCTCATTCCCAAGACCTTCGTGAGCGCCTTCGCCGATGGGGATGTCCTGCAAGTCCTCCTGCTCGCCCTGCTCTTCGGCTTCGCCTTGGGACGGATCGGTGACCATGGGCGGCCCGTCATCAATCTACTGCACGAAATCGCCCGCGTCTTCTTCGGCATGGTCAGCTTCATCTGCAAGCTGGCGCCCATCGCCGCGGCGGGCGCGATGGCTTTCACGATCGGTAAATACGGCATCGGGACCCTCGTGAACCTCGGACAGCTGATGCTGTGCGTGTACCTTACCTGCGGACTCTTCATCTTCGTGGCCCTCGGCACGATCATGCGGCTCAGCGGTTTCAGCCTCATCCGGACGCTTCGTTACGTGAAGGAAGAGCTTCTCATCGTCGCCGGCACCTCTTCCTCGGAGACCGCCCTGCCCGGCCTGATGGACAAGATGGAGAAAGCCGGCTGCGCCCGACCCGTCGTCGGCATAGTCGTCCCCGCCGGATACTCCTTCAACCTGGACGGTACGTGCATCTATCTGACCATGGCGGCGCTCTTCATCGCGCAGGCCACGGACACCCCGATGACGCTCACCCAGCAGCTCAGCCTCCTGGCGGTGCTCCTGCTCACCTCCAAGGGCGCGGCCGGCGTCACCGGCAGCGGCTTCATCACCCTCGCCGCCACGCTCGCCACTACCGGTTCGATCCCCGTCGCCGGCATCGCGCTCATCATCGGCGTGGACCGGTTCATGTCCGAGGCCCGCGCCATCACCAATTTCATCGGCAATACCGTCGCCACGCTCGTGATCGCCAAGTGGTGCGGGGAGTATGATGAGGCGAAAGGCGACGCGTGCGTAGCACGCGAGACACGATAACAATAGGGGGCACGTGGGCACGGTGACATGGGGGCAAGGACACACACCAGAGGCACGGAGGCTCAGAGGCTTAGTTGACCAGTGAGCACACCTTCAGGTCTCGGGTCTCAGCTGATCAGATATCAGGTGCGGGTTATCAGGTTCAGGTACGGGTGCGGGTAATAATGTGCAAAGGTGCAAATGCGGCGTGGCCGCGTGCAAAAGTGCAAAAGGTGAGAGACATTCAAACAGGCCTAAACATGGTCCTGGTGCTGAATACCCGAACCCGGGACCTGATGACTGAGACCAGGGACCCGAGAACGGAAAGCTGCAACTAGCCCTAGCCCTGGCCCTAGCTCTAGCCCTAACTACAGTCCTTCCCTGACATCGTTTTGTCACAAAGGAAACGGGATAGGGATTGAAACCTTTGGGTGAAAGTAAGGTTCTCTTTGTACCCCCTTTCATGAGCTTCCTTTCCATGGTCCTTCGTCGGCCGGTCACCCTGGTCGTCGGCGTCCTCGCCCTGGTCCTCTCGGCGGTCTTCGGACTCAACCGCATGGCCAAGGACGTCTTCCCTCCCCTGAACGTCCCGACGATCTACGTCGCCCAGCCCTTCGGCGGCATGGACGCCGCCCAGATGGAAGGCTTCCTCACCTTCTATTACGAATACCACTTCCTGTACATCACCGGCATCGAGCACGTCGAATCGAAGAACATCCAAGGCGCGGCGGTGATGAAGCTCCAGTTCCACCCCGGGACGGACATGTCGCAGGCCATGAGCGAGACCATCGGTTACGTGAACCGCTCCCGCGCCATGATGCCGCCCGGCACCGTGCCTCCGTTCGTCATGCGCTTCGACGCCGGCAGCGTGCCGATCGGACAGCTCGTCTTCGCAAGCGAGACCCGTTCCGTCGCGCAGCTGCAGGATGCCGCCCTGAACACCGTCCGTCCGCTCTTCGCCACCCTGCCCGGCGTCTCGGCTCCCCCGCCCTTCGGCGGCAGCGCCCGCACCATCCTCGTCAACCTGAACCCCGATCGCCTGCGCAGCACCGGCGTCACCCCGGAAGAAGTCGCCGCCGCCTTGGCCGGCACCAACGCCATCCTGCCCGCCGGCAACCTCGTCCTCGGCGACCAGAACCTGCTCGTGCCGATCAACGCCACGGTGAAGAACATCAAGGACCTCGAGAACGTCCCTGTGCGTCCGGGCCAGAACCCCGCCGTGCTCATCCGCGACATCGCGCAGGTCGTGGACGGCGCCGATGCGGTGACCAGCTACGCCCTCGTCGACGGTCGCCGCACCGTCTACATTCCCGTCACCAAGCGCTCCGATGCCTCGACCCTGGCCGTGGCCAGCGTCGTCAAAGCCAACCTCGGCGTCTTCCAGAACGCCGTGCCGGCGGATATCAAGGTCTCCTACGAGATGGACCAAAGCCCGATCGTGGAACGCGCCATCCATGACCTCTTCCTTGAAGCCGTGCTGGGCGCCGTGCTCACCGGCCTGATGGTCTTCCTCTTCCTGCGGGACGCCCGCAGCACGCTGGTCGTCGTGGTCAACATCCCGCTCGCCCTGCTCATCGCCCTGCTCGGCCTCTGGCTCTGCGGCCAGACCATCAACCTGATGACCTTGGGCGGCCTCGCGCTGGCCGTCGGCATCCTCGTGGACGAAGCCACCGTGGCGATCGAGGCCATCCAGCAGGAACGCGAGAAAGGCCTGCCCATCGCCCGCGCCGTGAGGACCGCGATCACCGCGACCGCCGGACCGCGTTTCCTCGCCATGGCGTGCGTCGTGGCCGTATTCCTCCCCTCCCTCTTCATGGAAGGCCCTGCGCAGGCGCTCTTCCTCCCGCTCTCGCTCGCGGTCGGTTTCAGCATGTTCGCCTCTTACGCGCTGTCCTCGACGCTTCTGCCGGTCCTGGCGGTATGGCTGCTCAAGGACGAGTGCGCGCATGCCCCGGGTTTCTTCGCCGGCGTCAAAGCACGCTATGAAGCCATCCTCCAAGGCGTCATGGCCCGGCGCGTCCTGATCGTCGTCGCCTCGGTGGCCCTCGCCGCGCTCTTCATCGTGGGCGTCGGCCCGAAGCTTGGACGGGAGATCTTCCCGCCCGCCAACAACGGTCAGCTCCAGGTGCGCCTGCGCGCACCAGCCGGCACCAAGCTCGACCGCACGGAGCAGATCGCCCTACGGGCCTTGGACGTCATCAAGGAGGAACTCGGTGCGGCCAACGTCGCGACCACCCTCGGACTCGTCGGCGTCCACGCGCCGAACTACCCCGTCAACCTCATCCACGCCTGGAACAGCGGCACCGATGAAGCCACCTTGCAGGTCCAGCTCAAGCCGGGCGCCGACGTCGACCTCGACGCCGCCAAGGAGAACCTTCGCCGCCGTCTCGGGGTCGCGATGCCGGACGTCCGCCTCTCGTTCGAACCCGCGGACATCGTCAGCCGCGTCATGAGCTTCGGCGCGCCCACGCCGATCGAGATCGCCGTGAGCGGCCCTTCGCTGGCCGACAACCGCGCGCACGCGGAAGCCATCCGCGCCCAGCTGGCCAAGATCCCGGAGCTGCGCGACCTCCAGTTCGCCCAGACCATCGACACCCCTTCGCTCGAAGTGAATATCGATCGTGAGAAGGCCGGCCTCATGGGCGTCCGCCTCGCCGACGCCGCCCGCTCCGTCGTGGAGGCCACCGGCTCGAGCCGCTTCATCCTCTCGAACTATTGGGCCGACCCCAAGACCGGCGTCGCCTTCCAGGTCCAGGTGCAGGTACCGCCCGCGCAGACCAAGAGCGCCGAGGACCTCCGCAACCTCCCCGTCGGCGCGACCGGCCAGCAGCCCGTGCTCCTGCGCTCCATCGCCACGCTCAAGGAAAGCACCGCCGTCGCTCAATTCGACCGTTACAACATGCAGCGACTGGCGACCCTAACCGCGAACTACGCCGGCACCGACCTTGGTCACCTCTCGTCGCGCATCGACGAAGCCATCACCGCTGCGGGCAAGCCGCCCGCCAAGGTCAAGGTCGACCAGCGCGGCCAGGTGCCGCCGCTGCGCGAGCTACTCAACAGCCTCGGCGCCGGCCTCGGCATCGCGCTCATCATCGTCGCCCTGCTCCTCGCCGCCAACTTCCAGAGCGCCCGCCTCGCGGGCATCGTGTTCGTGTCGCTCAGCCTCGTCATCGCCGGCGTCATCGCAGGTCTGCTCGTCACCGGCTCGACGCTGAACATCGAGAGCTTCATCGGCGCCATCATGGCCGTCGGCGTCGCCGTCGCGAATTCCATCCTCCTGCTCACGGCGGCCGAGGAAGCCCGACGGGGCGGAGCCACCGCGGAAGCCGCCGCGCTCAAGGCCGGCTCCACCCGCCTCCGCGCGATCCTGATGACCTCGCTCGCCATGCTGGCGGGCATGATTCCCATGGCCCTCGGTTGGTCCGAAGCCGGCAGCCAGACCGCGCCGCTGGGTCGCGCCGTCATGGGCGGCCTTATCTTCGGCACCTTCGCCACGCTGACCGTCGTGCCGGCCGCCTACGCCTGGCTCATGGGCTCCGTCGGCCGCGCCTCCCTTTCCGTCGACCCTGACGATCCCCACAGCACCCATTACCATAAAGACCATGCCGTCTCCTAAGCTCCTCGCGCTCTTCCTGAGCGCCCTCTCCCTGCAGGCCGCCGACCTCACCGTCACGCGCCTCAAGACCGGGGACATCACGCGCTCCGTCCAGCTGCTCGGCGAAGTCCGCCCGCGCCAGCAGGTCGCCCTCTACGCCAAGGTCGGCGGCTACGTGAAGGCCCTGCGCGTCGACATCGGCGACCGCGTCGAAGCCGGCGCCGTGCTGGCCGAACTCGAAGTCCCTGAGCTCGTCGCCGACGAAGCCCGCACGCGGGCCGAGCTCGCGATCGCGGAACTGGAAGCCAAGCGCGCCCAGGAAGCGTTCAAGCAGGCCCCGGATCTCATGCCGCGCCAGCAGGTGGACGCCGCCGTGGCCAAGCTCGCCATCGCCAAGGCCCACCAAGAGCGCAACGCCACCCTGCTCGGCTTCGCGCAGATCCGCGCGCCCTTCGCCGGCGTCGTGAGCCGTCGCTCCGTCGACCTCGGCGCGTTCGTCCCCGCCGCGACCGGCGGCGGTTCGGGCCAGGCCGCGCTCTTCGTCCTCACCGACCTCGCCAGCGTGCGCGTGCAGGCCGCCCTGCCGGAAGTCGAAGCCGGACTCGCGACCCCCGGACAGACCGTCAGCATCCTCGCCGAGGCCGCGGGCGCCAAACCCTTCGAAGGCAAGCTCACCCGCACCGCCGGCGTGCTCGACAACCCGAGCAAGACCATGCTGATCGAGACCGAGCTCGCCAACCCGACCGGCGCGCTCAAACCCGGCATGTATGCCAACGTGAAGCTCGGCATCGAGACGCATCGCGGCACGAAGCTCCTGCCCCTGAGCGCGATCGTCATGGAGAAGACCGTCGCCACTGCTTATGTGCATGAGGCCGGCAAGGCCCGTCGCCGCGTCCTCAAGGCCGGCTTCAACGACGGCGTGAACCTGGAAGTCCTCGACGGCATCAAGGCCGACGAAGACGTCCTCGTGGTCGGCACCGCGACCCTCACCGACGGCCAGGCCGTCACCCTCGCCAAGTGATGCGACTCGCACTCCTCCTCGCCCTCGGCCTCGCCACGGGCACGCTTGCCGGCCAGGAAGCCGTCCGCAGCGAACCCATCGACCTCCCGACCGCCTTGCGTCTCGCCGGGGCGCAGTCCCTGGACGTCCAGCTCGCCGAGGCGCGTTGGCGCGAAGCACAGGCCAGCGCCGACAGCACCGCGTGGGCGCTCTTCCCCACGATCTCTCCCGGCGTCGGCTATCGCAAGCATTCCGGCCAGCTGCAGGACATCGTCGGCCAGGTGAGCGACATCACCAAGGAATCCGTCAGCGCGGGCGCCACGCTCGGCGTCTCGCTGGAACTCGGCGAAGCCGTATACCGTCGCCTCGCGGCGAAACAGGTCGCGCTCGCGGCCGGCCATCAGTTCGAAGCCCAGCGTCGGCAGACCGTGCTCGCCGCCGCGGCGGCGTATTTCGACCTCTGCCGTTCGCATCAGACCGTCGCCCTCCTCGAGGACGCCGTGAAGACCGCGCGCGAATACCACGCCCAGCTAGCCAAAGGCGTGGGCGCCGGCATTACCTTCAAGGGGGACGAACTTCGCGCCGCGAGCCAGACTCAGCGCCTAGAACTCCGCCTGCGTCAGGCGCTCGACCAGCGTCGCGGCGACGCCGCCCGCCTCGCCCAGACTCTGCGGCTCGACATCGCCGAAAGCCTGCGACCTGCCGACGACCGTCCGCTGGCGCTGACGCTGACCAAGACCGAAGCCAAGCTCGACGACCAGGTCCGCCTCGCGATCTCGCGTCGTCCGGAACTACAGGCCGCCGGAGCCCTGCAGGAGGCCGCCACCCATCAGGGCAACGCGGCCGACTATGCCCCGCTCTACCCGACGCTCGGCGCGCAGGTCTTCGCGGGCGGACTTGGCGGCAGCGCCAGCTCGGCCCGTCGGGATTTCGACAACAGCACGGACACCTTCGTCACCCTCTCTTGGAAGATCGGCGCCGGCGGATTGTTCGACAGCTCCCGCTCGGACGGCGCCAAGGCGCGTCTCAAGCAGACGCAGCTGGGCGAAGCGCGCACCCGCGACGAGATCGTCCGTCAGGTCGTCGAGGCCCAGGCCAGCACCCATTACCTCGCGCAGCAGCTCAAGATCGCCGAAGAAGGCGTCAAGACCGCCGAAGCCGGCTACAAGCTCGCGCTCGGACGCAAGGAACTCGCCGTCGGCGTGGTGCTCGAGACCTTGCAGTCCCAGCAGGACCTCATCCAGGCCCGACTCGATTATGCGCTCACCGTCGGAGAGTGGAACAAGGCGCAGTATCGGTTGAAGTTCGCGGTGGGAGAGTGAGCGCAGGCGCAAAGCGCCTGCGAGGGGACACGTGGGCACGGTGACGAGCGCTTGCGCGAGGTGACATGCTGGCACGGTGACAAGGGGGCAAGGGGTGCAAACTAGAGGCACGGAGGCTCAGAGGCTCGGTGGATCAGAGAGACCCACTAGTTGACCCGTTGACAAGTTGGCCGGTTGGCCAGGGAGGCAAGCGCGGCGGAGCCGCGAGGGGACACGTGGACAAGGAGTGTAAATCACGGGCGTGAGGCTCAGAGGCTCGGCGGACCAGAGATACAGTGCAAAAGTGGAAATCGGCCTACGGCCTGTGCAAAGGTGGCATGCGAGAGCATCGAGCATGGAGAATTGAGCATAGAGAGAGGCACTATTTCGGGTGGCGGGTGGCAGCCCCAGGTGGCGGGTGGCGGGAAGATGATAAACTCAATGGGAGACCGGGAACCAGATAGTTGGCCGGGTAACTTATTGGAGGACCAGAGGACAAGAGGGCTCGATGGAACTGGCACCCGGCTTCCGGCGGCTGATGACTGAACGGCTGGCTCCCGAAAGGCAGACTTCCATGGCCGTCACCCTTCACCGGGAATGAATCATACCCGAAGTAACCGTTCCGGTCTCCGATTTGCCTTTGAGCGGGCTGAATCGTGGAGGCGTTGGATAGCGTGAAATAAAAAGGGCCGCCTGCCCAGGCGACCCTTCCGGCTCATATCAGCCGATCCTATGCTATGAAACCCAACACGGACTAAAACGAATTGGAGAGGCTCAGGTTGAAGCGATTCTCCGCATAGCCGCTGTCACCCTTACGATGTTCGTAGCTAAGCTGAGCGTTGAAATCGCCGGCCTGCCAGCGCAGACCCAGCATGCCTACGGCATAATCGCGATCCGGGTTGGGCAAGGTCATCGCCAGTCCGACCGAGCCGCCGTTGGTCAGGACCGAGACATTGCTGACGCCGTCCTTGCCACCGAAGTCATGGTCGAAGCCGACGCGAACGAAAGGCGTCAATGAGCCTTCGGTGAGAGCGAACGCCTTGGCCAGTTCGACGGAAGCCGAGGCCGTGTTCGCGTTGAGTTCCTGGTCCGAGTAGGCGATGCCGCCGACGCCCGCTTCGGTGTAAGCATCGAGGTTGGAAGTCGTCCGGGCGACGCCCAGGATGGGGATGACCGCCCAGCCATCGAACTCCGCGACCGTGGCGCCGACCACCAGTTCAGCGGAAATGCTGCTGCCTTCCGTCTGGCCGAAGGGCGTCGAGCCGTAAGGGCCCGCGGACTGGATCGAGTCAAAGTCCTGGCGGCCAGCGGTGACCGTGAGGCTGCCAAAGAAGATGTCGCTTCGTCCCATCAGGTAGGAAGTCAGGCTCTTGCCCTTGTAGCTGACGTTGGCCCCGTCGGAACCGTCGGACTTGCCGTCCTGCATTCCGACGCCGAAACCGAACACGAAGCCTTCGCCCAATTCCCACTCCAAACCGAGGGCGCCAGCCGAGGCGCTGGAGTCAAGCGACTGGCCGACGGCGTTGGGATCCTCGGAGATATTCCGGATAGAACCATCGAACCACCAGCGCATGCCTTTATGCACGCCGTGGGTAGCCGGGAGGCCGCTGGCACAGAGATCGGCCAAGGGTTCGCCGGTCTGGGGGTCGAAACCGGCGACCTTGCCGGGCGCGGCCATGCGCATGCTGTTGGTCAGGCGGCTCTTGAGAATCGTGCCGAAGCTGGACCCCATGTTGCGGGTTGATTGAAGGGAATTGGCCGCCATGACGGGCGCCCGGTTGGTGGCCGAGATCACGAGACCCGGATCGACGTAACCCGGCAGGGTCACACGATAGACCAGGACGCGGTTCGGATTATCGGCGACAGCCGGACCGGCGGTGGCGTCGACGGGTGCGCCGCCAAGCATGGTCACGCTCGTGCCGAGGAAGTCGTTGTCGTTACCGACCAGCAGGAAGTAGTCGTTAGGGGCCGCGGGATCGAGCACAGGGACGATCGAAAGCGCCTCCCACTTCTCACCGAGTGAATTGACGTTAACCGGAGAGCCCGAGCCTTCAGCGCCAACGTTCATATCGATACCAAAGCGGGCGAGCTGGGTCGGATTGAGCAGGTTCACGAAGGGAGTGACCTGAGCGGCGACGATGCCGTCCAACGTACCGGAGATGCCGTTGGCGACCGGGGTGTAACCGGTGGCATAAGAAGTCCCGGCGAGGTTAGTGGCGCCGGTCAGCGTGACGAACGAGACCGTCTTGAAGACCAGCGGACGGCTATTGTCACCGGAGCCGTTACCGTTGCCATCGCGGCTGAGCACGAGGAAGGAAGTCGGCGAAAGGGCGACGATCTCGGACTGGGCGGCCGCGCGGTCGGCGGAACCACCCGTGCCGTCGCGGTCGAAGGTGGGGAGCTCGACCACATAGTGGCCGACCGGCGAGGCGGGCGTGGGGTTATTGCTCACGTCATAGACCGACAGACGCGTGAAGAGGCGGCCTTGATTGTTGTCAGCGGGATTATCCTGGCGGGTGGCGCTCTGGAGCAAGGTCATCAGGTAACGTCCGTCCGGGGTGAGGTCGACAGCTTCCATGCCTTGGTTGTCGCGACGTCCGCCGGTCTGCACGCCGGCGCTGGCGGTGGGGTAGCCCGTGGTCGGCACGGAGAACTGCGGCAGGAGAGCCTGCGGAGGAGTGATCATCCCGAGCATCTGACCCGTCTTGCTCACGTGGTAGACCGTGGCGCCGTATTCGTCCGAGACGTAGAAGGAGCCGTCGGCGCGGATGGCGAGGCCTTCGCCATCGATGGCGAACTTACCCCCGGCGGTGGCGACATTGCTGAAGCCCTGCAGGGTGGTCGCGCCGGTCGGATCGACGGCGGTCGTGATCTGCCCGGCGAAGTCGGTGATGGTGATCGTGCGCTGCAGGGAAAGCGTGAGCTGCGTCTGCGAGACAGTGTTGGCGGTATAGTCCGGGGTGAACGACAGCGCCATCTGGTGGATGCGCGCCGGATAGGCGATCAGGCCGGCGACGTTGTAACCGCGGTCAGGCAAGGTGTAGAGCGTACCGGAGTAGGAGCCGTTGGCGTTCTTGCGCCAGGTGTTGTGGTCGACCTTGAAGGAGGAGAAGGACCCGAAGGTGTCGCCGCGACCGTCAATCACGTTAGTGGCGAAGACGCCGACGCCGACAAGACCTTGGTTGACGAAGTTCTGGCCGCCGAGCGAAACCGTGGTCGAGATCGTCGGCGCGGTATTGTCGAGGAACGGCGTGCCGAAGTTAGCGGCGAACAGCGGCGAGGTGGCGGCGGCGAGAAGCAGGGATCGGGTGAGCGTGCGCATGGGAGTGTGGGATCACAATCGGGCGCGCATGCGCCGCGCGACAAGCCATGGATTGTCAGGTGTTCGCGTCGGATAAGACAATTAAGACGATAGGCACGGAGGCCGTCGCTCAGTCGCCGCGACCGACACAATCCGAGGGCCGAAGACACACATCCGCCATACTATCGACAATCACATGCGATGTGATGGTTTTTCGGCTACGACTTGGTTCGGATAGAATCCTTACAAAAGTGCACATAGGCCTGCGGCCTTTGCAAAGATGAAAAAGCCTACACCAGGGCCAGAGCTTGGGCCAGGGCTGGGGCTAGAAACGCGAAAGGCAATTAAGTCAGGCAGCACAGGGAGCGCGTCACAGCGGTTGGCGGTTAGTGTTTGGAGCAGCATGATGACAACTGGCCCTGGCCCTGGCCCTAGCCCTAGCTCTGGCCTTTCCTTCAATTCAGCCCTCCATTCAGCCCTCAACGCAGTCCTCAATACAGCCCTCCACTCCGATTTTCATCCTTTATCCCCCATCTTCCATCGTGCATCTTAAGCCCACACCCATGCGCTTACTGAGCCTCGTCCTTGGATTCCTCCTGCTGACCGGCTGCCGTCAGCAGAAGCCGATGCCCGACAATGAGAACGCCGTCACGGCTTTCGCGCTGCAGCATTTCGTGGACAGCGACGTGATCACCGGCG
>JACCDN011197954.1_pt1 | contig 13735 bp, 17 predicted proteins | sample 7441691 | NCBI WGS metagenome assembly JACCDN01 (sample SAMN15323439, study PRJNA562643) | freshwater metagenome | isolation source: river surface water | place: USA:Blue River Watershed | collected 2017-08-16 | reverse complement strand
CGGCAGCTCCCCGCCCGGAACCGGCGGGTTGACGAAATCGGTACCATCCTCGGCCATGCCCTTGGCGTAAAACCGACCCAAGGCATCATCATGCACCCGGCCAATGAACGCCGTCTTCAGGCCAAGATTGCCCAGACCCGCCAACGAGATCGCCACCGATCCCCCCGGTGCCTGCACCCGGTCCTTCATCGCGGCGTAAAGAAGTTCCCCCCGCTCGCGTTCGACCAGTTGCATGATGCCCTTTTCGATTCCCATCAGTTCCAGAAAGGACTCATCGGCTTGGGTAATCACATCGACAATCGCATTGCCGATGCCGACAACCTGATACTTCTTCATGGGGTCTTGTCCTCGAACTGGCAGTCATCGCGGATCGGGCAGATGCCGCATTTGGGTTTGCGCGCGATGCAGATATAGCGGCCGTGCAGGATTAGCCAGTGGTGGGCGTGCTGCTGGTATTCGGCGGGAACATTGTCTTCGATCGCGCGCTCGACAGCCGTCTCATCGCGGCCCGGCGCAATGCCAGACCGGTTGCCGACCCGGAAGATATGGGTGTCAACGGCCTGCGCGGGCTGGTGGAACCACATGTTCAACACCACATTCGCCGTCTTGCGCCCAACCCCCGGCAAAGATTGCAAGGCCGCGCGCGAGGACGGCACCTCACCGCCGAACTCATCCAGCAAGATCTGGCACAGCTTTATGATGTTCTTGGCCTTGTTGCGGAACAGACCGATGGTCTTGATATGCTCGATCACGCCCTCTTCGCCCAAGGCCAGCATCTTGGCCGGGGTATCGGCAATCTCAAAGAGGCGCTTGGTGGCTTTGTTGACCCCGGCATCAGTCGCCTGCGCCGACAGCGCAACCGCGACCACAAGGGTAAAGGCATTGGTGTGGTGCAATTCGCCCTTCGGCTCGGCTTCAATTTCTTGAAACCGGGCAAAGATGCGGCGCATCGCGGAATAGGGAAGCTGTTTTGCCATAGGCAAGCTATGCACCATCCCGGACCGCCCCCGCAACCGCTCATCCCGCAGGAAACGGGTCGCGAAGATGTGCGCCCTGCCCTATCGTGACCGGCAAGGAGACCCGCCATGACTGACCAATCCCCCAGCTATCACTATGCCATCATCGCCCGCGCGCTGCGCGAGATTGATGCGGCGGGGCCGGGCCTGACGCTTGACGCACTTGCCGCCCGCATCGGCCTGTCGCCTGCACATTTCCAGCGCACCTTCAGCCAATGGGTGGGGGTCAGCCCCAAGGCCTATCAGCAATACCTGACCTTGGATCATGCCCGTGATCTGCTGACACGCCGCTTTACCGTGCTGGAGACCGCACAAGAAGCGGGCCTGTCAGGCAGCGGACGGCTGCATGATCTCTTTGTGAAATGGGAGGCCATGAGCCCCGGCGAATTTGCCACCGGCGGCGCGGGGCTGGTGATCCGCTGGGGGTTGGCGCTGTCTCCTTTTGGCGAGACGGTGGTGATGGCCACGGACAAGGGCATCTGCGGCATGGGTTTCACGCAGGAAATGGGGTTGGACAACACCATCGAAGACCTGCGGCGGCGCTGGCCCGCGGCAACCTTCTTGCGTGACGACGCCGCAATTGCGCCGCTGGCCGCAGCCGCCTTTGGCGCTGGGGAAACCCGCCTGCACCTGATCGGCGCGCCCTTCCAGATCAAGGTTTGGGAGGCGCTGCTGGCCATCCCCTCGGGTCATGTCACGACCTATTCCGAAATTGCCGGCGCCATCGGCCATGCCCGCGCCGTGCGGGCAGTGGGCACAGCGGTGGGGCGCAATCCAATCTCGTTTCTGATCCCCTGCCACCGCGCCTTGCGCAAATCCGGCGGGCTTGGCGGTTATCATTGGGGCCTGCCCGTCAAACGCGCGATGCTGGCCTGGGAGGGGGCGCGGGCCGATGCGGCCGATGGGCAAGAACCTGCCCATTCCGGGCTTGCTATGGGATAACAGGCGGAAGCCTGCTATGTCAGACGCATGGGCGCATTGCGCTGATCCCATTTGCATGAGGCAAAGCATGACTTTCAAAACCCCGCTGATTCTCGCCACCTTGGGCGCACTGTCGCTGTCGGCCTGTGTTGATCCCAACGCCTATCCGAATGATCCGAACGCCCGCACAAAGAATGGCGCGGTGCTGGGCGGGCTTCTGGGGGCGGCGGCAGGCATCGCCGTTTCGGGCGATGGGGATGAGTTGAAAGGCGCGCTGCTGGGTGGGGCCGTCGGCGCGGCAACCGGCGCTGCCATCGGCTCGGACCTTGACCGGCAGGCGGCAGAACTGCGCGGGTCGTTGTCGTCGAACATCTCGGTCACCAATATGGGCGACTATCTGGTTGTGAACATGCCGCAAGACCTGCTGTTTGCCACCGACAGCGCCAACCTGTCGGGCAATCTGGTCGGCGATCTGCGCGCCGTTGCAAGCAGCCTGATGAAATACCCCAACTCCAATATCGAGGTGATCGGCCACACCGATAACGTCGGCGGGGCCGCTTACAACCAAGACCTGTCGCAGCGCCGCGCCGTTGCCGTGGCCGAAGTGCTGCGCAACTCGGGCGTGCCCTCGGGCCGGATTGCCACCTATGGCCGGGGCGAGGATGCCCCTGTTGCCTCGAACCAGACCGATTATGGCCGTGCGCAAAACCGCCGGGTCGAAATCATCATCCGCCCAACGCGCTGATCCGCGGGCGGGCAGAACAGGGGCAGGGCCGGGGGAAACTCCGGCCCTTCTTCATTGAAACCTGACCGCAACCGGCCCTATGGTCACCCGAAGAAGGAGGGGGCCATGCCGTTCCAGAAGATCGAAACCGAAAAGCTCTCGCAAACGGTTGTGCATCAGATCACGCTCTTGATTTTGCGGGGCATCTTGCGCCCCGGCGAACGCCTTCCGGCAGAGCGCGACCTTGCCGAACGTCTTGGCGTCTCGCGCCCCAGCCTGCGAGAGGCCGTGGCCGAACTGCAAGAACGCGGACTGCTGACGCCCAAACCGAACGCCGGGGTCTTCGTCGCCGATGGTGTGTTGGGTTCCGCCTTTTCGCCAGCGCTGATTGACCTGTTTTCCAGTCATGACGAGGCGGTGTTTGACTATATCGCCTTCCGCCGTGACATGGAGGGACTGGCCGCCGAACGCGCCGCACAATACGGCAGCAGCATTGATCTGGAAGTCATCGCTACCGTCTTTCACAAGATGGAGGCCGCCCATCAAAAGCGCGACCCGAGCGACGAAGCGGCCTTGGACGCCAGCTTTCACATGGCGATCATCGAGGCCAGCCACAATGTCGTCATGCTGCACATGATGCGGTCGATGTATGACCTGTTGCGGCAGGGCGTGTTTTACAATCGACAAGTGATGTTCAAGAACCGCCTGACCCGCGACATGCTGTTGAACCAGCATCGCGCGATCAATGCAGCCATTCAAACCCGCGATCCAAGCGCCGCCCGCGCAGCAGTCGAGGCGCATCTGGATTACGTCACGCAATCCATGACCGATCAGATCAAGGCGGCGCAGAACGATGCGGTTGCCCAGCAGCGCCTGCAACGCGAAAAGAACCGGCCATAAAAAAAGCCCCGGCAAACCGGGGCCATTTTCAAGCTTTGGGCTGGCTTAGTGCAGCTTCGCTTCAACCTGTGCAATCGCCGCGTCGATCGAGGCACTCGCCGCCTCAGCGGTGGTCTGCTTGGCCAGAATCTCGGTCGCGGCAGCGATGGCGACGGTCACGGCCTTTTCACGGACCTGACGCAAGGCGCTGGCCTCGGCGCTGGAGATCTGGTCCTCGGCAGCCGCGACACGGCGGGCAATCGAAGCTTTCAGATCTTCTTTGGCCTGCTTGGCCGCGTTCAGCGCTTCATCCTTGGCCGCAGCCACGATGCGCTCGGATTGCTCCTGCACTTCTTTCTGCTTCTGTTCATAAGAAGACAGCAAAGCACGGGCTTCTTCGCGCAGCGCCTTGGCCTCTGCAAGCTCTGCCTTGATCTGGTTGGCACGGGCGTCCAGCATCGCACCGATCTTGGCCGGAACCTTGGCCCAGAGCAGGATGGCGACGAACACCAGGAACGAGATCATCACCACAAAGTTGGTGTTGTGCAGCGACAGGAACGGACCACCCGACGCAAAGGCCGGGCTTGCGGTCAGCATCAGAAGGGGAAGGATCAGTTTTTTCATAGCCTTACCCTTTCAGCGCGGCGGTCACGGCAGCGGTCACAGTCCGGGCATCGGCCTTACCACCCAGGGCGGTGACCAATTCCTTCGCCGTGTCTTTCGCCACTTCGGTGACGGCTTCCATCGCGCCGGCACGGATTTCCGCGATGCGCTTTTCGGATTCCGCGGCCTTGGCGGCAATCTCGGCGTCAGCCTTGGCCAAAGCCTTGTCCAGATCTTTCTGGATGTCCGCCTTAGCAGCTGCCACGATTTTGGACGCCTCTGCGCGGGCCGAAACCAGCGCGTCGTTATAAGCCTTTTCAGCACCGACGGCCTTCTGCTTCAGCTCTTCAGCCGCCGCGAGGTCATTGGTGATGGTGCCTTTCCGCTCGGCCAGAACCGAGCCGATGCGCGGCAGCGCCACGCGCGACAGCACAAAGTAGATCACGACGAGCGTGACCAAAAGCCAGAAGATCTGGTTCGGGAAGGTCGAGAAGTCCAACTGAGGCATCCCTGCCCCCGAAGCTTCTGCCGCCCCATGCGCCACTTCCGTGACGGTGGTTTCGGTCGTCATATCTTCGTCCTCCGTCGGACCCTTTGGGAAATTCAGGGATGCAAGGCGTAATGGCCTCGCATCCCTGACCGTAAGGATGCGAGCGTCAGATCAGACTGCGAACATCAGCAGAAGCGCGACGAGGAACGAGAAGATCCCCAGAGCTTCGGCGAAGGCCAGACCGATGAAGAGGGTCGCGGTTTGCGAACCAGCGGCCGACGGGTTGCGCAGGGCGCCCGCCAGGAAGTTGCCGGCGACATTGCCAACACCGATAGCGGCTGCGCCCGAACCGATGGCGGCCAGACCGGCACCGATGAATTTGCCCATTGCGGCTGCTGCTGCGATTTCCATGTGTCTTCTCCTTACGATGGAATAGTCAGTTGATTGTCCGGCCTACGGATCAGTGCCCCGGATGGAGCGCGTCTTTCAGATAGACGCAGGCCAGAATGGTGAACACGTAGGCCTGAATGAAGGCCACGAGAACTTCGAGAGCGTAGATCGCGGTGATTGCCAGGATCGAAACCGGGGTCACGACATAGCCGATCGCCGACATCAGGACCAAGGGCGCAAAGGCCGCGAACACTTTCATGACGGCGTGGCCTGCCATGATGTTGCCAGCAAGACGGATCGAATGGCTGACCGGGCGAACGAAGTAGGAAATCACTTCGATCACCGCGATGATCGGGCGCAGGATCAGCGGCGCATCGGTCATCCAGAACAGACCAAGGAAATGCGCGCCATTCTTGGCAAAGCCCAGAAGCGTGACGAAGATGAAGAAACCAAAGCCCAAGATCGCGGTGACAGCGATATGGCTCGTCGGCGTGAAGGAGCCGGGCAGCAGGCCCAGCATGTTGGCCGACAGAATGAACAGGAACAGCGTCATGATCAGCGGGAAGAATTTGGCGCCATCATGGCCAGCCACATCTTCGACCATCTTATAGACAAAGCCATAAGCCATTTCGCCGATCGACTGCAAACGCGACGGGATCAACGCGCGGCCTTTCGAGCCGAACACGAAGATCACGATGATGGCGACAACGGCCAGCGCCATCCACAGGGTGGCATTGGTGGGGGTGTACCACTCGATCGGGCCTTCGCCAAACAGACGGGTGATCTTGAACTGGTCCAACGGATGGAAAGCCAGACCTGCCCCTTGTTCCGCCCCGTGTTCAACAGCTTCTTCAGTCGCCACGTCCGTCATCCTCTTTTTCAGCCGCCTTGGCAGCCCGTCTCATCTCGACTTCCTTCGCCGAGCGCAGCATGGTTTTCACACCCGCCGCGAGCCCTGCAAAGATGAACAGCACCAAAAACAGCGGCATGGTCCCCAAAAACCGGTCCAGCCCGAATCCGATGCAAAAACCGATCGCAAGACCGGCCACAAGCTCGATCACCATACGCCACGCCAACTGCGCCTGCGTATACTGATCCTCCTTGGGGCTGGGTGGCGGATTGACCGCGCCCTTCGCCTCGGCGATCCGCTTTTCCAACGCCGCAAGTCGCGCGCGGTCAGCCTCAGTCACCATGGCAAAATGCCCCTTAGGAAGTTGGCCATGACCTAACGGGCGGAAGGACATGAGTCAATATGGCGAAAGCCGGGCAAAAACGGGAATAACCCACTGTAAAACATATACTTTCAAGTTATTCAGGGCTTCCGCAGTCCAACCCGACCGCTTCCCCCTTGCCTTTTCGTCATTCAACCATCCGGTTGACGATTGCGCCCAGCCCCCCGATAGTCGCGCCATGCCGCATCCGCTTGACATGACCTTTGCCGCCCTCGCCGACCCGACACGCCGGGCCATTTTGACCATGCTGTTGGAAGATGACATGGCGGTGACCGATGTGGCCGAGCCCTTCAAAATCAGCCTCGCCGCCATCTCGAAACACCTCGGCATCCTCGCCGAGGCCGGGCTCATCAGCCGCGAAAAGCGCGGCCGGGTGATCTGGTGCAAACTGGAACCCGACGCCCTGCGCGCAGCCTCCGTCTGGATGCAAGGCTTTGGCCAGTTCGACCCGGTGGACCTCGACGCCTTCGAGCAATTTCTTGAGACCGAATTGACCGACCCCGACCTTTATCTTGGCGAAAATACCCTCGAGGGGTGAGGACTCAGCCCGAGGGGGCGGAAAGCCCCCTAAAATTCTTGCTTTAAGAATTTTCCTTCGCGGCAAACCACGCTGCATAAGTCTTGCGCAATTCGGCCTTCTGCACCTTGCCCATGGCATTGCGCGGCAGGGCGTCCAGCACCACGGCAGCCTTGGGCTGCTTAAACCGGGCCAGCCGGTCACGCAGCCCCGCCAAGACCGCCGCGGCATCCAAGGTCACCCCCCTCTGCGCCACCAAAACAGCAAAGACCGCTTCGCCAAAATCCGGGTGCGGCAGGCCGATCACGGCGCTTTCCAGAACACCGGACTGTTCATCAAGAACCATCTCGATTTCGATCGGATAGACGTTGAATCCCCCGGTGATGACCAGATCCTTGGCGCGCCCAACGATCTGCACATACCCATCCGCATCCACGCGCCCCAGATCGCCGGTGATGAACCAGCCATCGGGCCGCAACTCCTCCGCCGTCTTTTCGGGCATCTGCCAATAGCCCGAGAAGACGTTCGGCCCGCGCACTTCGATCCCGCCAACCGCGCCCGGTGCGACCTCGGCCCCATCCGCCATGATCCGCAACGCCACCCCCGGCAAAGGAAAGCCCACCGTCCCTGCCCGTCGCTCTCCGACATAGGGGTTCGAGGTGTTCATATTGGTTTCCGTCATGCCATAGCGTTCCAGAATCCGATGGCCAGTGCGCGCCTCAAACGCCAGATGGGTTTCCGCCAACAAGGGCGCCGAGCCGGATACGAAAAGCCGCATATGCGCCACCAGATCGCGGGTGAAACGCGGATCCTCCAAAAGTCGGGTGTAAAAAGTCGGCACGCCCATCATCGCGGTGACCCGTGGCAGCGCGGCCAGCACCTGTTCAAGATCGAAGCCCGATAAGAAGATCATCTGCCCCCCGGTCAGGAAGGCCGTGTTCGATGCAACAAACAGTCCGTGGGTATGAAAGATCGGCAGGGCATGCAGCAGCACATCCGCTTTGGTGAACTGCCACAGATCGGCCAGCACATGGGCATTGGACAACAAATTGTCATGGCTCAACATCGCGCCCTTTGACCGCCCCGTGGTGCCCGACGTGTAAAGAATTGCCGCGAGATCACCGGGATCACGCGCAACCGGTGCAAAGGCTGTATCCTGCCCCGCCATCGCAACAGCAAAGCTGCCCTTGCTGCCATCCAGCGTCATCAGGCTGGCGCCATTCTGCGCGGCAACCGCGGCCATCGCTCCTTCACGCGCGGGATCGCACAGGAACAGGCGCGGTGTGGCATTGCCAAGGAAATACCCCACCTCATCGGGGGTATAGGCCGTGTTCAACGGCAAAAAAACCGCCCCGATCGACACGGTAGCCGCATAGACCGCCAGCGCCTGCGGGGATTTTCCGACCTGTACCGCCACCCGATCGCCGGGCATCACGCCTGCGGCCAAAAGCGCATTGGCAGCCTGCCCAATCAAGGCGTGAAATCCGCGCCCCGTGATCACCCCGCCATCAGCGAGCTGCATCAACACGCCATCACGCGCCGCCAAAGGGGCAAAAAGCGCGGTATAAAGTGGGTTTACCATGGCGGCCTCCGGGCTGATCTGTCCAACATCTGCCATGCACGGCAGGTTCGCTCAAGCCACCAGAATACGGGGGGGTATGGAAACCGATTGTTTCCAGAGCCACAGAATACGGCGCGCTTTCACCAAAGACCTGCCCCGTTTTCGCCGCAGCCCGCGGTCAGGTTGAAGGCATCAGCATCAGGAGGCCCCCATGTCACGGCTTTACCCCCTCCTTGCCAAGTTTGGGCTGTTCGCCCGCAAACCCCGACCAGAGGCCGACATGTTCGAGCTGCGCCTGCTGCGCATTGGCAGCCGCGAGGCGCGGGCGCGCAATCTTGGGCCGGGCTTTCGCGCGGCAGGTCTTAGAAATCAACCTTCACGGCAGGCAGGCGCAGCTCTTTCATAAGCTCACGCACTTCCTGACGGGCCGAGACATTTGACATGTTCATCTGATCGACGCCGGTATCCTTCAAATCCAGCACCGTCAGCCCGCGGGGGAACAGCTCGCGGAAGATGACCCGCTCGGCAAAACCGGGGGCGACGCGAAACCCGATGCGGCGCGACAGATCTTCAAGGGCCGCACCCACCTTGCGCTTGTTGTGCATGGCCTGTGCGCCAAGCCGGTTGCGCAGCACGATCCAGTCAATCGGCTTCAAACCGGCCTGCGCCCGAAGCTGCCGGGCATTCCACACCATTTCGGAATAGATCGACGGGCCTTTGACCTTGCCGGTTTCCGGATCGATCCGCGCCAAAAGGTCGAAATCGACAAAACTGTCGTTCATCGGCGTCACCAATGTGTCGGCCAGCGAATGGGCGACCTGGCTCAACCTTGTATGGCTGCCGGGGCAGTCAATGATGATAAAATCCGAAATCGGTTGCAACGCCGCCACCGCCGCCGAAAGCCGGGCGTCAAAGGCATTTTCGCCCGATTGCAAAAGGGTTGCATCGCCCTCTGGCAGATCACGGTAGTCCGGGCTGGGCAAATCCAACTCAGCCCGCTTCAGAAAGGCGCGACGATTTTCGATATAGCGGCCAAAACTCTTTTGCCGCAGGTCAAGGTCAAGCGCCCCCACCCGGTATCCCATACGGCATAGCGCCGTCGCGACATGCATCGAGGTGGTCGATTTTCCCGACCCGCCCTTTTCGTTCCCGACAACGATGATATGCGCCACGACTTCCCCCACCTGGCCCCATTTTGGGCCGCGCGAACTATAGGATGTCTCGGCTAACGAAGGGAATGGCCCTTCGCAAGGGGAATTCCCGGCGCGCCAAAACCCCTGCCCTGCAAAAGGAAAGGGCGCCCGAAGGCGCCCCCCTTGTTCGACGACAGTCAGGCTTAGAAGCCCAGACCGGCGTATTTGTTCTTGAACTTCGACACGCGGCCGCCGGTGTCCATCAGCTTGGCGGTCTGGCCGGTCCATGCCGGGTGCGACAGCGGGTCGATATCCAGCGACATGGTATCGCCATCTTTGCCCCAGGTGGTCTTGGTGCGGAAGGTCGAACCGTCGGTCATTTTCACTTCGATGAAGTGATAGTCGGGGTGAATGCCGTCTTTCATGGCGCCTCTCCTCACTCAGCTTTGGGCTTGTAGTTGGTGACTTCGGCGATACGGGCCGATTTGCCGCGACGCGCACGCAGGTAGTACAGCTTGGCGCGACGCACCTTGCCGCGGCGGACCACTTCGATCGAATCGATGTTGGTCGAATAGAGCGGGAACACACGTTCCACGCCTTCGCCGAAGGAAATCTTGCGGACCGTGAACGAGGCCGAGATGGTCAGGCCGCCCTTGCGGCCGATCACGACGCCTTCGTAGTTCTGCACGCGCGAACGGGTGCCTTCGGTCACTTTGTAGCCGACGCGGATGGTGTCACCAGCCTTGAAGTCGGGAATCGTCTTGCCAAGCGCAGCGATCTGCTCGGCTTCGAGTTGTGCGATCAGGTTCATGCCTGTCTCCATATGCCTGCGGTGGGTCCGCAGAGGTGATGCCCGCGTCAGAGCTTCTGGTCTTCACCGGGTCCCTACCTGAAGTAAGCCCGCCAGAGATGCCGCATGCCTTGTCTGTTCGCGCTCCTGATGCCTTTGGCCGGAAGAAGGGTCCGGAAACGGGCATAGGGAATCGCATCCGATGGATCACAAGACCCCGGACAGGGGGCGTATAGGCGCAAGGGGGGGGGCGGTCAAGGGTGGCGGCCCCGAGCCGCCTTGCAGAAAACCTGAATCTGCAATTCACGACAGCACCTGTCGGTATTTCGCGCATCAAGGTCGCGCTTGCGATATGCCAAACGGTCGCAGCGCGTATCTTGGTTTTCGCAAGGTGCCGCTGGCGACAGCGGAGAATTGGGAAGCCGGTGAAGCGCCGGCGCTGCCCCCGCAACGGTAACGGGAGAGCGGCGTGACACATGCCACTGGGGTCTGCAGGCCCTGGGAAGGCGTCACGCCCGGACCGCAAGGGTCCCCCCTGAAGCCCGGAAACCAGCCTTGCGGAATCGTCACCCGCGGCGGGCGGTTGGGCGGCCTTGGCCCTATGCCTGTCGGTTGCCTGTTTGCTCCCGTTCCCATCTGAAACACCCTCGGCGGGATGGCCGGGGAAAGCGAGGTCATATGCTGAACCAAGCCGAAATCTCTGCGCAATTCGCCCAGCGCCGCCCCTATCACTCGCTGCCGCAAGCGCTTTATTGCGATGAAGGCGTGCTGCAAGCTGATCTGAACGCGATTTTCTATAAAGACTGGATCTTTGCCGCCTCTGCCGCGGAACTGCCCAAGGCTGGCGCATATGTGACGCTGCAACTGGGCGCCTATCCGGTCGTGATCGTCAAAGGCTCAGATGGCGAAATTCGCGCCTTCCACAATGTCTGCCGCCACCGCGGCCAGCGCCTGTGCGCCAAGACCACCGGCACCACCGTGAAGCTCGTCTGCCCCTATCACCAGTGGACCTATGACCTTGATGGCAAGCTGATGTGGGCCCGCGAAATGGGCCCCGATTTCAAACCCGCCAACCATGGCCTGAAAACCGTGCATTGCGCGGTCGCCGCTGGAATGGTCTTTATCTGCCTTGCTGAAACCGCCCCGGACTTTGCGCAGGTCCAGCAAGCCGCCAACCGCTATACCGCCCCGCATGGCATGGCCGACCTCAAGGTCGCCTTCCAGTCGCGCATCGTGGAAAACGGCAACTGGAAATTGGTGCTGGAAAACAACCGCGAATGCTATCATTGCGCCGGGTCGCACCCGTCGCTGTGCCGCACCTTCAATGATGATCCGAACCTTGTCGGCGGCGATGACAGCCTGTCTTCGCCCGTTGGCGCTGCCCATGTCAACCGCTGCGAGGCCGCTGGCCTGCCGTCGCGCTATCTGATCTCGGAAACCGAACAATGGCGTCTGGTTCGCATCCCCTTTGTCGGCGATGCGGTCAGCTATACGATGGACGGTAAGGCAGCCGCGCCGAAACTGCCGGGCATGCCCTTTGCCAATGCCGGTTCGTTGCTCTTCTTCCACTACCCGAACACTTGGAACCACTTCCTGTCGGATCACGTCCTGAACTTCCGCGTCCTGCCGATCAGCGCCACCGAGACCGAAGTTGTCACCACCTGGCTGGTGCATAAAGACGCCGTCGAGGGCCGCGACTATGACATCAAACGCCTGACCGAGGTTTGGGAAGCCACCAATGACGAAGACCGTCTGGTGGTCGAGGAAAACCAAAAGGGCATCCTGTCGCCCGCCTATGAACCCGGCCCCTATTCGCCGCAGCAAGAAAGCGGCGTGGCGCAGTTCATCGACTGGTATTGCGCCACGATGGAACGCCACCTGTCGCCCACCCAACCGATGGCGGCCGAATAATGGGCGCGCAAATCAACTGGTCCGGCAAGCCTTGGTCGGACGACGAATGGCTTGAACTTGCCATGGTGGTGCCGGATGTGGCCGATACCGCCAGCTTCACCTTCCGCGCGCCTTCGGGCGCGTGGTTTGACTACCAGCCCGGCCAGTTCATCACGCTGGATCTGCCGGTGCCAGGCGGCAACGTGCAGCGCACCTACACGATTTCCTCCTCGCCCTCGCGCCCCTTGTCGATCTCGATCACGGTCAAGGCGCAGGCAGGCTCCATCGGCACGCGCTGGATGCTGGATCACCTGAAACCGGGGATGAAGATCAAGGCCTATGGCCCGGCGGGGATCTTTTCGTTCCACCGCCACCCGGCGAAGAAGTATCTGTTCATCTCGGCTGGCTCGGGCATCACACCGATGATGTCGATGACGACCTGGGCGTGGGATTCGGGCGAAATGCCCGACATCACCTTTGTCCATGCCGCGCGTCACCCGTCGGACATCATCTTCCGCGAGCGGCTGGAAAACTTTGCCAACCGCGTTCCGGGGCTGAAACTGCGCTTCACCGTCGAAGAGCCCGACTCCTTCCGCACCTGGCATGGCTATCAAGGCCGGCTTTCCCAGATCATGCTGGGCCTGATGGCCCCGGATTATCTGGAGCGCGAAGTCTTCTGCTGCGGACCTGAGCCGTTCATGCAGGCGGTGCGGGAAATGCTGGCCTCGCTTGGCTTTGACATGGCCCACTACCATCAGGAAAGCTTTGGCGCGCCGGTGCATGACGAGGGCGAATCCCCTGCCCTGAACGACATCACCCCCGAAGCCGGGGCCGCGGCCGAGATCGCCTTTACCACCTCGGGCATCACGGCCACCTGCGATGAAACCGACACCGTTCTGGCCGTGGCCAAGCGGTCGGGTCTGAACATCCCGTCGGGCTGCACCTTTGGCCTGTGCGGCACCTGCAAGGTGAAAAAGACCGCCGGAGAGGTTCACATGGTCCACAACGGCGGGATCAGCGACGACGATGTGGCCGACGGCTTCATCCTTGCCTGCTGCTCGCGCCCGTTGGGCAAGGTAGAAGTCGCCGTGTAACCTTAACGCGTCGGGCAAGCCCGACGCGTTACGCTTAGCGCTTCGCCCACATATCCGGACGACGCTCTTGCGTCAGCTTTTCCGCCTCCGCCCGGCGCCATTTGGCGATCTTGCCATGGTCGCCGCCTGTCAGAACAGGCGGGATTTCCGCCCCCTCCCACTCCTGCGGGCGGGTGTATTGCGGATGTTCCAAAAGCCCGTGAGAATGGCTTTCTTCCTCGATGCTTTCGGCATTGCCCAGAACACCGGGGATCAGCCGCACGGTGGCATCCAACATCGCCTGCGCGGCAATTTCACCGCCCGTCAGGACGAAATCGCCAAGGCTGACTTCTTCGACCTGCCAATGGTCCAGCACCCGCTGATCAACGCCCTCAAAGCGACCGCACAACAGGGTAATGCCATCAGCGCCCGCCCAGTCCCGCGCCATCGCTTGGGTGAAAGGTTTGCCGCGCGGCGACAGATACACCACCGGCCAACGCGCCCGGTCGCGCGGCG
>JACCDN010503862.1_pt1 | contig 13739 bp, 10 predicted proteins | sample 7441691 | NCBI WGS metagenome assembly JACCDN01 (sample SAMN15323439, study PRJNA562643) | freshwater metagenome | isolation source: river surface water | place: USA:Blue River Watershed | collected 2017-08-16 | reverse complement strand
CGACCTGTAACACCAACCCAGTTGCGATTTGCGGCAACAAAGGTTGAAGGAATTGATGATGCGATCTGATCGCTTAACTGAGTGAATAATCCAGCCTCAGATACCGCTCCTAGTGAACCGGCATCTTGTGAGAGAAAAAGATCTGCTGGGGAGTTGCCGCCCTCTTCAAGAATCTGTGCGGCAAGCTCTGCTGAATCACCGTAGCGAATATTCAGCGTGATCCCTGTTTGCTTCTCCCATTGGGCAAAGAATGGGGCGATGAACTCTTCAGAGCGACCCGAATAGATGGTGAGCTCATTGACATCGCTAGCCTGCTCATCACTGGCTGAACACCCTGTCAGGATGGTGGCACAAAGGGCTACAACGGCGGCTAACAGGGCTGATCTCTTGAGCATGGGCATAGAAAGACTCTAGAGGAGAGATTGTAATTACGCAACATTAGTGTTGCGTAATTCATCACATAACCCTGATTGAGGGGCTATCCAAGCTTCAAACGTTGTTCAAGAGCCGGGGCTAGATATCTCACATAGCTCTCTGAAAAGTGCCACTGATCAAAGTAGGCCAAGGTGTTGGCGATAACTATGGGGCATAAGGAGGCGGTACAGGACCAAGCGACGGTATCAATGTAGGTGCCACCAACACCTTTAGTCGCCTTGGCTTCTATACCGTTGAATTTGGCGTTGTCAGCCTGTGTGCGCCCTGCAGAACACAGCGCAAGGTTAACTCGTGGCTTGCTCGCACAATCGACTGGATCTTGGGTCAGGCTTGGATTGTTTCCGATGACAAATACCTTCTTTGCCATCTTGGACACCCTATCGATCGCGATTGGAAACTCCTTCTCCCACATAAAGGGTGTATCAAAATCAGATTTCTTTCCATCGACCACCGCTGGCTTCCACTGATCGGTGACGATGATGATCTCGGGATTGAGGGATTGAATCAGTGGGTAAACCTTTTGTTGCCATTGTGTGCACTCTGTAAATGGACGGTTGAGTTGATAACTCCAAATTGGAACTTCCACCAAGGGGCAAGCTAGCTTTGCAAAGAGGTGAACCTTATATCCATGCTTTTTACCGATCGCATCAATCGCACTCATCCACATTGAAGCATGGGAATCACCATAAACAACAATTGTCTTTTTGCTATTGATGTCACCACCTTGGCAGACGGGGGTATCTGTAGAAGAGAAATCAACTGAGCACTCCTGGTCTAACCACGGACTCTTATTCTTTCTTGCCTGCAAAAGAGATGACTGTACCGACTTAGGTAAAGCTGTTAATTTCTCCGCCTTCAAAACATCAGATGCGATGAGCTGGTCAATACTCTGCAACTTCCAAATCTTTTTGCTTCCTGATTTAGTGCAGACAAAAGTTTTATTCTGCTCTGTTACTGATTTACCAATTACCGTGCAAGGAGCCCCTGCCTTTGTAGCAGCATGCAAAGGCTGCAGTGGCACAAGAAGCAATAACGCTAGAAGTGTGGCTATTTTTCTCATGAGATTCCTATCCCTGGTAAGTGATAAATAATGCCCCAGACATCACAGCTACAGCTGAGATGCCCAGAGAAATACTGATGCCTGGCTTTGTTTTTGTCGAGAAACGAATTGGATTTTCAAAGAAGTGATGAGTTATGACCGATAAGGCAAAAGTGAGCAGTGCGATGTAAAGCTTTTCTAGATTTCCAAAGGAGGATGAGATGCCCTTTATGATGATGAAAATTGGCCAATGCCACAGATAGAGCAGATAAGAGAGATCTCCTAAGTAGCGCATCACCTTATTATCAAGAAGCTTATTTGCTTCGCGAGATGGTCTATTCATCAGGATGATTGCGGTTGCAAGTACAACAGGAATAGTCCACAATCCTGGCCACTGCATAGTGGGCGAGATTGTTATTGATGCAACAAATAAAGAACTTAGGCAGAGGTTGATCAGGCCCTTTGGGAGTCGCATAGATGCTGTTGATAATCCCAGCAGTGCACCAACTGCCAACTCCCAGACCCTAGATGAGGAGTTAAAGAAAATGGGATCACTCTTTATCTCTGAAAGGTATAGAGCGATCGACAGTGAGAATCCAATAATTGCGAGAAGGACAGATTGACGGATACGTAAAGATTTGGTCTTGATCATGAGGATCAGAAACAAGGCAGGCCAGATTAGATAGAACTGCTCTTCGATCGACAATGACCAAAAATGCTGAAGAGGGGATGCTTGGGTTCCTGCGTCAAAGTAATCCAGCGACATATTGTGAAAATGAAAGTTGCCTAAAAATATAGTTGTCCATCCACCATCTAGCTTTGCTTCATTTACCGCAACAGGTCCAAGGTAGTAAGAGGTGGCCAGTAGAGAGACCATGGTTACCAGGAGAGCAGAGGGAAGAATTCTCTTTATGCGTTTGGAGTAGAAATCTCGCAAGAAGGTGGAAGGGCTAGTTGAATGAAGTTTGGTCATCTGCAGGGTGATTACAAACCCCGAGATCACAAAAAAGATATCAACGCCGATAAACCCACCTTTAACGCTGAAGGGAAATAGGTGACCTGCGATCACAAGCACCACAGCGATCGCCCGTAGGCCCTGAATATCGCTTCTGTGATGCGAGTTGCTTGGCACTATCTAACTACTAACTATTTCCGTTAAACCCGAGGTTTTGGTGTTTATTGAGCCTGATTCACCGACGAGATCGGCATAGAGGTTGCGGGAACTTTCATCCCAAATAACTCTGCAATTGTCGAGGGCAACATCGGTTGTGTTAAAGATCTCGAAGGCGTTGTGCTTGCGATGAAGCACCGATTCAATACCGTTAGGGCGCAGATCGATTCGTGAATCCCATTTAGACTGCTTATCCATGTAAACATCAACATTGCGATATGTAACGCCCTTAATGAGTCCAGGATGAGCCGCGTAGTTTAAAACTCCAGCTTCGGTTCTGCAGGTTATGTTTTCAAAGGTTATATCTCGAACAAAGCCCTCGTATGTTCTTTCGATATTGCCATCTGTACCCTTTTGAGGATCATCCCAAGAAAATGCTGTGACATGTAGTGCTTCTCCATGACCCCACCACATATCGCTGAAGGTACGCGTGTGCACCAGCGAGTTTGAAAATCGAACATTTGAAATAGTTCCGCCTTCACGTGCGCGGACCGCAAAGCCTCTGTGCGAATCCTTGACTATGCAGTTATTAACCAAGACATTTTTGATGTCTCCGACAGACTCTGTTCCCAATGTGATTGCACCAGAGGTCGAGGTCATAATGCAGTTAGAGATAATTACATTGGCCACATCTCCGTACTGTGATGTCTGCGAGCATGATTTGAGGGAGATACAGTCATCTGCTGTGACAAACTCACAGTTAACAATTCTTACATTTTGACAGCGATCAATATCAACACCATCAGCATTTGGAACCATTAAATCGGTCAAAATGCGAACTCCATCGATAAGCAATTCGTTACAACCTGTAGTTCTCAGGGCCCAAAATGCAGGATCTTGAATTGTGATATCTCTGATTGTTAAATTCTTGCATTCGATCATAAAGATAGTGAAAGGTCTTTCAAGATATTGGTCCTTACCTCCAACAGGTCCACGCATTTTGTGGATGTATTGACCACGCTCGGCGATGAATTCGTCAGCATTTCCGTGGATAGTTCCGTGCCCTGAAATACGTGCTCCATGAGCCTTAAAAGCTGAGATAAAGGCTCTTTGGGGAAGCACAAACTCATCGACCGAACCACCAGTGAGGTTCTTTATGTTGTGGTTATCTGTGTAGTCGGCATAGTCGCTGCTGGCACGAAGAACGGCACCACTTTCAAGGTGGAGATCAACATTTTCCTTCAGCTGGATACTTCCAGATAGATATACACCGCCACTTGGTATTACTACCTGACCTCCACCTGCCGAATGCACTGTATCTATCGCAGTTTGAATAATGACAGCGTTATTGAATCGCCCATCATTTTTTGTTTCTAGAGAATCGATTGAAAGTCTCATGAATTATTCACGATTCGATTGTGTGACCACAAAACAGAGTCAACATTCTTTGAAATGTCTAACAAGGCTTCAATTGGTCCGGTTACTGTAAAAATATGATTTTCACCGGGAAGTAATGAAACATTTTGAGAATCTATCTGAGTACCTAAGTGAAGAATCTCAGGAAGAATAGATAGCTCATGGATGTATGTCTTTGCTGTTACATCAACCCGCAACTTTCCATCAACAATTTCGGCGAAGTGTTCAAGATCATGTGCCGGAGCCGCCGCGGCAGGGTTTAATGTTGTGCGGCGTGAGACTCGAACATCAGGATGCGTTGCAAGGATAAATCCTTCAAATTGACCGTTCGCGATCTCTGGAAAGATTTCCGTTGCTGGAGTTCTAAAGACGCTGTAGCGATCCAATTCGACCTCTAATAGGTGTTTGTTGACTACTACACCCACTTGATTGATAAGAAAGAGCTCTACGCGAGGTTTCCAAGCTTCAGGATGATCGTTGAGCAAAGTGATTTGCGCGCCCTGATCAACTCTTCCTACGATCAGAGTTCGTGGACGGTAAGCCGCCTTCATCGCATGCCATGCTAATTTTCTAAATCCCGTGTGATCTAGAACCGCCCAGCTGATCGCTGGCCACATATCGTTGAACTGCCACAGAATTGATCCGGAGCATGTCTCATACAGACTTCTAAAGTGTTTTAAGCCAATTTCAACAGCTCGAGCTTGATCTAACGCTGCGGCGAAGTACCAGGCATGTCCTTGTGTTGGGGGATTGGCAAACTCTCGAGATAAACCAGCAGCGATCTTTGTCATTCCATCAAATGCACGCTGGTAATAAGCAACCTCTGGTGTATTTGAATCTAAAGTGTCACTTCCTATTGCGCGTGTGAGCATTGACCACGATCCAGGTCCATTGAATCCAAACTCAGCTGCAAATGCAGGTTGGTACTGCTCATATCGCTCGTAACCAGTCTCATTCCAAACATCCCAAATGTGATTTGTTCCAGAATCAAAGCTACGAACATCATCGCTATGTGTAGAAAAAGGTGAACCTGGAATATATGGACGGGAGGTATCAACGCTCTTCAATGTATTGGGAATTGTCTGGCGATAGAAGGTTTCACCCCATGGGCGGCCAGCAAGATCTGGTTGCCATCCCCAGTATTGAAAGCCTTCGAGACATTCATTGCCACCACACCAGATCACCAAACTTGGATGAGAGGAAAGTCGTCGAACATTTTCATCTACTTCAAGCTCAACTTCTTCGAACATTTCAGGGGTCTCTGGGTATGCAGCACATGCAAAGAGAAAGTCCTGCCACACGACGATTCCTTCTTCATCACAGAAGTTATAGAAATCCTCTGACTCATAAATTCCGCCACCCCATACGCGAATACCATTGATATTAACCTCCAACATATCTTTGATACGTTGTTGATAGCGTTCCTTAGTTACACGAGTTGGAAATGGATCATCTGGAATCCAGTTAGCCCCACGGATCCATAAACGTTCGCCATTTACTTTGATGGCAAACATGTTCTTTCCATCAACGCTTGGTGAGCTGTCGAGCTCAACCTTTCTAAAGCCAACACGCTTTGTGTGTGACTCAAGAAGCTGTTCGTTGGAATCTAAGAGATCAAAAGTAACGTTGTAGAGAGGTTGAGAACCTCTTCCGCGCGGATGCCAAATTTGCGCCTTGGGAACCTGAATTTGCTCAACAAAACGTGATCCCTGGATGGATACAAGGGTGTCGATAATTGTTTCGCCACCGTCGACAGCTACAACTCGTACGCGGGCAGAAAGTCCACGAACCTCGCCTTTAATAGGAACATCCAGGTTGAATTGTGGGATTGAACTTTCAACAGTCGGAACAACCGCTACATGGTCACAGTAAGCAACCGACCAGTTATGTATCTCCACTTTTTTCCAGATACCTGAAGAAACGGTGATTGGACCCCAATCCCAACCGTAACTGCATGCCATTTTGCGTTGGTAGTTATATGGCATGTCATATGGACGTGGATACAAACCTAACTCGGCAACATGCTCTTCAGCATCGGTTAAAGGGGCTTTGAAGGAGACTTCTAGCTGGACATCTCCAGCAGATATCTCCTTTGTAATATCTAAACGATATGAGCGGTGCATATTCTTGGTTGTAAGTCGAACCGCACCATTTATGCGAATAGTCGCGATGGTATCGAGACCATTGAAGATTAACTCCTTGTGTCCATCAGAGCTATCGCGGGGGATGAGCGTTGAATATGTGCTGTCAGTCTTCCAAATCCAAAACTGATCCTGCTCTTTACCATTGACGGAGATGTCATCGATAAATCCTGCAGATATCAAATCAGTGTGGATACATCCTGGAACTGTCGCGGGGAAAGAGTCGGGAATCTCTTTGCGAATAATCTTTGTTGGATCATTGCGCCAAGCGTTGTGACCATCGGTAACAGGTTCGATATCCCATGCATCTGGACGCGGGGATAGTTTTAAACTCCAACTGCTCTTTAATTCTTTAAAGGTATTAGTTGTCATCGTCCGAAGTCATCCTCTACTCGCTCAATATCATCTTCGCCAAAGTATGTGCCGGTTTGCACCTCTACAAATATGACCTCGTCACTTCCCGCATTAGCGATTCTGTGAAGAACTCCGATTGCAAAATCAACTGTGGAACCTGGTCCAAGTGTTCGATCTTGCCCATCAATTGTTACTAGAGCAGTTCCTTGGACTATGAACCAGTGCTCTGCGCGCTTTTGATGGCGTTGGTAGGAAAGTCTCTTTCCGGGCAAAACCCAGATGCACTTAACTTTATGGCCTTCTGCTTCTTGTAAGACTTCGTATCGGCCCCAAGGGCGATCAGATTTTTCGAGCTCCATGCGATTCTCCTAGCCGAGAACTGCAAGAGCTGCGCCTAATACGCCCGCATCTCTTTGCAACTCTGCTTTTCTTAGTTGGACATTTTTAAGGAACCCAATCGCCTTTGACTCGGTTTGAACATGCATCTGGAGTGGACCCCAGAATATTTCTCCTGCTTGAGCTACTCCGCCGCCTATTACTACGTGATTAATATCTAAAGTACCGATGAAGTTAACAATTCCAATAGAAAGTGCTCGCGTTCCTTGGGAGATTGCATCTAATGCAATTGAATTTCCTTGCCGTGCAGCATCTGCTAAATCAATAAAGCTTTTCTTGTTCGGATCCCAGCCATTTTCATGAGCAATGGCAACCATTTGTGGTCCGCTTGAATACGCTTCCACGCAACCCTTTCGACCACATGCACACTGGCGACCATCAAAGTTGATTGAGTGATGACCGATGTAACATGAGTTTCCTGTTTCCCCTGGGAAAACTTTTCCATCAAGAATCAATCCGCCACCAATACCGGTTGAGACAACCATTCCCAACATGTTTTGCAGATCGCGACCGGCACCCATTCGATGCTCTGCATGCGCTAGAGCAAGTGCATCTCCATGTAAAGCAACGGAAGTTCCACCAGAGAGTGTTTCTAATCTGCTGATGATAGGAAAATCGCGCCAAATAGGAATGTTCACCGGACTCAATGTTCCGGTAGGAATATCAAGAGGTCCGGCTGATGCCACACCAATACCTTGAAGTGCCCCAGACTCCATTTTTATAAATTTAGTGACGACTTCCTCGATACTACTCCACAAGGTTTCGCCATTATCTGCGTGGGTGAGAACCTCCTGCTTTTGACGAACAATGAAGTCTTCGCCAACGGTAGCAATCGCTACCTTGGTGGCTCCGACATCGATTCCCAATGCGTAATTACTCATCGAGAGGAGCTGCTTTCTGGGTCACCATCAAGTGGGCGCATAGACACCTTCATTACCTGAGCTGTGAAATTTCTATCGGTTGGATTCTCGAATCGCTTCAACAAAAGTTCAGCTGAGATTCGCCCAAGTCTTTGAGGATCGTGATCCAAAGTGGCGATGTTTAAAAGATTTGCAGTTGGAAAGAGGTCAAAACTTACAACTTTAACTTGTGATGACAAGGTACTGACTGTCTGACCAACACCCATTGCAATGAGATCATTTGTTGCAATAATTCCATCTACTTCTGGATTTTCCTTGAGTAGTTTTCTTGTGGCATCGCCAGCATCTTGAGATGTGTGAATGTTTGAAATAATGTGCACATTCTTCTTATCAACTTTTCTACTGAGCAAAGCTTGCTTAAAGGCCTCAATACGCTCAGAGGCGGTCCAGATGCTTGTGGTATCAGCAATAATTGCGATGGATCTGCAGCCCTGCGCCAGCAGATGATCCAGACATGCAGTAATTCCACCACGGTTATCCACGGTGACAGAGTCAGCATCTAAATATGGTGCTGGGCGGTCAACAAAGACAAATGAAAAGCCACGTTTGCGTTCTTGATGCAAGTGGCTGTAATCCTCACCCGAGGGAACAATGATTAAGCCGCGCACTCTTCGCTCCAACAATGATTCAATGAGATTCTTTTCTCGTTCGCCATCATCGCGGGCTGTAGCAAGAATTAAATCCAAACCCTCTTCGCTGAGGCGCTCTTCAGCTCCCGCTGCCAATCCGGCATAGAACGGGTTGGCAAGGTCGGAGATAACCATTCCCACTAAATTACTGAGTGAGCCGACTCGTAATTCACGAGCAATTCTGTTTGATCTATATCCAACTAAGTTGGCCGCCTTCTTCACCTTGTCAGCGGTGTCTTGAGAAACCTGCTCGGAACCATTCATGACTCGACTAGCGGTCTTGATACTGACTCCAGATATGGCGGCTACATCGGCCAATGTTGGATGAGCTAGTTGGCTATCGATTTTTGCGGGAGGATTGAGTTCATTCACCTTCATTACGGTAGCACCGCCTCTGCCCGAAATGCGATGTCGCCAGTGAATCTAGGAACTTTCACAGCAAGTAATTGTTTCTTGGATACCACTTTGCTGGTTGAAATGATTTTTCCAGTAAAGCTATTGGAGAATGTTATTTCGTAGCTTCCATTTGCAGGGACTGAGATAGATACCGTCCCACCTTTCGAGGTTGGATCTGGGAAAACTGTCTTAATCGGCTTCTTAGTTCGCAGAGATTCGATTGCTGCATCAAGTAATAGTTGGGTTTTGGCTGATCGATCAAAATTGTTGTGACGTATCCATCCGATAGTTGTCTTTGGCGAAGACAGGGTCAGACATGTCGTCAATGGCAGGCAGCTCTGGCGCGCAGGAGTCATGGTTGCCACATCTAAACTCTTTGTCAGCTTTGCTAAACCAGTTGTGATTGGCCAAAGATTGAGGGGATCAACATATATATCCCACCACCAATAGGAGGCAGGTCCTGCAAATCCAAGGAATGTTGCCGCCCACTGCGAATTATGAAGATGAAGTCCCTTCGGGTCACTAAATGGATCTTCAGTTAAAGTTCCTGATCCCATTTCACCGACCAGAATTGGCTTATTAGGAACAGCGGCGCGAAGAGCATCAGCTTGCACTGCAAGAGATTTGATCGGATCACTAGCGTCATACACATGCGTAACTGCGTAATCCAAGCCATCCCAATCCTGCAAACTCGCACCCGATGCCCATGATGATGTAATCATGGTGTTGTATGGATCCCATGTATCCAATAAAGCATTGGATTTCTTAGTCCAAGCCGATAGATCTTTACTGGTGATAGGTGTGAAGTTAACTTCATTCCACCATTCCCAGGTGAATAAAGAGGGATAGGCAGCGTATCGAGCGACGATATAGCGAACTCTTCGCTCCCAAAATTTCCATGCATCTTCTGAGGTCGCAAACTCGCCAGCATTAGCAATAGGTCCACCATTTGCCGAGTTATATGGATTTGAGTACCACTCTGGATTTGTAGTTGTACTGAATGCGCCATGGTTGATGAAAACCAAATTGATTCCGACTCCGTATTTAGCGCCTAGTTCAAAGACCTTATCGAGTAGCCAAGCACGATCTAAACGCTTTGAATAATCACCTAGACCTGTATCGGTCCACTCAATTCCGAGTGACCAGGAGGCCATCCAAACACGCGCAACATTGACCCCTGCTTTAGATGCCTTCGAGAACCATTGATCGTACTTTTCAATCTCTTCAAATCGATTCGCCCAAGCGATGTTGTAAGCAAAAGGTATGAAAGGTTCTGATCCCTTAACAAATGATTTTCCAGATGTAGTTACCTTGGTTATCGCCGAATAGTTAGTTACGACAGTGTGATTGATAAGTATTGGTGTCTGATTTCCGAGCTTTGCTTCAACAGAGACAAGGTATTCACCCGGAATAGTTGAGGTAAAGCTAATTCTCCAATGCGGATCCCCAACCTTCATTGAACTTCGTTGACCGTTAATGCTTTGAATCTTGAACTCTTGATACCAGAAGCCCTCAATTTGAAACTTTGATTTATCAGGTTTGGTAATCGTTGCCAGCAATCGAGCTTGAGCTGGATCAAAGGGATTACTAACAACTGGTAAATCGGAAACACTTACGATGACCGGCAGCGTCGCTGAACCCACTGAGATTGTCTTTGCTGTGGCAACAGCCTGTGCATTAATCGGTAAGACAAATACACCTAGGCATAACCCAGTAAGGACAAGGGGAACGATTTTTTTAAACATTTACATCGACATCATTTCAAACCTGATAGTGCGATGCCGCGAATGAAGTGCTTTTGGGTTGCAAAGTACAAAGCGATGGTTGGAATACTGGTGATGAGAGAAGCTCCCATGATGACGCCCTGGGTTCCAATGTTTCCCGCTCCTGAATTCTTGAGGTTTGCTAGTGCAACCGGAAGAGTTGCCATGTCTTGGCTAGTTGTGATGATCAAGGGCCACAAGAAGTTGTTCCATTCTCCAATTGCGGTAAAAATCATCATTGCTATCAGCGCTGGCTTCAACAGAGGAAGAATTATTCTGAAGTAAATGGTGAATTCTGAGGCACCATCAATACGTGCTGCCTCAACTAACTCATCAGGAATAGATGTGAGGTATTGAGTCAGGAAAAACACGATAAAAGCCTTGGGTAGGGCGGGGACGATGTAAGCCCAGAAAGTGTTAAGCCAACCGAACTGATCCATGAGAAGGAATCCGGGAATCAAACCCACCTGCCATGGAATCATCATCGAGCCAATGATCACGAGATAGACAGCCTTCTTACCCTTGAAGCGATGCTTGCTTACAACATATGCCGCAAGAGAACCGATGATCAGTGTGGAAATTGTGATTGAGATGTTGACGAAAAAGCTGTTCATCATGAATCTGAAAAAACCAAATTTCAAATCCGGATACCTTTGGAACAATCCCTGCATCACATCTTGCTGGAACATCGTGGGATTAAAGTTTGAATCGAAGTAATTTCCCCAAATAATCTTCTTTGGAAAAAGAGTTGGAGGAACTACCTGAAGCTCCTTTACAGACTTTAAAGATGAGGTGATCATCCAATAGTAAGGAGCGATCATCACAACGGTCAGAAGGTAAATAGGTACTCGACGAAACTTGGCTGCGCGAGATCTGTGTTCAAATGGGTTGGTGAAGCTTCCACTTCGTTCCATCAACTTGTCGTTGCGCTTGACTTGTGACTTTGTAAGAACCGCGCTCACTTGAGATCCTCCAAAGAACGAGTTATTCGAAGATTAATCATGCTCACCGTGAAGATAATTGCGAACAGAATCCAAGCGATAGCTGATGCGTAACCCAAACGGAACTTGTTGAAGCCGGCGTCGTATAGATAAGGAACGATCATGAGCGCCATATCTTGCAACCCACCGATTGAGCCGACGCTTGTTGGGAAGAGAAGGTAGACACCTTCAAAGATTTGAAATGCGCCGATGATTCCGGTGATTCCCACATAAACCATCACGGGACGCAGCAGTGGAAGTGTTATGTAGCGGAACCTTTCACGTGGACCTGCTCCATCGATTACCGCTGCTTCATAGTACATAGCAGGAATCGAGTTAAGTCCTGCCAAAAATAAGATCATTCCAAAGCCGGCGCCACCCCACATAGACATGAAGATGAGAATAGGAATCGCCATCCAGGTGGTTGCCAACCATTCGATCGGCTCAACGCCAAAGATGTTTAACATGGCGTTCAAGAGTCCAACCGCATCACCTCTAAAAACCCAACCCCAGACAAGTACTACAGCGATACCTGAAGTCACAGATGGTAGGAAGAAGATCACACGCAAGATGCGATTAGCACGGGTATCTTCTTGAAGAGCTAAAGCTAAAGACAGGGAAGCGATCATTCCGAGAATAACCGCGCCAATTACGTAGAGGGCGGTGTTTGAAAGCGCTTTATGGAATCGATCATCTTGGAAAATTAAAGTTGTGTAGTTACCAAATCCTACGGATCCACATGGACTTTGATCTGGATTACATATTGCGTTGTAGCGCATGAAAGAGAGGCGCAAACTCGCAAGCACTGGATAAACAGAAAAAACAATAAAGAGGATCGCAAAAGGGGAGAGCATCAAATAAGTTGAGATTCCCACATCACTGAATCTTCTAAATCCAGTTTTGCGAGAGACACCATCTGTTGATGGCTTGAAGCTCTTTAGCATGTATTTACCTATCGTTTAATGACAGTGGATGGGGCTTGCGCCCCATCCACTGTCGTCCCTTGACTTGCCCCTTAGAGCTTGGACTTCATTACAGCTGCAGCCTCATCGAGAGCCGCCTTTGCTGTAGCTGATCCAAACAGGAAGTTCTGTAGTGCAGTTGTTACACCAGCTTGTGAATCTTCCCAACCATTACAGTTTGGAGGACCTTGTGCATCCTTCAACTGACTCTTGATTGTTGCTAGTACATCAGCTGGGTACGCATCGATTGTGTCTGCGTTGCTGATAACTGGTGAGAGGAAGATTGCATTCTGTGCTGCACCAACAAGGTTCATCTGACGTACAACGCTGCGGTCGTACAGTGTCTTAATGAACTTTGCTGCAAGCTGCTGCTGTGCTGGCTTTGCGTATCCCATTACTGAAATTCCGCGACCACCGATGAAAGCAACAGACTTAGATCCTGGTGCTGCAGGAACTGGTGCAACTGACCAGTTCTTGTAATCCTTGTAGTAGGTGTAGTAACCGCTAGCCTGGAAGTTTCCAGAGAAGCCGATTCCGTACTTACCATTCTTGATGTTGTCATTCATGCTCCAGTCAGCAACACCTGGCTTTGGTGCGGCGTAATCTGAGTACAACTTCTTGTACTGAGTTAGAGCGGCAACACCCTTAGCGTTGTTGATTGTGACCTTGCACTGTGCGTCGTACGAAGTTCCACCTGATGAGTACAACCATGAGAAGAAGCCAAGCCAGTCAGCATTTCCCCATTCGTTGTATACAGGTGTAGAAACACCTGCAGCCTTTAGCTTCTCAGCTGCTGCATTGAAATCAGCGATTGTCTTTGGTGCTGCAGTGATTCCAGCCTTTGACAAGGTTGTCTTGTCGTAGAACATCATCATCAATGTAAGGTCAAATGGAACCGCGTAGACCTTTGTTGACTTGTATCCAACAAGAGCCTTATAGATCTGTGATGGCACCTTTGGCTGCACGTAGCTAGCAACACCTAGCTTACGAAGGTCAGCGAGTGCACCCTTGTTTCCTGCTGAGATACCCCAAGAAAGGCCTCCAGTAAATACATCTGGACCCTTCTTTGCAGCAGCAGCAGCAAGAACTTTTGCGTATCCATCGCCCCAAGAGATTGCTTCTACCTTCACAGTTACACCTGGATTGGCATCCTCAAATGCTTTTCCAGCTGCCTTCATTACCGCAGCATCTGCATCT
>JACCDN010241672.1_pt1 | contig 13739 bp, 23 predicted proteins | sample 7441691 | NCBI WGS metagenome assembly JACCDN01 (sample SAMN15323439, study PRJNA562643) | freshwater metagenome | isolation source: river surface water | place: USA:Blue River Watershed | collected 2017-08-16 | reverse complement strand
TCATTGAAACCAGTGCTTTTTTTGCACACACTACAATAGTGGTCATCTGCTTGCCATTCTGTACTGAGTGAATCCTTCCTATAATCACTTGGGTCTTTTGAAGGTTTTTCTTTTCCTATATTCATAAAAAATTTAAAAAGTTTATAAGTAATAAGTGTCCCAATGATTAAAAAAAATAAAGTTTTTAATAATTCATATGTTGTGTAGCTCATTTTTTTTATTTCGATTTTTGAATGTTTGTAATTTTCCAACCACCATATATATTTTTGCCTCTTACAGTGGCTGTTGCCATATCTCCGTATATATCATAAAAAACATCATACCTATGTTCTTTTAAATTGTTTTTGGATTTTTTTCTGTTTTATTCTCTCTTTAACAATTTCAATTGTTTGAAACAATATCTTTCCCACCAAATTTTTGTTTCACCTGTTTTTCTGAGTAGGTTGTCCAGGGATAACCAATAGTTACTTTTAAATCGTTTGCACCAAGCCATATACAATTCTCAGTAGCCTGACTTGACTTTTGAAGGGTACATTCGTTGCCTCTTTCATCTTGAAATTCAATTAAAGCAAATCCTCTGTTGGTTTTTATTTTTTTCATAATGAAATGTTTTTTAATTTATCCACTATAAAGTAGTTTTGTCTACTATTTTAAAGTAACATTCTTTCGGAGAAAATCCTTTATTTGTTCTTGTTTCATATGGTTTATAATCACTATGATTTAAATCTAAGATTATATGTGGGTCATTTGGATATTCATTAACAAAACTTTCAAAGTTAAATTCAATGTGATAATATTTACCATCTTCAATATAACCATTACTAATTGTATAAACTTCATCACCTTTTTTTAAATTTTCATTTGAAAAAAAATACGTATAACCATTATAAGTGAATTTTGTTTGGTTGACCAGAATATGTTCTCTTACGAAATTTGGGTCATGAAATGTCCCGTCTTTAAATTGAAACCTTCCATCAACCAAAGGATGTCTACCAATTTGTTCTGTATCAAATCCGGGTGTGACTTTGTTTGTTTTTCCATGAAGAAAATAACCACAACAAGGAATAGAATTACACATTACCTTGCTTGAAAGTTGTGAAACCCATGCACTGCAATAAATTGGCTTGTTTTCAATTTTGATTTTACCATCAATCACTTCTGGTTTTTTGCAGGTAAGTTTGTTTGGAATTTCTTTTTCAATTTTTATCACAGAACCCTGTCCAATCATCATCATGAAATAATAACCTTTCAAATAATAAACAGTGGAAACAAACATGTTCCCGTATGCCTCAAGTTCTTCTTCGGTTCCTTCACGACCATATTTTATTGCATAATCGTACAAAAACCAATACAGTTCTTTTTCTGGTTCTATGCCCCTACCAATCCATCGTTTTATATATTGTTCGCTTTCATATTTTTTAGTAATCTTTTCCAGAATTTCTACAAAACGATTTGAAAATAATTTGTGAAATCTTTCTAATTGAGAATTTCGGATTTTTTCTTTATTTTCTGTTTCTTGAAAATAGTTTCTAATATCTTCTTGCCCTTCTTCGGATTTCATCCATGCAATCATTTTGTTGGTTTGTTCTTTTAATTTGTCAGGTTCCATTGGTTCCATAATACCTTATTGTGCGAATCTTAAATATCAGTATTTTAAACGTTTTTTTTTAAAAAATGTTCCAAAAACATTAAAACGTTGATTTTTAAAGTGTTAAAAGTATATAAAAACACTTTATAATTTTTAATTTGAAAATATCTACTTTTTTTATTATATTTTATTAAATTTCTGATAAACAACTGATTAAATTATTTTTTCAGATAAACCAAGCAACAAGGAAAAAGATTCTTATTTATTTAAGAAGAACAATAATAAAATGAAAAAAGGAAAATACGTAAGAAAGTTTTCTAACAAATATAATAGAAAATCAGTTCTCCAATTTACACTTAAAGGATTATTTGTAAAAGAATGGAAAACTGTTGGAGAAATATACAGAGAATTAGGTTTAGATAAAAGTGCAATACTTAGATGTTGTAAAGGTAAACAGAAAAAAAGTTATCACTATATATGGAAATTTAAGGATGAAATGACTCATCCCTATATAATAAAAGAGAAAAAAAATGAAGATTCAGGCAACAGTAAAGAGTTATCCCAAATTCTTCTCGAAGTTAAAAAAATTGATTAAAGCGGAAATAAAAAAACATGGAATAACAGTTGAAAGAAAGAAATTTCGAAGTAATGTGGGACGTGCCTCATATGAAGAAATGAAAATCAAAATTCCGATTATTACCGATATAGAGTCTGTTTATATCATACTTCATGAAGTCGGTCATATTGTAAAAAAACATTCAGACTCACAAAACAAACCAACTTATCTCCAGGAAACAGAAGCAGAACTGTTTGCTCTTTCAAAATTTAGAAAATGGAATATTCATAAAATTTTTCCTGAAGATTATGATTTAATAAAAAGAAGAGCACAAAGATATATTAGATGGAATATATTATTTGAAATACAAAGAAGCTTATATAATAGAACAAATCAATTATTAGTAAAAAATATACACTTCAAAGCACTTAGATTTACAAAAATTAAAAAAATTCAAAATAAAAACACATATTACCTCGCAAAAAAAAATAAATAAATGTTAAAAAATAATTTTTCAAAGTCGCATTTTTCTGAATATCGTGAGAATAAACTTCTCAACGATTATGGCTTTGTTCAATTAAGAAATGATATAAGAAAAGTAAAAAATAAAGAAGGAGAAATAATAATTGAACCTTATGGTAATGATGGTAAATTTAAATGGTCTATCAGAAAATATTTTGATAAATTGATATTTATTCCCAGGTCAAAAGAATTTAAAAATAGATTTTCTGATTTTAGAAACAACCTTTTAACACTGGTTAGAAACTTCGGAATATTAAACATAACCATAAGATTAAAAACAAATAAATTCCATAAAAATAAAGAAATAAAAGAATTATGGGGATATAAATTAATACTACTTGATAATATTGTTTTACTTGAACAATTAAACTGTGAAGCAGTTTTTAACAAAAATACCGAAACGGAATTAGTAGATTATCATACAGTTTATTGTGGACCGGATGGAAAAATATTTGGATGGGATAAACTTTAATCATTAAGATAATTATCCGGTTTACTTTCACCAAAATCTTGACACAAATCAACAGGCTTCAAATAATTTAATATATTTCTTTTTACATTAAAAAACATCTTAGATTCCTTATCATCTCCTTTAGAAAAGGAAAATCTTATTACATTCGCACCTGTTTTTTTATTAAAAAAATCAACAAAATATATTTTATCTAAATCTTCTACAAAAAGAAAATCATATAAATCTATATCAAAAATAAATTCCTTTATTTTGTAATTCATATTAAGTTCTTATTTTATAGGCCTAACTGTCAATTTAGCATTAGCAGCAATCATTCTTTTGGTTATAATCATAAAAGCTTTCCAATCTTCTAAAGAAGGAGTTTCTGGAATCTCAATCCACACCACCTCATTTCTTAACTCTAATGGATTCGTTGTTGTTCTCTCTCCTTGTATTTCTTTGTTAACAGTAACACCAAACAAATAACAATATTCATTCATCATGGAACTAACTAAACATCTTCCATAAAAAACAATTTGGTCTAATTCAACATCAAAACCGGATTCTTCCAGAACTTCTACTTTAACTAATGTTCTTAAATCAGCATGAAACTTTTCATCATCAATAGAACCACCAAACGCAGAAATTATTGATTTACCAATAGGATTTTTAAACTCATTAATAAGACCAATTCTTTTGGTGTCTGTTAAATTATTGCTAAACAAAACAAAAGCAATTGAATCTATCCCTTTTCGTTCAGCATAAAAAAATTCTTCGTCTTTTTTTATCTTCATCCACTCGCCTGGACTTAAATAAATTGTTTCATTTTGAGGATTAAGATGAGGAGTGTATGGTATTGGAGTTTTATCGTATTCCATCATAATTAAAGCTTGGTCATCATTTCTCTAATAGTTTCTTTTGGTATAATTAAAGTGATAATATGCGCCATACTACCATCTTCATATTTTTTATATAAAAGTAGAAATTGATTTTCATACTTTTTATTTTCAAAATTAAAACAATATAATATTGGAATGTGAATATTGCTCGGATTGTTTTTACGTTCTGCTATCTTAATGTAATGACCATCACCTTTTGTTTGGTATATTTCATATACACTTTGAGTTAAATCATCGCAGACTTCCCACCAGATATAAATTCTGTTTCCAGAGTAAGTAATACCCACATTACTGACTCCGTTAGAAATGTAGTTTATTTCTTCACTATAATTAGAAATATTCCTTGTACCAATACCTCTTTTAGAATCTTTTAAGTAAAGTACCCTTTCCTCTTTAGAGTCATTGTAGTATTTTGTGTTTAACCCTTTTATGCTTTGAGCATAAATACTATTCCCCTGATTTAAGAATAATAGAATAAAAAAAATATGTAAAAAACTTTTCATAAGTTGATATTTTTATACCGCTAAGTTAAGTAAAAAAACAACAAACTAATTAGTTTTTTTACTTTTATTCTGAAGTAATATTTTGTTAATAACTGAGTTTTTTTGTCTATCTGCCAAGTTGAATGCTTTTAAGTTTGAACATCCAGTTTCACACAAATAATAAAAATATTGACATTTTTTGAAATTGAAAAAACTCCAATAGTTAAATTTTAATGCTTGCTTTAAAGTCAATCCACCATTGTCCCGCAAATAACCATCCATTTTTTCTATATTAATATCCATATTAGGTTTTTTCGTTTTTATTCTTTTTTCTTAAATGTGTCTTTAAAACCAAACCCATCAAATATGGAATTTAATTTATTAAATGCTTTGTCAAGTTGTTTTCCAGACTCTTCAAGAGTTTTGTCAATTTGTTTTCCGACATCCTCAAGAGTTTTGTCAATTTTATTGTTAAATTCAGATGAAGAGCTTTTAATATTACTTGATTCAAAAAATTCAATCGAACCCGGAATTAGTTTTTTGATAACATAATCCTCGGCTTCCTTCTGTGTTTTTATGTTTTCATCCTCAATATTAAATTTGTATAATTTACCAAATAACTTAAAGTAAACTGTGAATTTTTTCATTTTGTTTTTTTCAATTTTTCGGATAATTCTTTTAATACTTGATTGTCCATAAGACTTAATTTGTGTGGCTTATTTACTACTTTGTTAAAAGTGCTTTTTTCTTTTTCAGAAATTTTAATTTTATTCTCTTGTGCATATTTTAATACTTCGTTTTTTCTTATGCTTTTCATGAGCCAAGAAATATACTTATCACCCTTAATCACTCTTGTAGCCATCCAATTAAATAATGCTCCTTGAACAGGTAAAGCTAAATATTTGTTGGATTCAGGTGTTGTCACTGCTAATAATCTACCCTTGTATTTATCTTTTAATAACCTATCAAGTTTTTCCCTATACTCTTTTTTGTTACCTTCTGAGTTCATTTCTTCTATAATGACTTTCGATACCAACTTTAACTTCTCTTCACCCATTCCCAATTCTATCTTCATTACCTCATCCTTTGAAATTAATGGATGACCGGTTATGCAACACTTTAACAATGAAGCATCCTTAGGAGGAGACCATAAATATTCGGTTTTATTAACTGGAAAAAAACTTCTTAAAAGATGGGTTATGAATTTCTTTCCCTTTTCATCTTTGTAGATTTCATCAATCTTTTTAAAAATTTCCTCATCGGAATAAGTAAACTCTTTCATGGGTGATTTTGTATCTCAATTCTATATGCTTTACCTCTATCTCTTTCTTCTTCCACTTTCATTCCATATGGAAAACACATATTTAATAAAAAGTGTTTTGGAAATATTAAAGAAAACTCTTTTCTTTCATAATCATACCAACCCCAATAATCAGGCTCCATATTTTTTTCGTTTGCCTTAGGTTTAATCTGATTATTTGAAATTTTAAAATTTATTTCTTGAATTTCTTCTTCTTTACATCCGTACATAAACGCAGATTTGGGTTGTATTCCAAAATACTTATAATGGTTTTTATCCCATATTGCATTTTTTGAATACACTTCTTCAATAGAAAGTTCTAAATTCTTACTCATAATTCATTGAACGTTTTTATTTATTTAAAGTTACAAAAAAAAACACACTCCAAAATAAGAGTGTGTTTTAAAATAGTCAAAAACCTATCAATGCTGATGAATAGTCTGTTGTTCCCTTTTTTTGTAAACATTATTTTCATCACCTAAAGAATAAATTCCGAAATTTTCAACAATATCACCGTTTTCAACCCTCATGTTATTCCAGCCCTCAGGAAATTCAGTTAAACCAACTTTGTTCTGTGCTATCATTATCGCTTTCCCCCTCGTGGTAGTTTCAATATCAACATATTTTGGATAATTACCCTGAGCATAAAATTCAACAGAATGTAAATTTACCCTGAATTTTTTGTTTATATTATTTTCATAAGATGAATAACTTTTTTTCTTTATAAATTTAGTTACATCTTCTTGTGGATTTTTTGTAATTACTCTCTTTAAAGAAGGCAAAACAACAAAACGGTTTAATATTTCAAAATTGTCATTATCATGAATGAGCTTTTCATTGATTAGATAATTTTTTAATCCGAGTTTTTCAATTTCAGTAATTTCAACTGTTATATCCAGATGATTTTGAAAATTTTCTCTTTTAATTTTGTAATTAACTTTTGGGTTTTTCATAATATTAAAATTAGATTTAGAACAAAATGTTTAAAGTGTGTTTTATTAAATTTGATTTGAATTCTTACTCTTACCTTTTATAGTACTCTTTTGATTAAATTTCATGTGATTTATAATTAGTTGTTATACATAAATGGTAAATTTTTTTTTATTAACTTTTTAAATATCTCATAGAATTGATGGGAATCTACTTTGTAATCGATAACCTCTATTATATTCCAGAATTCTTTTAAAGTGTTACAAAAATAAACAAAATTATAATCATCATAACAAAAGTTTCCATTTTTTCCTGTTTTTAATGGTATATCAAGTATTTCCATCTTTAAAATTATAGCATCTATACCATCTAAAAATCTTAAAGTAATAGGTATTTTTAAACCCCAATCACGAAAAAAAAATAAACTGTTCCCAGAAGTAAGATTGATGAACTTTTTGTGCTCCAATTTATCTTCAAGAAAAAAATAAAAAGATTTTGTTTGAAAATATTCAGGATTTTTACTGTTTATAGGATTCTTAATCTCTGGAAATGTAGTACATACAAAAGATTCATCCATGTATTCAATAATCGGTATTATCCAAGGAGTATTTAAAATTTTTCTTGAATTTTTTAAATTTAAAAAAAAATTAAGCATCTGTTCTTTTTCTCCAAATAATACATCTTTTATATACTCTTCATTTCTACTTAAGAGAAGTTTTTCAAATGAATGAAAATTTGAAATTTTGCTTATATGAAATAAACTTTGAAACCTCTTTTTATAAGATTTAAAATCATAAAAATCTAATAATATGATATTATGTTGTAAATCAGACATTATACTTTTTTAATATGTTATCTATTAAATTGTTACGATAGATAAAGCAATCTTGAGCCGTTGTTTGTTTAAGAAATTCATTAATATGTAACAATTTTTTAGATATTTGTTTTTCTAAATTGTTCCTGTCTAATTGGTGATTTTCTTTTTTAGCAGTCTCTTTTAATAATATAAGAGATACATAATTAAGAGTTGAAAAAATATTCTCTATTGTTTTTTTACTTAAATCCAGAAAAAAGTGATTAGTATGAAAAACAATAAAGGCTCCCAGACTTTGTTTTTTTATAGGAATTTTTAATTCATCAATATCACGAAAAATCGGTTTCTTAGATTTTTTGATTTTTTTTTCAACAATTTCATTAATTGAACTTGTGAAGTTTAATAAATATAACTTTTCATTATTTGAGTTATAAATCTCTCCATTTTCAATATAAAGACCTTTCTCTTTTTGCCTTACTTTTTCATCTTTGTTTAAAAACTCTACAAAATAATCACATACCAAAGCATTTTTAATCTCTTTTGTTTTTTTAAAATATAAATCAGATGATGAAATAGTTTTGGTTTTGAAATTTTCTTTATTAAATAACTCTATAACACCCATTATACTTATTGTATAATTATCAGTATTAAAATAATAATCGTTTTGTTTGTTTTTTTTAAGTATGTATTCCATTAAAGAATTAACATCCAAAATGAAAGTAGTAAGAGGTAACTTTTCGTTATAAGATAAATATCGGTTGTTTCCCATATTTATAATTTTGGAATCCGATTGCTGTAAATTCTTGGTAACCAAAATTTCATTTAGTAATTTTATTTTTTCCAAAGATATCTCCTTTGAATTAAAATAAAAATCAATAATAAATTCTTTCATTCATAAATGTAACAAAAAACCATTTAAAAAAGAATAGTTAAAATTACCTGGTGCTCAAATTGTAACCAGCCTTAAAAGCCCACTCTTCAATTATGGAACGCTCTGTGGAATCCATCATTCTGTTGTTTTTTCCACGTATCTGAACAATTGAATAACCTCTCACTTCAATAGTAAGAATAGAGCTTGAAAACCTTTTTTCCCTTAATGAGTAAATTCTGCAAGAACCACGCTGGCAAGAACCCGTATAAGAATAAACACAATGGTTTAATTGTCGACCCTCCTCTAAAAGTTCTAAACCAGATAATAACTCTTTAATTAAATACTCAACTTCAACCTTTTTATTGTTCTTAAGACGAATCGTTTTTTTATACTCCCAAGAAATAATATGACTTGATGCCCACTTTGTTTCAAGTTGCTCCTTCTGTTTTAAAATAGATTCAGTTTTTGCTCTTTGTATCTTTCCAATACCAACTGCCTTTGCATATTGATTTAATTGAAAAATCCAGTTCTCCGCCTCTTTTAAAACAGTGTTTAAATTCTTTCTCTTTATTTCATAATTAGGATTCTCAGGTTTTTTACTACCTATTGTTTCATATTTGATAAAATAAACATAATCAGCAACGTGAGAAATATGCTCATAATCAAACATCGCTTGCTTTGAAAAAAATTCAATGAAAGAAAACCAAAAATTAGATTGTTCCTTTATAAATAAACCCTCACGAATTTTGTCTATATAAAAATATGGATATATTCTGCCCTCTCCACCAAAATTCTTGCTTATTAAACGAATAATAACATTAAATGGATTTAATACTTCTTTGAAAGATATAAAATCATGAGCCATCTTTTTTGACCAACCAGAAAAATATATATCAGGTAAACTCTTTGCACTTTTACCAGATGATAAATGAAAAAACCATTTAAAAGGTATTCTTTTTCTTGAATTTTCTGCTAATCTTGAAATAAGATTTAAGTTTTGAGTACTTGTTTGGTTATCAAACCAATATTCAATTAAAAATTTAGGAGTTTCATATCTTGAAAATAAATAATTAATTAAACTTTCTACTTGACGATAAGGATTTCTACTTTGCTTTTTCCAATACTGCGGATTTTTTATCCATAAATAATTGTAATGTAATATTGTATATAATACACTTATACATTCTTTGTTATTCAGAATCTCATAAGACTTTTGTTCTTTTAAAACTTTAAAAAATTGATAAATTTTGAATTTTATTTCTGGAAGTTTAGCACAATTATAACTTAAATAAGATTCTTTGATTATATTAAGACTATTAAATTTAGATTTGAAAGCCGTTGCCCTCCAACCCTCTTTTTCTGAAAATATTAATTCTAAAATATTAGGATAACATTCATCAATGCTTTTTGAATCATTTATTTTATCTAATAAACTTTTAGATGTATATTTTATATTACTTTTTTTCATTTCTAAAATGGTAAATAATCATTATTTTTCTCCTCATTTATCTCCTCCATTGCATTAGCATTTGTAAATTCATATGGCTCCGGAAATATTTCATCTTGTATAAATTCTTCTTCTTCTTTTTTAATATATAAATATTTATTGAAGTGTTGAAAATCAATAAAATATTCATTTTTATAAGATTTTTTGTTAATGTTGTTTTTAAAAGGTTCCGGAATATTATTGTAATAATAACTTTTTATAATATCATCTTGGTTTTCTTTTCTAAAACTTTTAAACAACTCTTTGTACTTTTTATTTGTAATTTTTAAAATATTAAATAATCTACTTTTTAATTCAAATCTTATGCGTTTAAAACATTCTATTAATTCACTGTTGTTATTTTTTAATTCACTTTTTAAATGACTCCTTGGTATTAAATTAAATTCTAATACCTCTATAAAGTTCTGCATGTAATCAAGTATCTTAAAACCTGTATGTATTACAAAATCCTCATTCTGTTCTTTTTCAATAACACAAGTGCTTATAAATAAAATACCACTTACTCTTTTTTCGTTATTTTTAATGAATGTTAAGTTTTGAAAAAAAAGCTGAGAATAATCACCATCAATGTAATTGTAAAATTCCAAATCTTCAGAATCGAAAAATCCATTTTTATTGTAAAATTCCTTCATGTTTTCCCAGGTTAAATTTATTAACTCCGAAAACATAAGAATCATAGATTCACATTGTTCTTGGTTACATCTTATAAATAAATTGGAACTTAAAGAATATTTTTCCTTATTCTTCTCAATAACTAAAAAACCAGAATTGTTTTGTATGACTATCTCCTTGTTACTTAAATTATTATCGTAATAAAATTCTTTAATAGTCATTTCCCTCATTATGGAACATTCATCATAAGGATAATCAAAAGCAAACTTCCTATTTGTATTGATAATATCCAGAAGTAATATTTTATTATTATCTTTTTTCATTTTCACTTTTTGTAGATAAATAACTTTTTGTAGATAAATAACATAATTCCATTTTTTCCTTGTTTATTTTTTTTATTCTTTCATGGTTACAATTGACACACCCATCTATTAAAAACAAAATAGCCTTGATTTGACTTATTCTTTTAATTTCTGTAACCATAAGTGTTTTAAAATTTATCCGAATATCATTATTGTATATTTTTGTTAACTTTTTTGCATATATATATGCCTTTTCTAACCTTTGGTAAAAATAAACAAAAATTTTTAAACAAACTTGTGCCCAATATTCCATTTCATTTGAAGAATATTGATACTTGCTGAAATAACTCTTAATCATACAGGAATTCCAAAAAAAATACGAACTATTAGATGAAAATGTTATGAAATCCAAATCAGATTGACTCCTTGCATTGTCTATAAACTTGGCGTTGACCAATAAATGTGTCTTGATGTTAAGATAATCTATTTTATCTATTACATTATTGATGTGTGTATTTCCTGCTACTTTTTTTTCTTTTTTAGAAAAAATAAAATCTGAAAACCTTTTATCTCTTGGTTTATAAAAAAATTGAACGTAATATCCGTCACTTAATTCTAAAATCTGGTAAAATCCATTAGAACCTTCTAAATAATTCCCAATTTTTAATTTTCCACAATTATATAAATTATGAAAACCAGGTTTAATAATCTCTAAATCAGTCTTTGTTTTAAAATCTTCCCCCTTTGATAAAAAACAATCAGTTAATATGAATTTGTTGTCAAACATTTTTTGTTCCTACATGATGGTGATAATCTAAAATCCCATTGGCATTATCGATTAATCTAATAAGATAATTGCTGTGCCTAAGAATTTCATCTATAATTTCGTTATTTGGACATCTTATTTCTATGTGGTACTTATCCCCAAATGTAGTGCGATTTTTTATTATTTCATATTCTATACACTTAGACTTTGATTTTAAACTAATTATGCTTTTCTCCAATCCTAAAACCAAATCCCTTTCATAACTAAAATAAGAATTTATCTCTATTAAAATTAAATGTAACTTTTTATCTATTTTTATATAAGGCTTTTGTTCTGAATTGATTAAATTACTTTTTAATTCATAAATAATCTGACCCTTATCTTCATTGTAAGAAAAATCAATCAATATCATCTGTATGTCTCCTATTAAACCTATATATTCCTCAAAATCAATTAATAATTCTTTCTTATTCTTCATTCTACTTCTTCATCATAATTCACCCTGTTTTAAAATTTAAAAACTCATAACAAATATAAGGATTTTTACCTTTATATCTCATTGTTTCAATCCAAGGTAATTATTATCAATAATGAAATTCTTCCATGAATTGGCTAAATGACTTAAATAATTCCAATCTTCAAATGATTTTTTTATTTCACCTTTAAACATAGATGATATTATCGTTGTGAAAGAAAAATAAACATAAAAATTATTATCTTTCATTATATAAATTACATTAATCATTGGCGTTTTTATCCCTATCTCTTTTATATTCTATAATATAATATATAACAACCTGTTTTAAAAAAGGATGATAATCACTTACCTTAAAATCATAAATTGAATAATTTTCAAATATACCACTTATAGCTGTCTGACCTTCTACATAAAAAAATTTTTCCTTTTTTTCCTTTTCATTTATTCTACTAATCTTATTACTCAAAACCCAGTTCTTTGGCTTTAATGAGAAATCAAAATCTAAAATTAATAAAGGCTCATAATCCCATCTCTTTGAAGAATTATATTTAAAGTATATCATTTTTTCATCATTCATTTTATTATGCTCTGATTATTTTTGGTTTATTAGGGAGATTTTGATTAGGGGAGAATGTCCTTTTGTTTATCATCATTTTCCAATATCTCTAAATTAATATTGTCTTTTAAAAAACTTTTCCGGTGCATAGAAGATTTCCTGGGGAGAATAATAGGGTGACATAATCTTTTATCAGGGTTTTTTACTTGTTGAATATGGAAATAATAATTTAAAAACTTTCCCGAAATATTTGTGTGGTTCTGAATTAACCAACTCTCATTTATCACATATAAATTTAAAGTCGGTATGTATTTTATAGTCATTTCTATGATACTCCTAATTTCTTTGAATGAAATCCTAATTCTTGTTTGAAAATATTCCACGTAATTCCATCCTCCTCATTTAAAAAGTCAGCCATAGAAATAAATTCATTTATTATTATGAAACTTTTAGGTTTTGTATTTCCGGGGATATGTATGAATAATTCATTCCAGGCTTTTTTAGCGTCAACAATGTTGTAAGTTTTTTTAAATATTATCTTTAATTTAGATAATATTTTTACTTTTTTATCAGAAGATAAACCTTGAAATATATTTGATTTTTCACAAATTGTGGTTAAATTATTTTGCTCAGGTGAAAATAAAAAATATACACTTGAAGAAATATACATTATCGAGTTTGATGAAATTAAATTTAATATCTTCTCATTTATAATGTCAGTTAATATGGTTTTTTTATCTTTCATTTATATTTAAATTTAATATATTTTTTTAATAAAAAAAATACTTAAAAAAACTCCAGAAAAAACCAATTATTTTTTTGAGAAATATTACTAAAAATATTAAGAAAATTTTCGCTAATTAAATGAGTTTTTTTAATTCTTAATTAGAAGTATTTTTTTGTTCAATTGGAGTTTTACATAAAACAAAAACCTATCGAAAAATTGAGAAAAGTAGATGAAATGAGAAAAATTAATACAATCTTCCACAGTGGGGTTTTACCACTTTTTTTATCTGGTTAAATATAAATAACTTTTTGAATAACAATATAATAATTATATTTGAGTGGAACAAAATGGTAACAAGTGGGAAGTAGTGGTTTTTTG
>JACCDN010650802.1_pt1 | contig 13740 bp, 8 predicted proteins | sample 7441691 | NCBI WGS metagenome assembly JACCDN01 (sample SAMN15323439, study PRJNA562643) | freshwater metagenome | isolation source: river surface water | place: USA:Blue River Watershed | collected 2017-08-16 | reverse complement strand
TTATTGGACGCCCTGGAAAATGACCTTTGAAAAAATCTTCATCACTACGAACTTTATAACTAGTTTGAATTTTTAGTTCAACTTCATCTAGCGCCTTAATTTTGTCGATGAATAAAAAAGGTTCACGTTGAGGAATTAGGCTTTTTATTTCTGGAAACACTACAGGCCTCCATCAATGGTAAGACTCGCCCCTGTGATATAACCTGCTTCTTTGGTTGCAAAAAATAAAACCGCATGAGCGACTTCTTCTACTTTTCCAAAACGGCGCATTGGAACGTCTTTCATATATTCTTTCTTTTGCTCTTCTGGAAGATCGGCGATTAAGTCCGTATCAATAAAACCAGGAAGAATATTATTTACCGTAATACCACGCTTTGCGACTTCTTTTGACAAAGTCTGTGAGATTGCCACTTGCCCGGCCTTTGATGCTGCATAATTCGCTTGCCCTGGAAGTCCTAATTCTCCCCCAACGGAGCTCATATTTATAATTCTTCCATAACGATTTTTCATCATAAGCAGTGTCGCGTGCTTACTCATTAAAAATGTTCCAGTTAGATTGGTACTGATGACGTCGTTCCATTCAGTTAGAGTCATCGTGGCAGTTAATTGGTCTTTTCTAATTCCTGAATTATTTACTAGAACATCAAGTTTAGAAAATTTGTCTTCAATCTCACTAAATAAACTCGTAATTGCCAATTCATCACGTACATCGCACTTCCTCATTACAAGTTTTTCACCTAATGATCCAAGATCTGCCTTAAATTTTTCTGCGGCTTCTGTATTTCCCGCAAACGTAGCAATAACAGTTGCTCCAGCATTTAAAAACGCTTCCGCAATTCCACGTCCAATACCTCTGGTTCCACCAGTTACTAAAACAATTTGATCTTTAAAATTATACATGGGCTTCACCTTCTTGATTTTTTTTCTCGAGCTTAGTTAAATAATTATCAACTTCGTGTGCTTGGATAACTCCGTAATTGGCTGCACCTAACCACCCCGACATAATAATTCCGACTGATCCTGCGTGAAAAACTCCACTGACTTCCTTATGTAAATTCATCGAGACGGGTAATCCTTCAAACTTTGTTCCGAAACTTGTTCCCATTGGGTGATGAGTGTAGCGTTCAACGGTTAGAGGCGTTGCTACTTCAACATGATCAAGCATGGATGCAATATTTGGAATAATTTTTACAAGGCCTGCGATTGCACGCTTTTTTACATACTCCTTTTGCGCCTCATATTCTTCTGGAGAGAGTTTCTTCCAGTCTTCATAACGAGCATTAGAAGAAGAAACGATCGCACAATGTTCATCTTTTAAATGCGACCTGGTCTCGGGATAATAAACTGAGTACGTCTGGGATCCAATCTTAGGAGATAAAATTAAATCAGTTGAAAAATCATTATCTTCGGAAGTAAAAATCAAATCCCCAATAAAAGGAAGTACTGATCCTTTCTTTAATCCCATGTAAACTTGGCAAGATGAAGTGTTCAACCGAACAGCTCGTGCTTGCCTTAAAAAATCGGTGCTAAAATGTTCAGGGCCGATCATCTTTTCAATCGTCGTTTTAATGTTGGCATTAGAAACAACTGCAGATGAATATATTTTTTTTCCTTTAACTTCGACTCCAATCGCTTTTTTGTTTTTAATTAAGATACTATCAACTTTGGTTTGCAATTTTATATCTACACCATTTTTTAAAAGTTCATCTTTCATCATGCCAATCATGGTATCAGTTCCGCCACTAAAGATATAAACACCTTTACTCATAAAATTAGAAAAAACAATTCCATAAGAAATCGCAGGATCTTCTAAATTTGATCCGTTAGCATAAACAATTGGCTCTAGTAAAAAGCGTGTAATATCGTTTCTGTGAGGAAAAAACTTTTGAAACAATTCACGATTAGTCGTTTTTGAATTATCGTAAAAGTTCATTCCAGCAAGTTCATTGAAAAAATCTTGAACGGTTTTTTCATTCACTCCAAATTTATGAACCAAAATTCTTGAAAAATCTTCTTTGGTAAAATCAGTATCCAAATTAAATTGGGGATTGATAAAACGCACTGATTTTAATTGGTGAATACGATCTGCAATTTCACGACTCCAATATTTACGACATGTTTTAATCATGCCAACCGGAAATCCGTGCAGAGAGACATCAAAAAAATGCTGAGGAGTTCCTTCCTGATCTTCTGGTGCATTTTCAGTTTGTCTTCTAAACCATGTAGCAAAGCCACCAAGTTTATTATGGGCCTCTAATAAAAGAACACTTCTTCCATCACGCGCCATTTTATTAGCTAGAGTCATCCCACCAAGTCCTGACCCAATAACTATCACGTCATAGGATTTTGTAATTTCATCTTTTGACTTATATAACATACAACAAAACCTTATTTATTATTTTCTAAAAGAACAATTCCATCGCCAATTTCGCGATTATCATCTTTTACTAAAAGCGCATGCAGAACCACGTCTCCTTTATTATTCACATCAATCTCTCCTGACAGACCAGGAAAAAATTTATTCCATAAAATTTTAGCTGGCCCCAAATCAGTCACAATTTCGTCACCTTCACCAATTAAGCGCCAAACAGTATCTCCTTCGACCTTATAAATACTGCGTTTTCCTTCGTGATCTTTGGCTCGAAAGAACACAGATCCATTATCAATAATTCGCGGAGAAAAATACTCGATTTCCGAAATTCCTTTTTCACCTTCAAGTGCCACTCGCACTAATTCTGTTTCACTACTTTTATAAACAGCTTTTTTTCCTTCATCTAAAAAGCCAATGAAAGTCATTTCATTTTTATTATTTATTGAGACAACATTTGAAATTGCTTTGAACTGTGAAAGTTCATCGCCATCTAAGTCCATGGTTCTGAATTTCGGTTTATCTTCGACAGCACTTCCTGAACCTAGTGCAATTATTCCATCGACAAGCTCTTCTCCCCAATCGTGACGTTTTCCAAATCGCATCTTCAGTCCAATTTGACCTTTTTGATTTACTACCGGACGAAAAATGTAACTAGAATTAATCTTTTTATTTTGTGGCCCAACAACACCTTGTCCTTCTGTGAAAACAGGAACTAGGGTTTTATCGCTATATTTAAATAGCGTACGATCATTTTTTTCATTAGTTCCACGAAAATAAATAGTCTTATTATCTAAGATAATTGGATACGTGTAATTGATTAGGCCATATTTTGATGGGTCTAAAACTTGATCGTCTTCTAATGATTCTAAATTGAAGACAAATATTCCGTCGGTAATTCCTTCATCAAAAAGACTATACACAATATCGCCGTGATTATTCAGAGCAGGTTCAGTAATAAATCGCTCATCAGGAGCAACTATATAAATCTTTCCTACTGTATCTGTACTTAATTTTCCCCAAATTCCTTGGTTATTACTTCCTTCGATATTTAACACTCGAAATGCCACATCTCCACGATCATTGATGACAGGTCCCGTGTTATTCATAAAAGTCATTGGCGGAAGATTATATCCATCAAGAGTACTAGATCTTGCTAGTAATTTAGGTGCGCTGTAATCAGCGCTGGCATTAAAAGTTACTAGGGCCAATAATAAAAATATTTTTTTCATTCTAATCCTTTTTCCTTTTTTAAAATCGACATAACAATTTTCACTCCATCGACAGCAGCAGAAGTAATACCACCGGCATGTCCAGCACCTTCACCACAAGGGTATAGACCTTTATGCGTGGTTGATTCCAGCGTGTCTCGATCACGAAGAATCGTTACTGGTGCCGATGTACGTGTCTCAGGTGCAATAAGAATTGCTTTTTCTGAAACAAAACCCGGCAGTTGTTGATTAAATTTTAAAAGTGCATTTTGTAAGTGCTTCGTAATAAAGTCTGGTAAAATTTCGCTAAGATCTGTTCGCACAAGACCAGAAGGTGTACTGGTCTTTGGATTTGGTGCATCTGTTATTTTATGATCCAAAAATTCTTTTAGCGTTTGAAATGGTAGCTCTTTTCCGCTTGCTTTATTTTTTGAGATTTGAAACGCGCGCTCTTCTATATTACTTTGAAATTTTAACCCAGAAAGAATTTCTTCTTTAGCGAAATCTTTTCCTGAATTAACTGAAACGACTAAGGCGGAATTCGACCAACGAGAATTTCTCGCGTAGTTACTCATTCCATTGACAACGATCCCATTCGCATCGGTTCCTGAAGATAAAACATATCCGCCTGGACACATACAAAAACTATAGGTTCCTTTTTTTGATCCTGGATCTTCATAGGATAATCGATAGCGAGCTGCTCCTAATTCATTGGTGGCAGCAAACATTCCATATTGGATTTGATCAATGAGCTCACGTGGATGTTCAATACGAACACCTACGGCAAAATCTTTATGCGCCATTCCCACTTTGTTTTTTTCTAAATGTACATACATTTCTTTAGCAGAATGTCCGGTGGCCAAGATCACATGTTCAGAATAAAGTTTTTGTCCGTTATTCAAAAGCACTCCAACAACTTTACTTCCTTCATATAATAACTCATCAACCCGAGTGTTATAATAAATCTCTGAGCCCTTAGAAGTTAAGTAATCAGACATTTTATTAATAAGTGCTCTAATTTTATTTGAGCCTAAATGTGGATTTGATAAATATGCAATTTCTTCTGGAGCACCAAAATCAACTAAGCGATCCATGACGTATTGAACGTAATGAGATTTTACTCGCGTGATTAATTTTCCATCAGAAAACAGTCCCGCTCCACCTTCACCATAACAAACATTATTTTCTGGATCGAACTCTCCATAACGCCAAAATTTTGCAATATGAATCATACGCCTATGCGCGCGATCTCCGCGCTCAATAATAATTGAAGGAACTCCGTAATCTTGAAAACGCAAAGCCGCAAATAAACCGCCAGGTCCTGCGCCCACAATAATTGGTTTCGAATTTAGTGGACCTAAATCACTAAATTTTTCTTGGCGCTTTTCAAATTTTTCGCCTTCTTTAATTGTATCTAAGTGATAAGTGTATTTTGGAGCTTTTCCGCGATTGGCCCCTCTAGCATCCAAAGCCTTTGACGTTATATGATAGTCAACTACTTCTGGATGGTTGATTCTCAGATACTCATCTACATCTTGATGATAATCGAGGGTGAATTGCAACTTTTGTGACATCTTTGTCTAGTTCCCCTTATTAATTCCTCTAGCGGACAAATTAAAAAAATACACTTAAACTATATATGGTGAGAATCACAAAGACGAGTTTTATGAAGAGTTTTTGAGAGAGAAAACGTATTTTTTTACAGGATTTTTACAAGGAAAGCCCGATGAATAAAGAGAATTTACTCAAAGTATCACTCAAGGTCTCAATGATCGTCATTGGCGACGAAATATTAAATGGCAGAACCTCTGATCTTAACGCTAGTTGGCTTTCAAAATTCCTCTTTAATAAAGGCCTACATTTTAATGAAATTCGCTTTATTAGAGATGGCGAATCTGAAATTTTGGAGGCACTGGAAGCCGAATTTAAGCACTCCGATATTGTTATAACCTCAGGGGGAATTGGACCGACTCAAGATGATTTAACAAAAAAAGTTCTAGCAAAATATTATGGGAAAAAATTAATTGAACGCGCGGATATCGCAAAAATCGTAACTGAAAATTATGAACGTTTCGGCCGAGCTTGGAAACCTGAGCAAAATTTTTATCATCACTTTCCCGAAGATTTTATAGGTATTAAAAACCCCAAAGGACTTGCACCAGGGCTTGGTTTTTATGATGAAAAAAAGCAGACCCTCCTATTATCAGGGCCAGGCGTTCCCCGTGAATTTAGTGAAATGACTGAAACAGAATTTTTTCCATTAATTGAAAAAATTTTTTCAGGAAAAATAAAAACAAATTATCAGACAGTCGTTCGTACTCACTCCGTTCCAGAAGAAAAAATTTTTGGAGAACTTGCACCTCACTTATGGGGTGAACTCGAAGCGTTTGGAAAGGTTTCGTCTTTACCACATACAATTGGAATCGATATCGTCGTCACTTATCAAGGTGACATCAATGCACATTTAGCAAAACAAGAAAAAATTAAAGCCATTTTTGAAAAATCAGCGATAAAAGAATTCGTTTGGCAATATGGAAACAAATCACTTAGCGAATTAATTCTTGACCTCGCTCGTAGCAAAAAAATTACTTTTGGTTTTGCAGAGTCTTGCACCGGTGGTCTCACTGCTTCAAAATTTACTGATTTGGCAGGTTCTAGTGACGTATTTAAGGGCGGAATAATTGCGTATTCTAATGAAATCAAAAAACAGTTTTTAGGAGTTAGTGATGAGACACTAAAAAACTTTGGCGCTGTAAGTGAGGAATGCGCTAAGGAAATGGCCTTCGGTGCAAAAAATAATTTGAAAGTTGACATTGCAATTTCAACGACTGGAATAGCAGGACCTACTGGTGGAACTTTTGAAAAACCATTAGGAACAGTTTGTTTTGGAGTATCATTCAAAGAACAGCTCATTAGTGAAAAAAATATTATGCCAGGGGATCGTGTAAGAAAAAAAGATCGCTTTTCAGATAAGGCGCTCCTAATATTACTTAGAGCAATTGAGAGTTATTCAAATTAATGAAGCAATAGAGCAAAATTCAGCCACGCAGTAATGAAAAAAACTTTAATTTTCTCCCCAGTAATTTCTAAACTCTTAATAATTTCTAATAGATAAAACTATTCTTGATTTTTTTGGTTTGCAACACCTTGGATAAAATTTCAAGGGGGATGCAATGATACATGCTTTTAGGTATACTGAGGAATTAGAAAAAGTGGGTTTTACACCCGATCAGGCAAAAAAGTCTGTTCAAATTTGGATGGATCTAATGGATCAAAATTTTGCAACTAAGGCCGATTTTAAAGAGCATTATTTTATGACAAGAAATGATCTTTTAGAACTTCGTAATGAGTTTGTTGAACGCTTTGATGAAATCGATTCTAAATTCGAAAAACGAATAAATGAACTTGATTCTAAATTCGAAAAACAAATAAATGAACTTGATTCTAAATTCGAAAAACAAATAAATGAACTTGATTCTAAATTCGAAAAACGCTTTGATCGTCTAGAAATTCGAGTGGCCAGTATTGAATCAAAATTTGATAAACTCGAAAATCGACTACTCATCAAACTCGGTGGGATGCAAGTTGCATCGATTGTCATCATTTCAACTTTAATTGGAATATTAAAATAAATCAGTTTAATTAATTATTGATAAGATCACGAATTTGAAACCTAAACTTCTCTAGCTCGTCGCTTTCTAGACTTGCTAGAGATCTTTTTGCGTTTATAACTTCTTCATGGTCGAGTCTTCCACTTTTTTCTAAAAGCGTAAGCATATGCTGAATTTGTTTTCTTTGAATTTTAAGTCCGACACGTTCTAAATTGCCATTACTATAAACATGTGGTGCTACTGCCTCATGCCTTTCACCTAACTCGCTAGCATGCAAATCATTGATTGCAAAACCGAGCGAAAAAAGAAAGAGCACATAAAATAGAATTCGCATCAAACTCTCCATTAAGAAGTTTTTACGACAGTACCCATTATCGACGAGAAATCGATAATTCTTGAGCGTTTTTGTCGCCCAAGTAATTATGGCTTAAATTTTAAGATGTTAAATTCCAGTGCATTTTTAAACTATCTCGTCTTGTATATGAAAATTGCCAATAATATTGGCCAAGTTTTAGATAGACCCTTGATTCCTTAGAACTCTTAACTGGCGAATACTATACGGAATTCTGTAAATACCAAAAGTGGCCAATGAAATTGGTAAGATAATTTTCGAAAGCTTTTAAATAAAAGCTCGCAAATAAGTTTTAGAAACCTGCTCACTTCCCGATAAGTATTTGAACTTAAGGGAATTAAGTTGGAAGTGTCATGGATAGAATGGATCTATTAAATACAAAAAGGATGTATGCTTTTTTAAAGCAAGCAAACATCTATTGGTGGATGAACTCTTTTTTTATCCTCATAGTAACGTTTACTCTTTATTCCTGTGTTGAAAGTCCAAATTCCAAAAAATCAAATTCGAAATCAAATACAGGTTCAACAACCGCGAGTAATAATACTAACTCATCAGGTAATTCCACATTACCAAATTTTCAAAATAATATTAACTTTATTCAAAATGGTAGCAACGTTTACAATTCAAGCGTCAGTGTAGATTTATTAATTGAGGATCTCGTTTATCTTCGCGGTGCTGGTATCGATCAGTATATTAGAAGTACTGCAACTGCGAGTAACGGCGTTTGTCTAGCAATACGTTTCCCTGACACCGCAATTAGAAAGATTGTAGTCGTTGCAGGAGTGGCCGCGAATTTTTATAACTTCACAACAAAGGTAAAAGAAAACTATTATTCAGTAAGTTTAAATAACGAAGAATTAAATAAATCTCTATGTCAAAAATCAGGATTAATTTCAAAATTAGCATCAAGCTATCCAACATTAAGTCTGGTTTATTCTTTAAAAAATATTTGTTCGGGAACCTGTACAAATTCAACTTATTCTTCCGAAGCTCTTACTCCTTATAATAATTCAGGTAGTACTCTTACGGCCATTGTCACGACAAACCTAACAATGAAAATAAATAATAAGTCTACCGGATCAAGTGGAGACCCTGGAAAAATTTGTACTAAGGCCCAAGAATGTGTGGCCTTGGGTTATGATTGTTGTTCAAATGGTCAGTGTGTAAAAGATAAAGCGGTAAAAGATGGGACCGATACAACTGCACTGGAATTTCTTCAGGCGCAAAATGATATTTTAAGTGATCCTAATCGCATCTATCTTTATCCGAAATTTTATTACCTTTGCCAGGAAGCCCCAGGAACGACGCCAACGACACCATCAACAGGAGATCCTGTAGCAGAAGCTAAAATTCGCCTCGAAGGTTTGACTAATCTTTATCAGTGTCTTAATCGCACTGAAGGTGAAATGGGTGTTTGTTCTATTGAATATGATAATCCCAAAATTTTTGATATCACTAAATCTATTGCTGTTAACGAAGCTAATGGAACAGGTGTTTTTACCACGAGGGCCGATGATCGAAGCTTTAAAACGACTTTCACTAATACTGACACAACGAAAGAAACAAATATCATTATCGAAACAATTTCTTATGGTGGAAAAGTTATCTATTCAATTGAAGGGATGTTTAAAACCCCTACTTCAAATTCTGCGACCTTCATCAATGACTATGTAACGATTAATCCAAGGTCAACCAACTACAATGATCCGCTAGATACCGTAAATGATGTTAATGATGATTTAAGTACTAATACTCGAATCATTTTAAAAAAATTACCGGAAAATCCTATCAATAAAAAACTGGTCATCACCTATCGTGCAGATGCTTCTTGTCAGATTATAAACACCAACCTTGCTCTTTGTGAAAAACATTACATTCAAGGACAAAATTCTGAAGGAGCTTCTCAACTCGAAAGATCAAGAAAACCCGTTACTGATCATTTAACAGGTGTTGGTTCTGCTCAGGTTTTTAAACTTCCGCTTTTTGCCGACGTCGATAAAGTCATTAAAGTTGAATTAGAAGGGCAGCAATTAACAGAAGGAACCGATTGGGTCTTAACAAAACAAAGCCCGCAAAGTTATATTACGTTGATGGGTATTAGAACAGCTAACGATACTCATAAAGTGAAAATTAAATATTATGTCGATCGTTTAAGTTATCCAAATGTTGGTTTATCTCGTCAGTACGCTCTTACTAAAATTCAAGCAAATTGCACGTGCCAAGGTTCTGAATGTAATTTAGCTCCAGTTAGAAACACTGCAAATGAAATCACTGATTACCAATGTATTTATCCAAGCCCTCCACTTCCTGCTCCACCTTTTAGTCAGGTGGCGTATTTAAGTTCAAAAAGTGTTCCCGTAAGATTTTTCAACAATGCTGGTGTGGCAAAAAGTGCTCCAGTTTCAGCTTCTGATAAACAAGAAGGGATAACATTTGAGTACACCAGTGGCGATACCAAAAAACCTAATAACATTTCTTCCTATGTTGGCTTTAACGAAATTTATGGAACGATTTCTACGGCAACAGGATCGGCAAAAGCTCCAAAAGAAGTTAATGTCGTCAAAGGAAAAACATACGATCTTTATACAGAACAAGGTATGTTCTCAAGTTGTGCGAATTGTGGAAACGATTATTATTCTACACTAAATAAGATACTTCCAATTACTCAATTTGCAGGAGGAATTCTTCCTCTTAGAACAATAAGTTCGAGAACTGTTGGTGATTCCATTCGATCGGATGACTTTGCATTTGGACGCGCATGTTTTGTTCCAGCAACAATGATTCCTTGGTCTCATCGACCTCAACTGACTACGACATCTCAACGCATGGGCCGTGAGGCACTTCAACATTTTTATTTTGCTAATGGATATCAAAGAGACTGGTATGGTTTTGATTACGGAGCAGTTATTGGATCGTTCGATGGTGTCAAATGGTTTGCCATCGGAACCAAAAGAAGAATTAAAGCTGAATCTAATAAATTATTCTTAGCAGTGAACGCCTACTTTGGTGATCAGACAATCGAAAGTACTTTTAATGTTACCGTTAACGATGCTGTGACAAACGAGTACGGTGCACTTATGCCGACCTCTGATCGCGATACCGATGCGGCCGACTGTCAACGCTACCATTCTTGTAATAACGACCAAGATTGTGCAGCCACTTTAGGTTATGAATACGCTTGCGCAAGTGTTGGTGAAATTAATACTTCATGGCCATTATTTGACGATAATGGAAACGAACTTGCTGATGCATCAAAGGAAGAAACTAGACTTACAAGTATTTTAGGCCTTGGATCAACTGGAAAAAAATGTGTCTACCGAGGTCGTGGTGCTCTTTGTACTCCAAGCTATGGGTCTTTAGGAAACAACGAAAATATTTATTTTAACAAATCTCTTATTGGTGCACATCATGCATGTAGCGCAAACACTTCATGCCAAACAATCTATACAGGTGGTAGCACTCCGGTTAGTGCATTTAATACTCGTATCGCGCGCTTTGGTAAATCATTGAAAGAAATTTACGCTGATGGCTCGGAAGATCTTTTTGGATTAGGCGCAAAAATATTAGGAAGACCTTTCTCATACAATGGAAGCGAAACTGTACGTTCAGAACTTCAAGCCGCATTAAATTCAAATCGCGTTAAGGCAATGTGTATTCCAGGACGTGCTCCAACTTCAAATACGTATGAAACACAAAATGTCTCAGCATCTACTCCAGAATATGTTGGAGATCGAGTGACTAATATTGGGCAGACAATTAGGGCCAGCGAGCAATCTGATCCACTATATATGAATAGCTGTAGTACTTTTGATGCTAATAAAAATTATTATTACTTAACAAGTCCAACGACTAACCAAGTAACCAATCCGATTATTGGCCGACATGCGGCCACACAAAATATTTCGGCCAATGCTTTAATACAAGTAAATACAGCATTAAAAACCAAAGGCATTAATCTTGATTCAATATTTAAACCAGTAGGCACGACACTCTCAACTGTTTCTTATCTGCAAAATAGTTGTCTAAGAGCTCCAGGCGCAAGTTGTTTTGCCGATCAAGAATGTGCTCCTAATAAAATTATTTCTGATAAGGCAAAACAAATTTCCAGCACCGACTCTGCAGTAACAGCAATCCTTAATGCTTACGAAATTAAATTTTGGCAGGAAGAATTAATTTGTTCGCAAAAAGAAGATAAGGCATCTTCGAATTTTGATCCAAAAAACAATCGTTGCTGCCGTGATATTGGAAAAGTTATTAGTATCGCCAACGGTAATGAGGCAAATGGAATTAGCTACGACAAAGTTCCGGCCATAGACGTCAATTTAAATAATGTAAATCGCTACTCACGTGTTAGCACTGTTTACCAAGATGTTAAAGATGTCGCGAGTACAAATAATTTACCTAATTTGAAAATACAAAATGCTGCGTGTGTCTTGGGTTCATGTCCGACAACAACGACGCTAACAAAACAATTTAAAACTTTTGGAGCGATAGCTTCTAGAACTTCTTGTTCTGAATCTTGGGTTAGATCATTTAATACAGGGAAACATGATTGGGGTGGAAAATCACTACAAACGTTTACCCTATCAAGCTTTAAATGCTTAAACTGGAGACCACATAACACAGGTGACACACTTTATAGTTGTGCGGGTCTTGATCCTGACGATCCAAGCTGTCAAATCGTACAAACACTAGCATCACAATATAAAGCAAAAGAAGTTTTAAAATATTTAGAAAAATTAGAACTTTTAGGTATTCCGCAAATTGCCCTCGAGACTAAAGACACATTTGAAGGATCTACCGAGGGAGCAATATCTTGTTTAATTAATACCGATGATCCCTATCAATTAGTGAATCCTTATCCAAATCCAAACTATAAAGCGATGGATATTTTCAGTGCTGCACCTATTGGCCCACAATATTCCGATGGTGGTACGCAAGGTTATTATAGTGGCTCTCAATTTGGTAATTTTAAGTCAGTGAAAAAAATTTTTAAAGAAGATGAAGTTGTTTCTTGCCTTCCTGCGGGAACAGAAGTTGCAGCTGGCACTGATGCGACAAGATGCTGTACTGGATTCATTAAACAGAAAAATGGGGTCAATCGCTGTGCCCTAGATGATTACTCTGATTTAAGTGTTTATACAAACCGTTATGTTTCAAGCGAAGGAAGTTCGGTAAGTGATTCACAGATTGATTCGCAAACTGGTTATATTAAAGACGTATCTACACTTGCATCGCTGGCGTGTTTAAAGAGTATGTGTGCTTCAGGTGTAATGGCCCAAGGTGTGCTCATTTCTAATTTAAAAATTCCAGGCCTGGAAGCTGAAAATGTTTCGAAGTCTCGCTTCTTAGAAGGTTCGGTTAAAGCTGATAATGCAAATGGTGTCATGGATGTCTTTAATGCAGGATTAAAACTCAATAATCACCTTTATTGTATTCCTGAAAATCTCGCCTCTTCAGGCGGTCAAAACATTCTGAATATCTATAAATGTAGCGAATAAAAAATCTTGGCACAATCCTGCTTTTGCGATTACCATTTAAGAAATTAAATATTTTAAGGATTTTTTGTGAGCGATACTCTGACGGCATTTTTTTTGGGTGTAATTGAAGGTCTGACGGAATTTCTTCCTGTATCATCTACAGGACACTTGATTTTATTTAGCGATTTTTTTCAGCTTCCACCAGAAAAATACAACTCATTCAATATTATCATTCAGCTTGGTGCAATTTTAGCTGTTGTCGTCCTCTACCCTGCACGCTTTCGTGATTTCGTAACTTTTAAAAATTTTAATTCCAAAGAAAAATTAAATTTACTTCACATCATTGTAGCAGTTCTGCCTGTGCTTGCGGTGGGATTCATGGCCAGAAAATTTATCAAAGAACATTTAATGAATCCAGCTGTGGTTATTACAACTTTAATTGGTGTTGGTATTCTCATGATCATTCTTGAGAGAATTAAACCACAAGAAAAAATCCACTCGCTCGATGAAATTACCTACAAAGAAGCTGCAATCATTGGTGCTAGTCAATGTTTTGCTCTCATTCCGGGATTCTCAAGATCTGGGGCGACGATTCTTATGTCAATGATGCGCGGATTTGATGTTAGAGTTGCTGCTGATTTTTCTTTTTTGATCTCTGTTCCAGTTATTAGTGCAGCGACTTTGTACGAGCTTTTAAAAAGCTATGATCAGTTTAGCA
>JACCDN010095361.1_pt1 | contig 13743 bp, 11 predicted proteins | sample 7441691 | NCBI WGS metagenome assembly JACCDN01 (sample SAMN15323439, study PRJNA562643) | freshwater metagenome | isolation source: river surface water | place: USA:Blue River Watershed | collected 2017-08-16 | reverse complement strand
CTGTGTGTGGGCGGTACAAGTAATCGGTGTCATTGCTGCGTTGCTTTGATCCACCACTTGGAAGAACTAAACGAAGACCAGAAAATGCAGCGGATAGCTCTGCGCGACGACGCACACAATGAGAGACGACCTCATCTTGAGTAATTCCAGTTAAAGGTGTTGGCGCCCAACCTGTTGACATAAAATCGGCAAACGCCTCCGATGGTGCAACATCGTAAACACGCTTTGCGCCTCTATCTAACGCTTTATCTGAATTTTCCATGGATCTAGCGTACAAGGCAGGGATGGCAAGACCAATCGGTTGAGGTAAACTTCTCCTGTAACAAGGAGACGTCGCATAGCCCGGTCGAGTGCGCCTCACTGCTAACGAGGTAAGGGGTTAAACCCTTCAGGAGTTCAAATCTCCTCGTCTCCGCTCTTGTAGTTTTTCGCTCGTTGTTGTGGAAAGATAAAACAATGGCATCAACACCTAAGAAGCATAAGTACGTTGTGCTTCAGGAGAAATTAAAGACCAAATTCTTAAAGTTGAAGCCTCACTCTCAAATCCCTTCCGTTCGTCAACTTGCCACTCAATACGATGTGTCAAGCATGACCGTGCGCCAAGCACTTTCTGAGTTACAAAATGATGGATTGATTTACACCGTTCCAGGCTCTGGAACATATGTAGCAGGTGAAAAACTTTCGAAGAAGTTGGTTTTCATCTCCTTTTCGGAAGAGATCAAACAAAAAGGAATGAAGCCATCTTCGATAATTTTAAAGGCCGAGAAGACAAAGATTGCTAATAAGAAACTTGCGGAAGTTTTGCAAATTGCCGTTGGTGAGTACGCCTATAGAATTAAAAGAGTACGTCTGGCAGATGGGGTCGCTCTTTCAATTGAGGATTCATACATCCCTTGTGAAAATGCGCCCGGGCTTTTAGATCACGACCTTAAATCTTCTTTGTATGAAATATTCAGCGATGTATATGAACACGCAGTTATAAAAGCAGAGTCAACTGTTTCCCCAATTTTGCTAGATAAAGAGCAGGCAGAAATTTTAAATGCGCCGGTTAAAACTCCGTCATTAATGTTTAATTTAACTGGTTTTGATGCACGAGGAAAAACAATGGAGCACTGTGTTTCAGTAAAGCGTGGAGATCTCTATGACTTCAAGTTCAGCATTGAAGCTTAATTAATTGCAGTGATAAAGTTTTTTGTTAGCAAGTAAGGGTTTGTAATTGCTGTTCCGATACAAACAGATAGTGCCCCAGCAGTAAGTGCCTCTGCCACAGAACTCGGGAGACTAAATCCACCCTCTGCAATAACTGGGATTTTTACACACTTAGAAATTTCAGCGATTAATCCAATATTTGGTAAACCTGTGATTGGTATGTCGGTGTAGCCAGAAAGTGTGGTCGCTACAGCATCACATCCAAGTTCTTCAGCGGCAAGTGCAGAATCAACTGAATCAACATCTGCAAGAAGAAGGACATTACTTTCAAGTCGAATCTGGGTAATAAAATCTTGGAGCGTTTGTCCGCCAGGACGCAAACGCCCAGTTGCATCGATTGCAACAATAGTTGCGCCGGCCCTCTCGAGTTCGATCACATCACTCACAGAGGGCGTTATGTAAACAGGTGAACTATCGTCGTATCTCTTCACTAAACCAATAAGCGGGACCTGTGTTACTTCAGCAATGGCTCTTACATTCTGAATTCCCTGTGCTCGAATTCCTGCAGCACCTGCTTGTAAAACTGTTAAGGCTTGTGCAGCGATAAATTCAGGGGTATTAATAGCTGTGTCATCAGGAACCTGGCAGGAGACAATTAGGCCATTTTTGACAGGTAGAAGCCGGGGATCGAGCTGAGCGCTTTCCACAGAACTGTTACTCAAAAGAGACCTCATAATCCTTGACTTATCCCAACCATACTATAGTTTTGGGTCACCGGTCTAGCACAGTCACCGACTGTTATGGATCACAGATTCACTTACCCTCGATAGGAGAAATGCAGTGAAAAAGCTTTCAAAATCTATTGGCGCGGTAATTCTGGGAGCTACCCTCGTAGCAGCCAGCTTTACCACTCCATCAAATGCAGCTTCAAACTCGATCACCGTTGCTGAAGTAACAGCTGGTGGTGGAGGCGTACAGACAATTCAAACACCTTGGATCAACTCAGGGTCGATCTCGCATCATGCGATGTTCCGTGCATTGTTTAAGGCAAATGCAGATCTACAGTCAGTAAAGCCTGATCTAGCATCAGGTTACAAATTTAGTAAGGATGGCAAGACACTCACAATCACCTTGAAATCAGGCATTAAGTGGTCTGATGGAAAAGATCTCACAGTAGATGATGTTGTGTGGTCAATGAACTCTTTGCTCCGCGTAGCAAAATCTAATGCAATTTATGTGAGCGCTTTCAAGCAAATTGTTGGAAGCGAAGCTGTTTCCGGAACTAACACAACTAACATGAGTGGAATTACGACTAAGGGCAATGTAATTACGATCGCTCTAAAGTCGCCAATCAACACAATGATTCCAGTACTAGCTCAGTTCATGATCATGCCAAAGCACTCATTAGCTGATCAGGATATTTTGAAGCTGGACACAAACAACTTCTGGAAGAATCCAGTTGTATCTGGTCCTTACAAAGTAGGAACATTTAGCCAAGGTAACTTCATCACTCTTGTGCCTAATGACAAGTATGAAGGTGGAAAGCCAAAGATTTCTGAAATTAATATTATCGTTTCATCAAATCTTGTAGCAGATGCAAAGTCAGGCAAGTTGGATTACTTCACAACCAATGACCCAGACACTATTCGTGCGATGAACTCTGTAACTACATTTAAGGCTGCACCTCTACAGGTGTTGTTCTACCGTTACTTTGTAATCAACCCAAATACTCAATTCAGCAACGTTAAATCTCGCGAAGCTTTGAAGTACGGTATTGATTGGAACCGCCTGGTACCAGCTGTATATCCAAAGCTGGGCAAGGTTATTAACAGTGGCGTGGCTTCAGGTATGCCTCACCACGATGCATCTATTCCAAAGTACAAGTTTGATAAGGCCAAGGCGATTGCTCTCTTGAAGGAAGCCAAGTTTGACTTCTCAAAGACAGTACGACTTCGCACATACAATCAGACACAGCCAGCTGTGATGATTCTTCTAACTGCAGTTGCACAGCAGATGACAGATCTAGGAATGAAGGTTGAATTCCTTCCATTCCAGGGAGATGCAACTACAGAACTTTGGACAAACAAGAACTACGAAATTGCTCTCAAGGGTCTGAGTGCATTCAATGTTGGTGAGTGGTACGGCGAGTACAGCAACCCTGCAACTTTTGAAAAGTTGCTTGGTGCTCAACCTGAATACGCTGCACTTAACTCACAACTTCTTCAGGCAACTACTCTTCGCGCAACCGGCAAGGTTCTTGCCGATCTGCAGAAGCGTGAGCAGGCTGATCTGTACAAGCTGCCTATGCACTTGCTACAACAGACTGTTTACATCTCAAAGAGAATCAGCGGAACACCAACTAAATGGGGTAATCCGTTGTACGTTTACCAAAACAATATAGCTAGCTGGTCAGTTAACTAACTAGTTAAATGTGGTACTGACCGAAGAGCGAGGGTGTCTTCGGTCAGTACCGCTATTTATTTTTTAAGGATGGTATTTTCTTGGTTTCATTTCTAGTTCGGCGAATTGCGATCTTGGTGCCAATGGCATTCACGATCAGCGCGTTGATTTTTTTCGCATCCCGACTTTCGCCGATCGACCCAATCAATGCAATGGTCCCGCCAGATATGGCAGCAGACTCTGCTAACTTGGCTCAACTTCGCGAAGAGCTAGGTTTAAATGATCACATCATTCTTCAGTACTTCCATTGGCTGAGAGACATCATCACAGGCGAATTTGGCTACAGCCTGCAAAGCGGTCAAAAGATCTCTGAGATTCTTGCCTTGCGTATGCCAGCAACCCTTGAATTAGTGCTGTCAGCCCTTATTTTGTCTACTATTTTGGCTTTAACTTTAGGATTGCTAGCCGGTGCCAAGCGAGGCGGTATCGCGGACAAGATTTCCCGCATTTTCGCTGTTATTGGAATTGCAGTGCCCGACTTTTTTATCGGCTTAGCCTTATTAAATGTCTTTGCATATCGCGTGGAATGGCTTCCAACAGGAAACAGAATTGCACCGGGACAAGTTACTTTTTGGGATCGTTTCCCTCACCTAATTTTGCCAGTCGCAACCCTAACGATCGCAATGCTTGCGGTATTAATTCGATATACCCGAAACTCTGTGCTCGATACATTAAATAGAGATTTTGTGAAGACCGCCCGAAGTAAAGGTGTCCCTGAATGGCGTGTGCTGTACAGCCATGTATTTAGAAACTCTTTAGGTCCAGTAATGGTTATCTTGGCTTTCAGACTTCCACTTCTAGTTGGAGGATCTATTCTTGTCGAAACTGTTTTTCAATGGCCAGGAATTGGCACAACAATTATTGCTGCAGTATCAGCATCTGATTATCCAGTGATTATGGTTATCAGCATGCTAATTGCGATGGTTATTCTTGTTTCCAGCTTCTTAGTCGACATTGTTAAATCACTACTTGATCCACGGGTGCGTCTGGAAGGAGGCAAGTAATGAGCAAAAAGAATCAAGACCAACAATCAACAGCACGTATTTTCATTAGCAATTTCTTGCACAATCCTTCTGGCGTAATTGGACTAGTAATTATTTCATTAATGATGATTAGCGCGATTTTTGCTGTTCAGATTTCAGGTGTTGAACCTGATTACATCGATCCAATTAATTCACGTCTGGGACCAAGTTGGGATCACCTCATGGGGACAGATCAACTTGGTCGAGATATGTTGAGTCGAATCCTTTCAGGTGCGCGACAATCTATTTACATAGGTGTCCTTGCTTCATTCTTGGCTAATTTAATCGGAACGGTTCTCGGTGCGATCGCAGGTTATTTAGGTGGAAAAATAGACACAATTGTTATGCGTGTTTCTGAGCTGGTTATGACCTTTCCTCAGTTGATTCTTGTGCTTATTTTTGTTTCATTGCTGGGTCAAGGCATCAATAATGTGATTATCGTTTTTGCTCTTACCGGTTGGATGACAACCTTTAGATTGGTTCGAGGAGAGTTCTTCTCACTTCGTGAAGAGGCTTTCGTTGAAGCAGATCGAGCATTTGGATTCTCAAAGCCACGTATCATCTTCAAGCATTTGTTACCAAACACTTTGAGCCCAATTGTTGTGGCATTTACTGTCAACATTGCAATCTTTATCATTGCCGAAGCGGGTCTGTCATTCTTGGGACTCGGTGTTCCAGTCACAACTCCAACATGGGGCAACTTATTAACCGCTGCGCAGAATCCTGTGGTTGTAAATGAGTACTGGTGGTTATGGGTGTTTCCTGCGTTATCAATTGCAATCTTTGTTCTTGGAGTAAATTTTGTCGGAGATGGTCTTAGAGATGTTCTTGATCCGCGCCACAAGTCTCTGATTACGAAAAATAAGTGGAAAAAATTCCTAGTTGGCCGTTTTGGGAGCAAGAAATGATTGAGTCAACAAAAGATTTGATATTAGACCTTAAGAATGTGAATGTTAAGTTCAAGGTTGAAGATGATTTATTACATATTTTAAGAGATGTCTCTTTAAGTGTTCCTCGGGGTTCATTTCTCTGTGTTGTTGGTGAATCAGGTTGCGGTAAGTCAGTGACAGCCCAAGCGATCGTTCAGTTGCTTCCAGACAACGGACAGGTAAGCAGTGGTGAGATTCTCTTCTCTGATGATAATCAGGTAGTTGCACTCAACGAGCTCGAGAAGTTCGGCAAGCAAATGCGTGATATTCGCGGTGGCAAGATTGGAATGATTTTTCAGGACACCCTCTCTTCCTTGAACCCTGCTCACAAAGTTGGACGACAAGTCGCCGAGAGCCTTCTTCAACATTTTCCAATAAGTAAAGAAGAGGCACGTACACGGGTTATTGATTTGTTCCGTAAGTTAGGTATCCCTGACCCAGAACGTCGTTTTGACGCTTATCCGCATGAATTTTCGGGTGGAATGCGCCAACGCGTAATGATCGCAATCGCAACGATTTGTGAGCCTGACTTGGTGATTGCAGATGAGCCGACCACAGCGCTAGATGTAACCATCCAAGCTCAGATCATGACTCTTCTTAAGGATCTTCAAAAGACAGCAGGTAAGTCCTTCATCCTAATCACACACAACATGGCTTTGGTTTCTGAGGTAGCAGATCATGTTGCGGTTATGTATTTGGGTCGTGTTGTCGAATACGGTGCAGTTGATCAAGTACTACGAGATCCTCGACATCCATACACAAAGGCCCTAATGGCAAGTGTTCCAACATTAGATGCCGATAAGAATGTGGAGTTACAAACCGTCGATGGTCAAACACCATCACCTGCGGAAGTTACCATCGGATGCGAATTCGCCGGACGCTGTCCATATGTTATTAGTGCTTGCAAAGAGAAGACTATTGAGATGACTCAAGTGAGCCCAGGCCATGAAGTCAGATGTATCCGCCTTGATTCAAATGGCAAACTACCTGTGGTCACTGGAGGTGCTACACATGAGTAATTCCAAGACACCTCTGTACCGAGTAGGTCAAATAAAAAAGCATTTTCCAGTTCTTGGTGGAGTCCTAAGACGTACAAAGGGATATGTGAAGGCGCTTGATGGCGTCGATCTCGAAGTCTTTCGTGGAGAAACAATCTCCGTAATCGGTGAATCAGGTTGCGGTAAGACAACGTTAGGTCGCATGTTGGCTCTTCTGGATAAGCCAACCGGTGGAGAACTCGCATTTGATTTCGGACAGGGTTTGCAAGATGTGGCCAACCTACGTGGTGAAGATCAGATGCAGTTCCGTAAAAAAGTTCAAATGATTTTTCAAGATCCTTACACCTCTTTTAATCCTAGACAACGTGTAGGCGCAGCAATGGATGAGGTTTTGCGTGTACATGGGGTCAAAGATGAAGCAGAAAGAAGTGCGCGAATCCTAGAAGCCTGTGAAATGGTCAATATTCGCCCAGAGTATTTACAGCGTTTCCCGCATGAATTTTCTGGGGGACAGCGTCAGAGACTTGCAATTGCACGCTGTTTGGCAACCAAGCCCGAGCTCATTATTGCCGACGAAATTGTTTCAGCACTTGATGTTTCAATCCAAGCTCAAATCGTGAACCTACTTTTGAAGATTCAAAAAGAAACAGGTCTGTCATTCATTTTCGTAACCCATGATGTTGCGGTGGCACGGTATGTCGGAAACAGAGTCGCCGTGATGTACCTAGGCAATGTAGTGGAGATTCTCCCTGCAGAATCCTTACCTGCCGCTGCAGAGCATCCTTACACAATCGCTCTTTTATCTGCTGTTCCTAGCATGAACCCACAAGCAAAGGAAGATCGAGTTGCTTTGCAAGGTGAAGTGCCAAGTCCGATTGACATGCCAAGTGGATGTGCATTTTCAACTCGCTGTCCTTCTGTAATGGATATTTGTCGCAAAGAACGACCATTGCTAAAGATTTCAAACATATCTAAAGGTGATCATTTAGTCGCCTGTCATCTAAATAAAGGAGCACAATAATGTCGAGTAATCCAAAATTATTACGAGGCGTGGTCCCGCCAGTATGTACTCCTTTTACACCAGATTACGAAGTCGATGAAAAATCTCTACGACGACTCATTAATCATTTAATTGACGGAGGCGTTCATGGCCTCTTTGTTCTTGGTTCAACAAGTGAAGTCGCCTATCTAACAGATAAGCGCCGAGCAGATGTAATCAGAATTGCAATTGATGAAACTGCAGGAAGAGTCCCTGTCGTGGCAGGTGCAATCGATATGACAACACTTCGTGTCAATGAGCATGTCCGTGCAGCGGTAGCTGCTGGAATCGATGGCATTGTTTTAACTGCACCTTTCTATGTTCGTACACATCCAGAAGAGATCGCACTTCATTTCAAACTTGTTAAAGAGGCATGTGGAGATGTTCCGCTATACGCCTATGACATCCCAGTTGCAGCAAACGGGGTAAAGCTTGAAACCGGAACTGTGCTCAAGTTGGCTAAAGAGGGCGTTATTCAGGGACTTAAGGACTCATCTGGAAATGACGCTGGAATTAGAGCAGTTGTTCTTGGTGCTCAAAAGATGGGGTTGAAGGAGTTTGTTGTTCTCACTGGCTCAGAGCTCACTGTTGATTCTGCGCTGATGGCTGGGGCACACGGCGTTGTGCCTGGAATCGGAAATATTGATCCAGCTGGCTATGTTCGGATTTTCGACTATGTGGCTTCGGGTAATTACGCCGCAGCACGTTCTGAACAAGAGCGATTAACTGAAATGTTTGGTTTAGTAGATGTCGGCGCACCTGGTCGTATGGGTCGCGGTTCATCTGCCCTTGGTGCTTTTAAAGCCTCATTGAAATTAATAGGAATCATTGAAGATGGACGCACCGCCCCACCGCAAATTCCACTTAATGCAGATGAGATTGCTGCAATAGTTCCGTTCTTGAAGAATGCGGGACTTTCAGTTAAGTAATGAATCAGCAAGTTCTAGCCGTTCGTGGTGTCGGTGGCTATAGACAGTACCGAATTCCTGCGATGGCTGTGACTCCATCCGGAAAAATTCTTGCGATTTATGATGCACGGGCAGATTTTGATGATTTGCCAGGCCCCGTCGATCTAGTGATTCGGACTAGTGATGACAATGGTTTAACTTGGTCAAAACAAGAAGTGTTTCGTAAGCATGAAGGAATTTCTGGCTACGGAGATGCGAGCATTATTGTTGATCCAACTTACGGAGAACAGGGACGAATAATTGTTCTTTATCAGTGGACCCGTATCGCTGGTTTTTTTGAAAGTACATTAGGTACCGTCACCGATGATCCATCAATAGCACACATCGCGCGTTCAATTTCCGATGATGACGGGACTACTTGGCATCACGATGTCATAACTGAACAATTAAAAGATGACTTTACGCCAGGAATTTTTGCAACATCCGGAATGGGAGGGCGAATCCCAAATGGAAAGTTTAAAGGCAGGTTGCTACAAACCTTTGTTTTACGCAGAAAAAATGAGATTTTTGCAGCAATAGGTTTTAGTGATGACCATGGTGAAAACTGGCAGCTAGGAGCAGTAATTCCTGGTGGAAATGAAACCGCTATTACCGGCCTAATGGATGGAAGCGTACTCATCCACTCTCGTTCTACCCCTTATCGAATTGTGGGTAGATCTTCAGATGGAGGGGAGTCATTAACCTCTCTTGAAGCTGATCTCGCGTTGCCGGATCCAAGTGACAACGGATCATTAACTCTTTTGAACAATGGGAATCTCATTTGTTCACACAACCATGATTCGGAACTTCGCAGAAACACAATTCTTAAAAGGTCAACTGACAATGGACTCACTTGGAAAACCGGAGTCAGTGTAGAAGCAGAGAGTTCGGCCTACTCAACGGCTTGTGAACTTGCAGATGGAAACATTGGAATCTTGTTTGAAAGAGATGCGTATCAAGAGATCGTATTTAAACGGTTCTCATTAGATGATTTCCAAGATATTAATTTGGTTGCACAAACAATTAAACATGAACTTGATATTGAGTTCACAGTAATCGCTAGATACATAAGACCAGCACGCGATCTTGCACATGAAAAACTACTCATTAACGCACCATCAGTACCCGAAGTTAACATGAGCGAGTTTAAAATTTATGAGAGAAAAGAGGTTGGGAGCGCAGGTGGAACAACAAGTGGAGACACACTCTTTACATCTGAAGAGCTAGATACAATTCTCGGAACCATTTCTCCGGGCCTTCACTTGAATGATGAGGTTAGATTTAGCCTACGGATAAGCAACTTAAGCAAGATGGAGCTTCGTGGATTAAGGGTCACTGATAGAAAACAGGAATTAGTTCTTGAATCCGATTTAATTCAGCCAAATTCCAAGCTTTGCGAACTAGATATTAGACAGACCGTGACAGACTTAGACTTAAAGGATGGCAAAGCAGCCTTTACCTTTGAGGCTTCAGCACTGATTTTTGATCCAAGTAATCAAGATATTTCCGAGTTTAAGAGAACTGTTCGAATAGAGATTGCCTCAAATAACTAGGTTGTGCAGTATCGAAAGTTAAAGATTAGACTAAGAAAATGAAGAGTTTCAAAGTCGCAATTATTGGCGCAGGTCCTGCAGGTTATTTCGCTGCGCAAGCTCTTCAAAATCTTGCTGATGACAATCGCTCTTTTGAAATCGACATGATTGAACGCCTACCAACTCCATGGGGATTGGTGCGAAGTGGTGTTGCACCAGATCATCCAAAGATTAAAACCGTTTCAAAGGTATTTGAAAAGATTGCTTCATCTGAAAACTTTAGATTGTTTGCAAATGTTGAAATTGGTAGCGATGTAACAGTTGCACAGCTTCAAGAAAAGTATGACGCTGTAATTGTTGCGACAGGATCTTCACTTGGTAAATCACTTGGTATTCCTGGCGAAGATCTGCGTGGATCTTTATCTGCAGCGGTATTTGTACCTTGGTACAACGCACACCCTGATTTTGTTGGCGTGGATACTCCATTGGACGCCGACACCGCAGTTGTTATTGGTGCCGGAAATGTTGCGATGGATGTTGCTCGCATGTTGGCGTTGGAACCATCGGAACTTGATCCAACTGACACCGCAGATCACGCTATCAATGCCTTAAAAAAGAGCAATATTCGTAAGGTTTACATCAGTGCACGCCGCGGCCCAGAGCACGCAGCATTTACTTCTCCAGAGCTACGCGATCTTCCAAAGCTTGAACACACAAATGTAATTATGAATAAGGCAGATATCGATGGCGCGATTGTTCGCGCAGGTGAAGGCCCAGAAAAAGATGTGAAGAGTAATTTAGATGCGATGTTGCTGATCGCTGAAAATCCAAAGGGCGAGCATGAACGCACTATGGAGTTTTTATTTCAGCACACACCAAAAGAGATCCTTGGAACCGATCGGGTAGAAGGTGTTGTTTACTCAACACCTAATGGCGATGTCACTATTAAGTGCGGACTTGTAATTACCGCAATTGGATACCAAGCACAGGGTATTGAAGGCGTTCCATATGAGAATGGAAAGGTCGTCAACAATGATGGCCGCGTTAATGACAACCTTTATGTCGTTGGCTGGGCAAAGCGAGGACCATCAGGCGTAATTGGCACCAATAAATCAGATGCTGCAGCGGTTATGGAGCTTCTAGTGTCAGATCTAGGAACCCCAAAAAATGCTGGTGATATTTCAGAGTTACTGACCCACCAAGTTGTTGTCACTCAGGAACATTGGCAAAAGATCAATGAGGCTGAAGTTGCAGCGGGTGAGGCAAAGGGTAAACCTCGGGTCAAGAGTGTTGAGCGCACAGAGCTGCTCAATCACGCCGGTCTGTAACCACACTCACCCTTTCGAAATCATTTCGTAACGCGACACGCACCAGTTAGAAATCTTTAACTTAATAGGATGCGCCTATGAACAAAACCCTCACATCACGCAAAATCTTTAGCTGGGGCTCTCTAGCTCTAGCTACATCGCTACTAGTTTCATTACTAGTTCCATCAGCGCAGGCAGCGACATACTCGCTTCCAAACGCTCCAACAAATGTAACTTCTTATCTGGGCGCTAAAGGCGTTGTAGTTAAGTGGACTGCAGGCGCAACAGTTGAGCCAGGAGTAACCGGCCACGTAATTTCAGCAGGCGCGGGTTCATGCCCAATCTTCGTTCCAATCGGAAATAGCTCAGTTGTAACAATGCCAGTTGTTGTTGGACAACCTGCAGGTACACCAGTTGTACAAGCTGTTAACGCTTACGGTTTCTCAAAGCCAACAGCATCTAACAAGAGCTACACAAAGGAACAACTTGCAACTGTTTCAAGTTCTGCAAACAAGGCGGTTCAGGTTCTACAGCTCAGCGACCTTCACGGTGCGATTGAAGTTGGAACATCATTTGGTGCACCATTGCTAGCTAGTAACTGGGCGGCAGATCGCGCAGCTAACGCTGCAACGATCGCGGTTTCATCTGGTGACAACATCGGCGCTGCTCCACCAATCTCAACAGAGTTTGAAGAGCTTCCAACAATTGAATCACTTAACGCAATCAAGCTTGATGTTTCAACAATGGGTAACCACGAACATGATCGCAATATTGATCACCTTAATAAGATGATCGGTGCATCTGATTTCCAGTGGGTAGTTTCTAACTACAGCGATGGCGCTCTAGATGCTCTTAAGTCAGGCGATAAGCAGGCTAAGAACTACACAATTGTCGAGCGCGGCGGAATCAAGATCGGTGTTGTGGGCTCAAATACCCCAGAAACCGTTGAGCAGATTTTCCCAGGAAACCTTGATTACAAGGATGCATCAGGCGCAAAGAAGACAATTGTTATCAATCCAGGCGTAGTCGGAATGAACAAGGCGATCGCAGAAGCAAAGGCAGCTGGCGCAGATGTCGTCATCGCAGTAATCCACCAGGGATGGTTGGAAAATGCTGATGGTGTTGCAAAGGGTCTCTTCAACTCACTAGCTTCACAGATCAAGGGCGCTGCAGCAATCTACGGTGGTCACAGCCACCAGACATACGCATCTGTTCTTCCAGGAACAGTACGCACAGCACCAACTGTTCTAGGACAGGTTCGTAACGCAGGTGTTGAGTACACACGTACACAGATCTGTATGCGTGGTGGAAAGGTTGTTGGTCAGTCAATTCAGCACGTACTAAAGGCTGCAGCAGCAACAATCAACACAGGTGTTGTTTCAACTGTTACTACTCAGGATGCAGCAGCTGCTGCACTTGTTAAGAAGTACAAGGATCAACTATCTGCAAAGCTTGATGTAAAGATCGGTCAAGTTTCAGGAGTATTCCCACGTGGTGGATCACCAGCTGTAGAGCGTTCAGGTGAAACTCCAATGGGTAACTACATCGCTGATTTGATGCGTGCTAAGTACGGAACAGATTTTGCAATTCAGAATGGTGGCGGTATCCGCGACACATTCCCTGCAAAGACTTACGTACCAGCAAATACAGCTCTAGTTCGCACTGGTACCGGTCCACTAGATGTAACACTTGGTGATGCATTCACCGTGTTCCCATTTGGTAACCAGGTAGCAACAACTGTTGTTACAGGTGCAAATCTTTGGAAGGCACTAGAAAACGGTGTCGGTGGTAACTATCCAGGAGATGGTCGCTTCCCACAGATTTCAGGATTCAAGTTCTCATTTGATGCATCAAAGCCAGTTGGAAGCAGAATCGTTTCTGTTACAAAGCTTGATGGAACTGAGATCGCTAAGGATGCAAAGGAGTACACACTTACAACTCTCGACTTCGTAATTTACGGTGGAGATGGTTACGTCAATGTGTTCTCACCTGCACAAGCCAAGGTAAAGGGTGCGCTACTAGATGTATTTGTAGATGCACTTAAGGCTGATATGGCCGCTGGAAAGGTAACTCAGGTTCCTGCAGCAGATGGTCGTATTAAGAAAGTTGGCTAATTAGTTAACAAAGCAAAGGGCGCTCGAGCGATCGGGCGCCCTTTGCTTTGCCCAAATAACGCCTTATTCCAAGGGTTTATGGGCATTTGGGTGCTGTAAAAAAAGCGGGTACTATTGCACTTCACAAATAAATAAGCGTGCGTAGCTCAACGGATAGAGCATCTGACTACGGATCAGAAGGTTAGGGGTTCGAATCCCTTCGCGCGCACAAGTTAAGCCTCGAGTGCCTTTCACACTCGGGGCTTT
>JACCDN010465368.1_pt1 | contig 13747 bp, 12 predicted proteins | sample 7441691 | NCBI WGS metagenome assembly JACCDN01 (sample SAMN15323439, study PRJNA562643) | freshwater metagenome | isolation source: river surface water | place: USA:Blue River Watershed | collected 2017-08-16 | reverse complement strand
TGACCAGCACCATGCACAACGCGTGGATGCGCTACACCTGTGGACGGCTAAAGAGCGATTACCGCTACTCAGCCAGCATCGTCTACAACAACTTCCCCTGGCCCGAGCAGGCCAGCGACAAGCACCGCGAAGCCATTGCCACCACTGCGCAAGCCGTGCTGGATGCCCGAGCCAAATTCCCCGATGCATCCCTGGCCGACCTCTACGACCCGTTGACCATGCCCCCTGCCCTGTTCAAAGCCCACCAGCAACTCGACACCGCCGTGGACAAAGCCTATGAGCCCAGCGGCGGCAAAAAGGAATGGCCCAACGACGCCGCCCGCGTCGCCTTTTTATTTGAGTTGTATGAAAGGGAAACCAGTGGGTTGACAACACAGACTATTAAGCGATCAAAAATTCAATGACAAATAAATCAATGAGGAAATTAAATGGTTTTTAATCTATCTGTCGGGATTTTGGCTTTATCGTCACTCGATGCCTTAGCAGCCGATGGTGCCGCGGCTGTTTGGGACGATAAGCTAACGGTTCTTATCATTGCAATCAATCTGGCAACTACCTTTTACTTTTTAAAACGCTTTGATCGCTTCGCTGTTACTCACGGCCCAGAGATCCTGACAACAGTGGGGATTTTTGGCTGTTTCTTGGGAATTGCATTAGCCATGCTGAATTTCGATGCGGGGAATGTATCGGCAAGCGTTCCACAACTTCTTGAAGGCGTAAAGACTGCCTTCTGGGCATCAGTAAGCGGAGTTGGGGGAGCACTTGCCTTAAGAATTCGACACAAGTTGCAGAAGGAGCCCATACGTCAAGCAGAGGGGAGCCCAAAAGCGTCAAATCTAGATGATTTGGTTCTAGCAGTTCAATCGCTTCAGAAAAGCATCTCAGGCGCAGATGACAGCACCCTACTGTCGCAACTCAAACTTATTAGACAAGAGCAAAATGATCACTCTCAAGCATTGCGTAAATCATTTGATGAATTTGCTAAGCGCATGGCAGAAGATGGCTCAAAAGCTCTAATATCTGCATTACGAGAAGTGATAGCTGACTTCAATGCACAAATTAATGAGCAGTTTGGTGAAAACTTTAAGGAGTTGAACAGAGCTGTCGGCATACTGGTCAAGTGGCAACAGCAATACAAAGAGGAGCTGGATAAACTCCAAACAGTTCAGAATCAAAGTGCTGAAAACCTAAGAAGTATTTCATCAAACTTTACAGTGCTCGCCACGCAATCAAGTGGATTCATTGATGCAGCATCGAACTTGGAAAAATTAATTCACGCATTATCAGAACAATACAAGCTGATTGATCAGTCCGAGAAAGCCCTGCACACCGTCCTAATGGAAATGAAGGATGTTGCACCTAATTTTGCCAAGCACTTGAATGATCTTGCTACAGCGATGCGGGAAGGCATCAATAAAGTTCAATCAGATGTCTCAGAAGTTTTACGTAACTTTGGCGCTCAATCTCAAGCAAACAGCGCCGATTTGAAAATACTTCTTATTGACTCGCTGAATAAATCTCAAGCTGGTGTTAACGAACAACTCCTTAAAGGGCTTCAGTTGATACGGGAGAGTGTTGTAACTTTAGACCAGGGTCTCCAAGATGAACTCACCAAAAGCCTTGAGACATTGGGAAGACAGCTAGCGTCTCTCTCCGAGAAATTTGTATCTGATTACGGCCCACTAACTGATCGCCTGCGAGAAGTAGTTCGACTTGCCGAATTTCCAAGGAATAGTTAATGATGGATGAAATTGGACAAAGCAATCAAACACATTGGATTCCGCTTGCAGATCTAATGACTGGCCTGATGATGGTATTCATGCTATTAACAGCTGCATTTATGCTTCGTGTGGAGCAGACGACGACTCTTGTAATCAAAGAATTTGAGGAAACAAAACGCGACATGACGCAGGCACTACAAATGGAATTCAAGAATGATTTAAAGCAGTGGAATGCAGATCTTTTAGGAGATATGACAATTAGATTTAATGATCCAACAGTGCTCTTTGCAACAGGATCCTCCCAGCTCAGGCCTGAGTTCAAGCAAGTTCTCAAGGACTTTTTTCCCAGATACGTAGGGGTACTTTCATCTGAAAAATTTCGTGGGTCAATAAAAGAGGTTCGAATCGAAGGACATACAAGCGCATTTTGGGCTCCAGGAACAGATCTTCAAACCGCCTACTTTAGAAATATGGAGCTATCTCAAGCACGAACCCGTGCAACTCTTGAACATCTCTTCACAATTCCTGCTGTACAAAAAGAGGCAAATTGGCTTCAGCAAAGATTCACTGCAAATGGTCTTTCGTCCTCAAGGCCCGTAAATAAGGATACAGACACCAACTCAACAATCAACCAACGTGTAGAGTTCCGAATAGTCACTAATGCGGAAGAGCGAATGGAGCATATCGCCAACAATTTGACTAGGTGAAGTATATGAAGCTGCCCAATTTTCTTCACGCAGGAGACTTTAATGCGCTTCGATTAATTATGGAGGCACCCCTTTCTTCATCGTACATAACCAATCCAATATATGTCCCTATCGAATTGCCAGAACTGAGTGAACGATTAAAGCATGAGGGTATTGACATAACCCTTGATGAAATAAAAACGCGTAGTGACTGGACACTCGAATACAAAGGTCAGCGCGTTATCTTGTACATCCGAGATGTTACAAACTACGGTGAACGCAACATACTCCCCAAATACCATCTAACCTTTTGCAAAACCCTAGACAGGATGCGACGAAATGACAGATGGATGAGATACGTAGTTGCAAATAGGGACGATGGCAATTTCTCGATAAATTTTCCAGGTGATCAACGACGATCTGTTATCAGTAAGCTAGATGTGTGCCAGAACTGCTTAGACAAAATTTCGTGGCAAGGATTTCACAGTGCGCTATCTGGCGACGATCGATTAAGAAGAGTTGGAAATTTTCAACTCAGCGAATTTTTCAAAAAATACCCTCGCGACCTCTTCCTTGTAAAGCCCAAACACAACTCCGATACAGCTCCACTCAATGACTATCCAAACAATTGGGGGGATATTAGCGAAAAATTTAAAAAGAAAAATGAATATCAATGCCTGAAGTGCAGAATTCGTTTGACTGGCCTGAACTCACGCTTCTTGCACGTACACCACAAGAACGGTCTAAAAAATGAATGTGATGAAAGTAACCTTGAGGCACTGTGTATTCGATGCCATGCAAACGATCAAATGCACAGCCACATGAAATCACTTCCAGAGTACAAAGAATTTTTGGAGCGCTTTATAAAAGACTAATTGAATAATTTATCTAACTATCATCCCAAATTTACATGGGCGCCAATGTTGAGAGAAATAAAAAACGCCCCTGCTGGGGCGTTCATGTCCATCTGGCGGAAGCGGTGTCAACTCAAGTCTCGGTGAGGTCTTGGGGTTCCTGGGCCTGCCTTGGCTCGTCTTGGGTGTCTAGATCCCATCCGCTTCCCTCGAGAAAGTGGCAATAAGTATCGAGCTGACTGGGCAGTCCTGGTTCAAGGCCTTATCGTCCTTGCCAACACCGCTCAAGGCCAATCACATCGCTGATGTGGGGACTCTTGGGGGGAATTTTCAGGAACATAGCCCGTGAAATCTCCGCTAACCGACACCTTCGTCAGGAATTTAACTAAGCCAGGTCGCTTCACCGACCAGTCCGTCATCGGCCTTAACCTTCAGGTTAAGCGCAACGGTGGTAAATACTGGATCTTCCGATACGTCTACGCTGGAGCGCGGTTCGACCTTAGCCTGGGTGCATATCCTGGGATCACCCTGCGAGAGGCTAGGATCCGCGCGACTGCTGCACGCGCCCAGTTGAATAGAGGTGACCGACCCGAGGCCACATGGCGGGTCAAGCAGCAGATCATCAGACCCAAAGTGGCTCAAACGCCTGTACTTTTCAAGGACTATGCCGCTGATTGCATTGCCACCAAACGCGCGGAATGGCGTAACCCCAAGCATGCGGAACAGTGGACATCGACAATTGAGACGTATGCCAATCCTGTCATTGGGAACAAACCAGTCGCCAATGTAGACCTCGAGGACATACTCAAAATCTTGACCCCGATTTGGCATACGAAAACTGTCACGGCAGCGCGCCTCAGGGGGCGGATCGAATGGGTGCTAGCGTCTGCAACGACAAGAAGGCTGCGTGAAGGGCCCAACCCAGCCGCTTGGAGAGGGCTGCTCGAAACGATCCTGCCAAATCCGGACAAAATCAAGAATGAAGTGCACCACTCAGCAATGCCTTATGCAAAGGTACCGGAGTTCATCTGCCAGCTCCAAGAGCGAGATGGTGTTGCAGCCCTTGCCTTGCAGTTCCTGATTTTGAACGCAAGCAGAACCGGTGAGGTTATCGGCGGCCGGCGAGCCGAAATCTCGGAGAATGGCATCTGGACGATCCCTGGTGCCCGCATGAAGGCAGGTAAAGACCACCGTGTGCCGTTGGCGCAGCGTTCACTGGAGTTACTTCAGGTCGCGCACTCACTCGATCCTGACAGTGAGTTCCTATTTTCCTGCAATGGTAGACCACTTTCGAACATGGCAATGGCGATGCTTCTCCGTCGGATGGGGCACAAGGAAACAGTGCATGGGTTTCGCTCTTCGTTCAGGGACTGGGTATCAGAAGAAACGTTGCACAGTCCGGAGGTCGCCGAGAAGGTGCTCGCACATGCAATCCCCAACAAGGTTGAGGCGGCATACCGACGTGGTGATCTTATTGAGCCTCGTCGTCGACTCATAGAAGATTGGGCGCAATACTGCTTTACCGGATACTGTCGTAATGTCGTGAGTTTTAACGCCAAGAGACGAGCATGAACGCAGACCCTCTTTCAGTGTGGAGTGGCTTGATCGGCACCCGTGTCATTCCCGCCGTTTCAAACACAGGAGGCGCGCCAGTCCGCAAGGTGCGCGATGGGGTGCTTGTCTCACCGCCCTTGTCGCGCGAGGACGGTCACCGCAAGAAGCTTTACCTTCTATTCATTGGGCAACTCAATGCCGCAATATGTGAACGTGCGCGGACTGCTGAACGGCTGCATGAAGAAATGGAGATCCCCCTGAGCCTCCAGGCTCTGGTGTGCGAGTTCCACAAGGACGTGATACAGGCAGTTCAAAAAACTTTGGGGCGAAGCAGATCTGGCGCACCAACTACGCTTGCTGATGCCAGAAAACTCGTTTCCAAGGTCAGGGATTTTGAGTTGAAGCTCGACCTCGAGTTGACTCACGACCATATTCGCGCATTTGACCTGGCGGTGTGCATGCGGGACCTTTGCGATGACGTACGGCACTACATACGGCAGATTGAACTGTCGGCTGGAGTCGTATTCCTCAGGGCCAGAAAACCTTTGATCAGCAACAGGCCAACGAATTGGTCAGCCAAAAACGAACTGGCTGTTTTGATTTCGGACTTCAAGAATGCGCGTGGTGACGATGCTTGGCCTTCAGGGGCAGCTATGCGTGCCGCGCTTAAGCGGCGCGGTCATGAATGTTCCGAGCGCACTGTTCGCAGTTGGATCCAGCAGTTGAAGTCTGGATCGGCTGGGTTCTTTGTACAGCCCAAAACAAAGCGGCAATAACTATTAGTTCTTGTTCACACACCTGAGACCGATCGGCACCATATGTACATCTTTAACTCATACAAGGATGTGCATCATGGACCAGCCCAGCGCTCGCCTGCAGCCAGTCGAACAATTGCTCCGAATTCAAGGAGTCAGTGCCGCAACCACGCTCTCAAAGAGCTGCATCAACCTGTGGGTTGCCCAAGGCAAGTTCCCTCGGCCACTTAACCTTTCCAGCACTGTCAAGGTGTGGCGGGCGTCTGACATACAAAGTTGGTTGGAAGAGAAGGTCGGCGACATGGAGGTTGGCCATGTCTGCTGAATCGCTGGTTTTTCACTTGAGCAGGTCAGGGGAGCTGCAGATCTTCGAGTCATCCTCCATCCCACATTTTGATGATCCAGCGCCATTGATGGCAATTGCAGTTGCGGTCTTGTCCGCAGGCTATCAAGGCATTGCAATTGACGAGCTGCAGCTTGCAAACGGACGGTACTGTCAATGCCTTGAAGTGGACCTTTCTACCCCTGAGGGCAAATTGCTGCAGGAACTCTCCCGTGTCAACAACCGCGGCGGATCAATGCCGCGTGTTCAATCGGTACTCGATGCGTTGGCCCGCGCATACGCAGCTCAGCAAAAGCATTCGGATTGAGGAAACAGATGATTTCAGCTGAAAAAATGCTTGAAACCGGATTCAGTCTCATCCCCATTCCTCTTGGCCAGAAGGGGCCGACTCTACCTGGGTGGAACACTCCTGAACGTTGCCTCACCAACCCCACCCAGCATGGCATTCTGAGTGGGAAGAATGTTGGCCTCGCACACGCGTATTGCACACCGACCCCGACATGCGCGATTGACATCGACAATTACAAGCACGCCAAGTCTTGGTTTACCACCCATGGGATAGACCTATGCCTACTCCTGCGTGCCCCCAGGGTCGTCGTCATCTGGTCGGGGAAAAAATACAGCCTTAAAATTTTGTATCGACTCCCCCCTAGCGTGCCAGCCCTTGAGTCAAAGAAGGTCAACGGTGCAGACGGGAAATCCGCCGTGGAATTTCGATGTGCAACCAAGGACGGGAAGACCGTACAGGACGTTTTACCACCAAGCATTCACCCAGAGGGTCACAAGTATCAGTGGATGGGCGACGGCAATCCGTTGCACCTTCCCGACATCCCACCGACACTTCTTGCTCTATGGCATTTGCTGATTGCCAATGGCAGTCGAGTAGCCAACCGACTGTTCAATAGCGGGAATGCTCCCGCACCTCGACAAGAGAGCCCACGCCAGATTGCCACCATCACAGCTGCGCTTCAGCACATCTCCGCAGACTGCTCCTATGAACTCTGGCGAAATGTTGTCTGGGCCATCCTGAGCACTCGATGGTCTTGCGCCGAAGCTATTGCCGAGCATTGGAGTAAGTCGGCTCCTGGGTGCTATGAAGAAGATGCGTTCTGGCTGGTCGTGAACTCGTACATGCCAAACCACTCGAATCCGATTACGGTCGGAACCATATACCACCACGCAAGAAAAGGTGGATGGAATGGCTAATCCCACTGTATCGACGCCTTTAGCTGCACTGCAACTCCGCTTTGCCATCATCGACTTAAGTGGCGAGATTCGCGTAGTCGACCAAGATCAGATTCAGCGCTTGCTTTCGGGCACGGAACTGGGGGACCCTTCCTTTTATAAGCGTGCAGACGCCGAACTCCTCATGAAACGGGCCATCGAAGCGCTTCCCTACCAGTGCAAACCACGTCAGGTACTTGATGAATTCTGGACATCCCCAGCAACCATAGCGTACAGAGCCACGGCGTTCACGCCAGAGCCAACGCCTGCGTCTACTCTGAATTTTTGGGTTGGTCCCTCACCTCACGCAAGAGCGGGAAACTGGGTCCTTCTGAGGAATTTCTTGCGCGACATCATCTGCGCGGGAGACTCTTCGACCTTCGACTACCTGATCGGGTTCATGGCCCACATGATTCAGAAGCCCGAGGAAAAACCTGGGGTCATGATCACACTGCTTGGCGGGCAAGGGACTGGAAAGGGGGTGTATTTCAGCTTGCTGCGTGCAATCTGGCCGCGAACAACGCTGCTGGCGTCCAACATCGAGCAGATCACCGGCCGTTTTAATGCCTGCCTTGAACGCAACTTCATCATTTGCATGGATGAGGCCCTGTTTGCTGGCGACCGCAGAGCGATGGACAGCTTGAAGTCCATCATCACTGAGTCGATGCTCCAGATTGAGCAGAAGTTTCAGCCCACACGGACCATTCAGTCCGTCCACCGCCTTTTCGCGTCTAGTAATCACAGCCACTTCGGCAACATCGAGCTGGACGACCGTCGGTTTGTGTTCCTGCGAGTTTCGGACGCCAAACAGCAAGACACCACTTATTTTGGTGCAATCGCTGCCGCCATCAATGACCCTGCGACGGTTGGCGCCCTGGTTTACTACCTCCAGCGGAAAAACTTGAGCTCCTTCGATGTGCGCAGGAAGCCGGACACGTCCGAGCACCTTAGCCAAAAGCTTAAATCCTTGCAGGGTTTCGATCGGTTTTGGTACGAGGTTCTTGCGACTGGCTATCTAAATGGCACTGGAAAATACCTCCTGCTGCCAGACGATGAATGGTGTGCATCTGTCTTTGTGCCAACCAGCGTGCTAGTAGATCGGTACAAGGAGTTCAACAAAACCGCCCAGAGGCATCAGACCGTACAAACCGCAGAAGTGGCCGCCGCCATCCAAAAACTTTGCCCTTCTGCTCAACCGGATCGGCAGATGTGGAAGCCGACAGGATTTGCCACTGGTAGCCAAAAGAGGGGGCTAAAACTGCCAGACCTTGCCACCGCCAGGTCCGACTTCGAACGTGTGATCGGGGGAAAAATTGATTGGGATTGACCTCAACATGACCGTTCCTGGCAAATTGGCCACCCCTAGCCATCAGGTGTGGCTGGCGAATAGCTTGATTTGGTGCGGGCTCCAGCTCCTTTGCCACCCTTGCCACCCATTTTGAAAAAGTAATGAAAACAAGAGTAAGGGGAGTTTGTGAAAAGTGGTGGCAAGGGTGGCAACCCCGCGCATGGGGTTCTTCGCGCTAATTATTTTTGGGTGATCCAGGGAGCCTCTGGCAAGGTGCAAAACAATGTCAAAGAAGAATTTAGAACTGAATCAGTTGCTGACGCTCGGTGGTCGCATCCAGTGCAACCAGTGTCAGGCAAAGTCAAAACGATCTGGCGTCCAGTGCCGCGGACCTGCCGTAAAGGGGAAAAGAGTATGCAGGATGCATGGAGGTGCTTCTGCTGGCGCTAAAACTCCAGAAGGCCGAGAGCGTTGCGCGCTAGCCAAAACAACCCACGGGAAGGAAACTGCTCAAGCTCGCAGGGAGCGCAGTCTTGGCTCTGCCAGACTTGCGGTGCTGGAGTGTGTTGGGCACGCACTTGGTTTTCTCTCAGGTCCGAGGACGCGAGGTCGCAAACCGACCAAGATGCAGATTGCATATCCTGAACTTCAGGCTGCTGCTCTTAGACTTCTGAAATAACAAATACAGAAGTAGTGGTGAGTATTTATCTTAGGGCCCGCTCATCGACTGACCCATTTAAAAATCATCAAATCCATCTCGGGCTCTGTTAGACCCAACTCCAAAGTCATCCCTAGGTTTGTTGAAAACTGCACCAAGGCCTGTGGCGGTACTCCCCATACATGTACTTCCGTCGCTGCTGAAGCTGCCTGTCTGAGTGAACACTGAACCATCCGACCCAACGGTCGTAGAACCCATGCGCATGTAAGTGGTGCCGTCGGAAGACACGCTGGTCGTGTCAGAGACCTTATGGATCGTGTCACCTTGATCAGACAACGCGAACCTCCCCAAGATTTGCCAGAACGACATGGCCAGCCCCTTTCATGTCTTCCGCTGGATGCATTCCCAGCAGACCTTCAAATTAGATCCTATCGCCTAGCTCATCCGGTGAGCCTGTCGGTCAGCTCAATATTTCAATCTTTCAACCACAGATTGAAAATATTGCACTATGCTGGTGTTTTCTACAACCAATCTGGCTAAGACCATGCCATCCAGCGCTGCTAAAAACGCCATCATGACCATCGGGGAAGTCGCCGACTACCTCAAGGTCACCGAGCGAACTATCTACCGACTAGCGGGGGCAAAGCAGATACCAGCCTTCAAGGTCGGGGGCAGCTGGAGGTTCTCAAAGTTAGATCTTGACAAATGGATTCAGCGACAGTCAGCTGATACGAGAAATCTGACATCCAACACCACTGAAGCTGAATGCCAAAGGTAAAAATCAATCAACTGCAATTTTGTATTGCAAATTTTTTAAGTGATAAAAATGCAGGCGCAGCCCTCGAAAAACTTTTGTAAGGCGCAGAGGGCTTATCCGAGTGATACCAAAATAGTGTTCTCGGCATGAAATCCATACTGAATAAGCTTTTGAAAATAGCAGTTTCGAATGGTGTCGAAGCTGCAATAAAAGTACACATTGCCAAGGGCGATGATTTGAACGCCCGTGATGATGCAGGCAATACGCCGCTCATGATTGCGGCCAAAAAAAATAATACCAATGTATGCAGGTTGCTGCTGGAAAACGGAGCCGACCCGCTCCTTCTGGACATTAACGGAAAGGATGCTCTCACGATAGCCTCTGAGATGGGGGCTGGAGAAACTGCAGCACTCATACAGTCCTTTATTCCAGCGCAGATTGAAGCAGGGCTGACGGAAGAAGAAGCAGATCTTACGCCGGCCGTCAAGACCGAGAAGCAAACAGAGCCACCTGTCAAAGAAACAAAGTTAGCCCCCGAGCTTGATCAGGATGAATTCGATTCGGAATGGAACGTTGGGGATTGGGAACCGGAAGAAGATGCCCTGCCCCCTGAAGAAAATCCTGAAATTGCTCTAAAGGTCAAAGCTCAGCAGAAAGCGATTTCAGAGCACGTTGCGATTGACACTTCAGCCGACTGGGAAGATTTTGATGTCTCGCTTCCCGAGTTCGCAGAACCGATTGTCAGAACAGCCATCGCGGAAACACGTGCTGCGGTTAGAAGTGCACTGCTGAGAGTCCTGCGGGAGGGCAGTATTCCGGATTTCCAGATCCAGGACATTGCGTTGTCGGAGTTCGGAATTGAAGATCTGAATTTTTCCAACAACATCCGTCAGGTGATCAACGACCTGGGTGGGCAGACGGACGAAAGACACGAATATGTTTCCATATTTGATGATTTCACTGTCCATCTGAGTGAAGAAGAAACGGTCGAGGAAGAGCGCACCTTAGATAATGCACTCGAATACTTGGACGACCTTTCGGGATCATCCAACGACCCAGGTCGCCTCTACATGCGCGAAATGGGCAAGGCTGAACTGTTGTCGCGTGAAGGTGAAATTGAAATCGCCAAGCGGATTGAAGGCGGCCTCATGGACATGATGGCAGCGATCAGCACCTCGCCTTCCACCATCGCCGAAATCCTGGCCATGGCCAGTGAAATCCGAGAAGGAAAAGTCAGCGTCTCAGTCATCGTCGATGGCTTTACCAACCTCAACGAATCCGACGACTATGTGGCCGAAGAAGACTTCGACGAATTCGCCGACGATGATGATGACGGCGAAGGCGGCTCGCGCGCGTTGACCAAAAAGCTAGAGGAACTCAAAACCGAAGCCCTGGCCCGTTTTGATCGCGTCAACAGCTTGTTTGAAAAGCTGCGCCGCCATTACGAAAAAGAAGGCTATGGCTCGCCCAGCTATGCCAAGGCCCAAGTTGCCCTGAGTGTCGAGCTCACCACGATTCGCTTCACTGCGCGAACCATTGAGCGCTTGTGTGACAGCGTGCGCTCTCAGGTCGACGAAGTCCGCAAGAGCGAGCGACAACTGCGTCGGATCATCGTCGATCGATGCGGGATGCCACAAGAGATCTTCATCAAAGACATGCCGTCTCACCTGCTCAACCTGAAGTGGGTTGAAAAGCAAGCGGCCGCCGGCAAACCGTGGTCTGCTGTGCTGTCACGCAACATCCCTGCCATTCAGGAATTGCAACAAAAGCTGATTCAGCTTCAGCAACGCGTGGTGGTGCCGCTCGAAGAACTCAAACTCATCAACAAACGCATGAACGAAGGCGAAGCGGCCGCACGTCATGCCAAAAAGGAGATGATCGAGGCCAACTTGCGCTTGGTGATTTCGATTGCCAAAAAATACACCAACCGTGGATTGCAATTCCTGGACCTCATCCAAGAGGGCAACATCGGTTTGATGAAAGCCGTTGACAAATTCGAATACCGCCGTGGCTACAAGTTCTCGACCTATGCCACCTGGTGGATCCGACAGGCCATCACCCGCTCGATTGCTGACCAGGCCAGAACCATTCAAATCCCGGTTCACATGATCGAAACCATCAACAAACTCAACCGGATCTCTCGTCAATATTTCCAGGAGCACGGGACCAAGCCAGACGTTTCCCTCTTATCGGATCGGATGGAGATACCCGAGGACAGGATCCGACGGATCATGAAATTCGATATGGAGCCCGTACCCCTGGATACGCTGCTCGATAAAGAGGGAAATCTTCCGGCTGAACTGATTGAAGATGATGCTCAATCAGCCCCCATGAATGCCGCATTGCAGCACAACATTCATGAAACAGTCAGGGATATTCTGGACAGTCTGACACCCAACGAGGCCCGCATTCTGCGGATGCGGTTTGGAATTGACCTGTCAACAGATCACACGCTAGAGGAAATTGGACAGGTATTCGGGGTGACACGAGAACGGATCCGGCAGATTGAGTCCAAAGCCCTGCGAAAGTTGAAGCACCCTTCCCGAAGCGACAAACTCAAAGACCTATTGGATACCGCCCATGAGCCCATCCAAACAGAATAACCCGATGCCAACAAGGAACGCACCACCAAGGGCCAGCGCCATGCTGGAATCTCTGCGTGGTCTTGGTTACTCGACCGCTGCTGCTCTGGCCGACATCATCGACAACAGCATTTCCGCTGGTGCGACAACCGTAGATATCCAGTTCAACTGGAAAGAGAAGTCGAGCAACATCTATATTCTGGACAACGGGTCCGGAATGAGTGACCAAGAGCTTGAGAGCGCCATGACACTTGGCGACAAAAACCCTCTCGACGCACGATCGCCGAACGATCTTGGTCGATTCGGCATGGGGCTCAAGACTGCCTCGTTTTCGCAATGCAAGCGCCTCACGGTTGCATCCAGAAAGAACGGCGTCAGCAGCTGTCTGCGATGGGATCTGGATTTGCTCACAGCCAATCCGGACTTGGGATGGGTCCTGATTGAAGGACCGGCACCCGGCTCGGAGGACTTGCCTGGGAAACTGGAATCTTTCGACCACGGGACTATCGTGATTTGGGAGATCCTTGACCGCATCGTCACTGAAAGCTTTACGGTCAATGACTTCCTGGCCTTGATGGAAGAACAGGTCGAGCGTCACTTGGCCATGGTTTTTCACCGGTTGCTCGAAGGACACCATCCCAAACTACGACTCAACCTGAATGGGAAAAAGATCGAGGCATGGGATCCTTTCCTGAGTGGCCATCCCGCAAAACCATGGACATCTCCTGTCCAGAGGCACATGACCACATGCGGAGGCATTGAAGTTCAATGCCACGTCCTCCCTCACAGGGACAAATTGACAGACAGGGAATACGAGATCAACGGTGGTCCTGCCGGGTGGAACGCTCAACAGGGTTTTTACGTTTACCGAAACCAGCGACTTCTGGTCGCTGGTGGATGGCTGGGGCTGGGACAGCCCAGAGTCTGGAACCGCGAAGAGCCCCACAGACTTGCACGCATTCGGCTGGACATCCCCAACACGGCAGATGCAGACTGGAAAATTGACGTCAAGAAATCAGTTGCACGTCCTCCTGTAGCGTTGCGTGCCTGGTTGACCAGTATGGCCACGGACACGCGGGAACGTGCCCGCCGAGTCTTTGCCTACCGAGGAAGCCCAACCAATATCAATGCAGGTACACCAATCGAGCAAGCCTGGAAGGTAGAGCGTACGTCCAAGGGAATCCGTTACAGGATTGACGAGGCGCATCCGAGCATTGCAGCGGTTCTTGATGACGCCACCTCCACCCAGAAGGATCTGATCATCAGCATGCTCAGGGTCATTGAAGAGACTGTTCCTGTTCAGAAAATCTGGCTGGACACCGCCG
>JACCDN010735753.1_pt1 | contig 13748 bp, 13 predicted proteins | sample 7441691 | NCBI WGS metagenome assembly JACCDN01 (sample SAMN15323439, study PRJNA562643) | freshwater metagenome | isolation source: river surface water | place: USA:Blue River Watershed | collected 2017-08-16 | reverse complement strand
GTCAAGCCGGGCAGCGCCAATGTTTGCAAACACCTCAGGCGGTAAAGTGAAGTCTAAATATAACCCTTTTCCCTTGCTTCCGTCAATATCCTCCAGTGGGATGTAACCTTTTGGAGAAAAGTAATCAACGTCAAAGTTTGAGTCTTCAAAATTTTGACTTTGCCAAATTCCAGCATTACCTTTGCCATCAGTGTCTTTATAAGTATAAATTAAGGAATCATTATTTTCCCAATTACCATTTAATTGGTTTTTGATCACAATTCCCACTAATTCACCTGATATCTGATTTGTGGCACCTCCTGTTATTCTACATCGAGTTTTAAGATTTTGAATATCTTCAGCGGAAATTCGGTAACGAACTACATATTCGCGTAAAGTGCCTGGTCGATTAATAACTAAAATAATCGGAGTGCTTTCAATATAGCTTTGATTACTTTCATCGGTTACAATGACACGCTCACCAAAAGTTTTTAATAATCCATCTGCACCCACATTAGTACTATTTGGTGTATATTTACACGCACTATATAACCAAATTTCATTATCTAGATTTGCAGTACTGGCACTATCTTGAAACCAGTGGTCATCTTCATCTTCTTCTAATTTACCTACCAAGTTATCACTACCCTTAGTAATAATAGTTTGCAACAAATTGTCTGCCTTATAATCAATAACAATGTCTCCAGACCAACACGCTGATTTTCTCTGCAATTCCTCAGCACTCATGGTAAATTCACCTTGAGAAACAGCTTGGGTTTTATCTGGAGGTTCACTGAATGGCAAACACACTGAACTAGCACCGCAAATATCTCCCAAACAACTTTGCCCGCCTGTTCCTTGGACTAAATAACGATGGCCACACAAAGGAGAATTCTTTTCATTTGTCGTGCTTTCCGTGGCCTTTTTCTTTATTTCATTAATAATTAAAAGTTTTTCATTAAAACTTAAAGTAGTACTAGCAGTAATTATTTCTATGGCTTTTAAGTCGGCGGCAGTTAGAGTTTTTGGAGCACCTGCTTTTGAACTAATTGAATAGCCTAAACTCTCTGCTTGTCCAAGTATGATTTTTTTCTCTTCATCGGATATTGCGGCTTTATCTGGCCCTAAATAAGCTAATTTTCCGTCTTCAATTTCAGCGCAAAATGGTGGAGCAATCACAGCTGTGTTAATCATCCAGGTTTTTGGTAAACGTAATTCTACTAAATATGGATTAATTGTATTTAAAATTACGTATGATAATGAAAGTAAAATAAGTCCTGTAAGAGAGCCTGCTATTTTCTTTTTAGCACTACTAATTGAATCAGCATTACCACCAGACATTACCCAACTAAACCCAGCGGCAATAATTACAGACACTGCTAAAATTCCTGCAATCCACATGCCATATTCATACGCGTATTTAATGAAATCACCAATATCAGTAAAATTTCTTTTACCACCAAAACTAATTTTAGTAGTTGCTTCACCTGAGGCTAAACAAAACCCCATTCTTTCTCCCGCTGCGTTTTTCCCTTCATTTGCGGCTACACCGCAAGATACTAGCGCGTCTTTGCCATCATAAAAATAATCATCGAAATCACCTTCATCAGGAGCAAAACCATGTTGATTTTTACATTGTGATTCAGTAAAACACCGTGAATCAAATTGACCATGCACAATGAGTGGTGAGAAAGTAAAAAATAGTACCGCGAGACTGGCCAGAGTAAAACAAAGGCGTCGCATATGTAAAAATTATGATTTCAAATTACGTAAAATAGCCGCGTCCCAAGTGGCTCTGTCTGTACTTCCTTCAAATACTTCATTATTTACAAAATAGGTTGGTGTACCGCGTACACCAAGACTGCTTGCGTCTTTAACATCTTGTTCAATGGCTGAAAAGAATTGGTGTGTATTCCGACAAGTAGCAAAAGCAGTCATGTCTAAACCAATTTCTTGTCCAGCCGCGTCCAAATCAGAGGAACTTAATTTTTTAGTGTTAAAAACATGATGATAAAATGGCCAAAATTTACCTTGAGCATTGGCACAAGCTGCAGCTTCGGCAGCTGGCACAGCATTTGGATGAAGACTAGCCAATGGTAAAGATTTAAATACGACATTTACGCCACCACCATAGGTTTCCAAGACATCACTAAATATCTGATAATTATCTTGGGAAAAAGGACACTCAAAATCAATAAAAGCGACCACTGTAATTGGGCTTTTGGCTGGGCCAAGCCGTGGATCTGTTTCCCTTGTTAAAGCCTCCCAGCCAGTAGCTGGAGCTTTTGGGGCTTCTTTACTTCCACTGCCTTTGGAAAATTTTCCAGAATTAAACTTGGCGTAAGTAGCCACATTTTCTTCCAAAGTGCCATATTTAAGTTGCCACAAATATTGGGCCATTAGCACACCAAAACCCACTAAAAAAAGAGTAAATAAAACACCAAAACCCACTAAAAATGGGTGATGTTTACGAGGTGGGACAGGCGGCGGAGAAGTAAGGACCATACTAATGAAAATTGTAGCACATTTAGGTCAAAATTCCTACGGGGTTGACACTCATAGCTCTTTATAGTAGGATGAGCGGTATAGATATATCACTTCCTGTACTAAAAAGACCTATGAAAACCGTGTTTTCTGTTCTGCAAATTATCCTTTCAGTCCTCATGATTGTTGTTGTGCTTTTGCAGCAAAAAGGATCTGGTTTAGGTGCTACCTTTGGTGGTGCCAGCTCTGTATATACAACCCGCCGTGGCGTAGACAAGCTTTTGTTTAATGCTACTATTGTTATAGCCGCGCTTTTCCTGATTGTTTCTTTGGCAGCCGTTTTGGCCTAAGAATCTTCCTAGCAGCAGCACGGGATAATTTAATCATTATCTCTATTCCCATGATTTCCTGGCAAACCATCCGGGACCGATTATCAGGATGGACAAGAAAGATTTTTTCCCATACACCACGCTTGGTAGACACGCGTGATGATTTTTTGCTCATGCAAAGAGCTCTGGGACGTCGCGCGCCAAATTTTAGACAATTTCGGTACATGGCTCGGGTTTTACCGCGCTCAGAAAAAATTGCTTTTTTAATTGCTAGAACAATTTTCATTTTTTCATTAGTGGCTTTGGCTGGAGGATATTTATTTACTTTTCGCCACATAGAACCAGCTATTGGAGGAGAATATGTTGAAGGTGTTGTGGGTAGTCCACGCTTGATTAATCCGATTTTTGCTTCTCAAAATGAAGTAGACATGGGATTAGTACGGCTGACTTACAGCGGACTGATGCGTTTTGATACTAATGGCCAAGCTGTTCCTGATTTAGCTGAATCTAGTACAATTAGCCAAGATCAAAAAGTATATACTTTCAAATTAAAATCAGCTACTTGGCATGATGGCGAATCTGTCACTGCGAGTGATGTGGCTTTTACTTTTGAACTCTTAAAAGATAAAACAGTGGCCAGTCCATTGGCACCAAGTTTTGTAGGTGTTCAACAGGTTAAAGCTTTGGATGAAAAAACAGTTGAGTTTACTCTTAGTGAACCATATCCTGCGTTTTTAACAGCATTAACATTGGGAATTCTTCCTGAACATGTTTGGGGTTCGGTGCCTCGCGACCAAATTCGTTTAGCTGAAACTAATGTAAAACCAGTTGGTAGCGGACCGTATGAGTTCAAACGAATCATCAAGGAAAGTAATGGTTTTATTTCTCGGTATGAATTGGAACGATATCCAGAATATTATGGTAATACTACCTATATTAAAGAAATCGCGTTTCAATTTTACAGTGACTATGAAGGTACGGGCGGCGCTTTAGAAGCTTTGCGTACTAAAAAGATTTTGGGATTAAGTTTTGTTCCAGCTTTGTACCGCGATAAAATTCCCACGCAACATGTGGATTTGCATACTTTGCAAGTATCTCAATATACGGCGCTCTTTTTCAATTTAGAAGGTGAATCACCAGTGACTGACAAAAATGTACGCAAAGGTTTGGAATTGGCTATTAATAAGTTCAAGATCTTGCAAGATACTTTGGCTGATGAAGGCACAGTCATTGAGGGGCCGGTTTTACCGGGTTTTCCTGGATATACTGAAGCAAAAGTAACTGGTGCTAATCCAGAAGAAGCTAACACTGTCTTAGATAAATCATGGCCACGTGTAAATGTTGATGATTATAAAAAAGTATTAATTGCTGATTATATTCGCGAACATTTAACTCAAGCTGCTACCAGCACTTCTTCAACACCGGCGCTTGTTACCAATGACGCGGCTACAGAAACTGCTGCCAAAGCAGCCGTGGATGAAATACTTCCACCAGCCCAATTATTTTACCGTAAAAATAGTGCTCAAAAATACTTAACCGTACGTTTGGTTACTGCTGATACGGCTGAATACCGGCAAGCTGCTGCACTCTTGGCTGGTTATTGGCAGGACATTGGTGTGCGTACCGATATTACTTATGTGAGTGCGCGTGATATTGGCCGGATTGCTCTCAAAAATCGTGATTATGATGTACTTTTGTACGGAGTAATTGTGGGGAGTGACCCAGACCAATTCCCATTCTGGCATTCCAGTCAGGTCAGTTATCCAGGGCTCAATCTTTCTGGATACACTAATACGAAAGTTGATGAATTACTATCTAAGATTCGTCAGACCACTGACTTAGCGGCTTTGAATACTTTATATATTGATTTTCAAAAATTATTAAGAGATGATGTGCCAGCGATTTTCTTGTATAGTCCGCATTATACGTATGCGCTTGATAATTCAGTAAAGGGATTTGCTGTAGAACGTATTACTCAACCTGCTGACCGGTTTGCAAATATTACGGAGTGGTATGTAAAAAATAAAAACACTTTTAAATTTAATTAAAACGTAGAGGGGGATATGGCGGAACTGGTAGACGCACTAGTTTCAGGTACTAGCGGTCGCAAGGCTGTGAGAGTTCGAATCTCTCTATCCCCACTAATCTTGACTCATTTATTATTTTATTTTTAAGGGAACCGAGTCTTCTCTTTGTTACACAATGTTATGATGCGACAATTTAATTCTCGCCCAACTACTGCCCCAGCGGCAAGTGGTTCAAGCGAAAGACCGCGCGCAACTGGCGGTTTCACTCGTAATTCAGGACGCCCGCAAAGCGCGCCTGGTGCTCGGCCACAATCACGCAATTCTGGTCGCAGTTTTAGTAATAACTCTAGTTTTGCGCCACGCAAGCAATATCGTACACCACAAACCAGCTTCAATAGCGTGGCTAATCCTGACGCGCTTCGCATTATTCCAATTGGTGGTTGTGAAGAAGTGGGACGGAATATGACTGTTTTTGAATATGGCGAAGATATTGTAGTTTTGGACATGGGTTTGCAGTTTCCAGAAGAAGACATGCCTGGTATTGATTATATTATTCCAAATATTAAATATTTGCAGGGTAAAGAAAAAAATATTAGAGCCATTGCTTTTAGTCATGGACATTTAGACCATATTGGTGCTGCCCCAATTTTACTCGAAAAATTAGGTTATCCACCGGTGATTGCCATGCCTCTGACTTTGGCTTTGATTAAACATCGTTTAGAAGATTATCAAAAAGGCTCAAGTCGTAAATTAAAAACAATTCCAGTGACAGCGATGAATCAAAAAGTAGCTGCTGGTGCCATGACTGTGCGTTTTTTCCAAGTGGAACACTCAATCATGGATTCCATGGGTACAATTATTGAAACCCCAAGCGGTACTGTGATTCACCCAGGTGACTGGACCATGGAACGCGATGCAGAGGGTAACACTGATGTGCGCTATGATCAATTAGCTCATTTACCAAAACCAACAGTTTTAATGCTCGAGAGTTTGGGTGCTACTAATGACAAACGTCATGGTACTTATAATGAAATGTACGCTAACTTGTACAAGATTTTACAAAATGCACCTGGTCGCATTATTGTGGCCACTTTTTCTTCACAGGTTGAACGCGTTAAATGGATTTTACTTGCTGCGAGTGAACTTGGTAAAAAAGTAGCACTCGATGGCTATAGCATGAAAATGAATATTGAAATGGCCCAAAAGTTAGGTTATATCAAAGTGCCAAAGGGTGTAATGATTACCACTGAACAAACGGCTGATTATCCAGAAGAAAAAGTAGTAGTAATTTGTACTGGCGCGCAAGGTGAAGAACGCGCTGTGCTTAATCGAATTTCTAGTGGTGAGCACCGTGTGATTAAATTGCAGAAAAAAGATACAGTTATTTTCTCATCTTCAATTATTCCGGGTAATGAACGGTCTGTACAGCGACTCAAAGATAATATTTACCGTCAATCTGACCATGTTATTCATGGTGATATTATGGATGTGCACGTATCTGGTCATGGTACTCGCCGCGATATTGTGGAAATGCTTGACCAGGTTAAGCCAGATTATTTTATCCCTACTTACGCCAATCATTATTTCCTCAAAGAATCTCGCTCACTCGCTTTGGCCAATGGTTTTGCTGATGAAAAAATTATTGTACCTGATAATGGTTCAATTATTGAAGTGGACCAAAAAGGCATCCGCGTTCGTCCAGACAAAGCCATTACAGACTATGTGTTTGTTGATGGTTTAGGAGTGAGTGATACACAACATGTAGTGCTTCGTGACCGTCAGGTTTTGGCAGAAGATGGTATGATTGTGGTGATTGCTACTGTAGATTCTAAGCGCGGAATTATTCTACAAAATCCAGATATTATTTCTCGTGGCTTTGTTTTTCTCAAAGATAATAAAGAACTTATTGAAGATATTCGTCACAAAGTAAAGAAAATGGTGATTGAATCAAACCCTAAAACATGGGCTGATACTAACCAAATTCGTAATGATATTCGTGATAAGATTGGTCAATTTATTTTCACTAAAACGGAAAAACGACCAATGGTGTTGCCGGTGGTGATTGAGGTTTAATCTTAGCTAAATAAAACAGGCCTGTAAAAGGGCTTGTTTTTATTATGGATTTTAGATATTCTTTATCTATAATAACTATCTATGAAACCTGTAATCGTCTCTGGAATTCAACCAACTGGGAATTTGCATATTGGCAATTATTTGGGCGCAGTAAAAAATTGGGTTGATTTACAGAATAGTGGTAAATACCAGTGTTATTTCATGATTGTGGATTATCATTCTTTGACTGGTGATATGACTGCCTCTGACAGGCAAGAAAGAATTTTAAATGTGACGAGTGAATTATTGGCTGCAGGCATTGATCCAAAAAAATCTACATTGTTTGTACAATCAGCGGTAGCTGGACATACGGAATTGGCGTGGATTTTTAACACGGTTACACCCGTTGCCGAGTTGTATCGCATGACTCAATTTAAAGATAAATCTGAGCGCCAAGAAAAAAATATTAATACTGGACTGCTTACCTATCCAGTTTTGCAAGCTGCAGATATCTTGTTATATCAAGGAGGTTTTGTGCCAGTTGGACAAGACCAGGTCCAACATGTGGAATTAACTCGTGATATTGGTCGCTGGTTTAACAATCGTTATGGTAATTATTTTGCAGAACCAAAAGCACTTTTAACTGAAATTCCAAAAGTCATGAGTTTATTTGAACCAACTAAAAAAATGAGTAAGAGTCATGGTTTGAATTCAGTGATTGAATTGGCAGATGAGCCAGAAGTGATTGCTAATAAATTGAAAAAAGCGGTGACTGCCACTGAAGGTGGGGAAGCGCCTGGCGTACAAAATTTATTATTGCTTTTGAAACATTTTGGTACCAAAGAAGATTTAGCTGCCTTTACCAAAGCTGCTAAAGACGGAACTATTCGTTATGGAGATTTAAAAACCGCAGTTGGTATGGCTTTGGCTGCTCGGTTTGAAGATTTTAGAACTCAGCGCGCTGATTATATTAAACATCCTGCTAAAGTAAAAAAGATTTTAGCCGAAGGGGCCGAACGTGCTGAAAAAGTGGCAGTTAAGACGATGAAAGAGGTACGGAAATTGGTGGGATTGGGTTAGAATCCGGCCACTTGACAGATGCAACTAAGTTGCGTATAGTAGGTTTATGAAACCCGCTAATCTTCTTATCTCTAAGTTACAAGATGGTGGCGACCGGATTACTCCTGCCCGGGGCGCGATTGTTGATATTTTTGTGACTAGCACAGGTCCTTTGTCTGTGGAAGCTATTCGCAAATCACTTACCAAGCTTCATTTGCCGGTTAATAAAACCACTGTTTATCGAGAAATTGAGTTTCTACTTGGTCGCGGAATTATTCGCCCGGTTCATGTAGATGACTCAACTAAGTTTTATGAACTTGTTACAGACTCACATCACCATCACGTGGTCTGCACAAATTGCGCAAAATTTGTTGATGTCGAAACCGGGGAGATTGAGGAATATTTGGAAAAATTAGAGAAAAAATTAGCTAAGAAAATTAATTTTAAATCAGTACGACATTCTTTGGAATTTTTTGGAGAGTGCTTAAGCTGTCAAAAGAAAAAATAATATGTATAAAAAAGTTGCTTTGATTGTATTTCTAGTGTTGGCTCTAGCTTTGGCTGCAGCCGCAGCTGTTCACTACCGTACAGAGCCCAAACCAATTGGTCCTGCTAAACTAAGTGTTTCAGCAAGTTTTTATCCATTAGCATATTTGGCTGAGCAGGTTGGTGGTGACAAAGTTACGGTAACTTCCGTAATTCCTAATGGTTTAGAGCCTCATGATTTTGAACCTACTCCACAAAATGTCATTGCTCTTCGTTCTGCTAAAGCCTTTATTTACAATGGTAACGGACTAGATACTTGGGCTGAACGATTGCGACCAGAATTAGAAGATGCGGGTGTAACTGTAGTGGCTGCTAGTCAGGCGGTAACGGCTTTGTCTACGTTAGAAGAAAGTATTATTGTTGGGGCTGAAGAGTCTGGACACGAAGAGGAAGGTGAAGTGCACGAAGATGAAGTACATGAAGATCATGGTGCGTTTGACCCGCATATTTGGCTTGATCCAATTCGTGCGCGTCAAATTTCAGAACTTATTCGTGATACCTATATTGCTTTAGACCCGGTAAATGCTGATTATTATCGTACTCGTAGTGCGGAAGTGGCCACTCGTTTGGGTGTATTGCATGACGAATATGAAAAAAAATTAGCCAATTGTTCAACCCGTAATGTGGTAGTTTCGCATGATGCCTTTAATTATTTGGCAAAGAGGTATAATCTAACTATGCAGGCTATTGCTGGATTATCTCCAGATGCAGAGCCGAGCATAAAACGCTTGGCTGAATTGACCGATTTTGTTAAAAAAGAAAAAGTATCTACAATTTTCTTTGAAACGTTGGTATCAAAAAATTTGGCCAATACATTGGCTAAAGAAACTGGAGTTGTTACTGCAGTCCTCAATCCGATTGAAGGTTTGACTGCCGATGACCTGGCTGCGAATCGGAATTATGAAACAATCATGCATGATAATTTACAAGCCTTATCACAGGCTCTAGTATGTCAGTAAACCATTCTAAAATTTGTATTAATTTAAATGACGTAGGTTTCCAATATGGAGACCTACCTGTTTTAGAATCAATCACTACTTCAATTCCAGAAGGTGATTTTATTGGTATTATTGGGCCAAACGGCGGTGGTAAAACTACTTTACTTAAAATTATTTTAGGTTTGCTTGAGCCTGCGAATGGCGAGATAACAATTTTTGGTCATAGTGTGGCTGAGGCCAAAGAACATTTTGAAATTGGATATGTTCCACAACATATTGCCCAACTTAATTATTCTTTTCCTGCCACAGTACTAGAAGTAGTGCGTAGCGGACTTACTCGTCGTCGTGGACTTTTACGTCCATTTCAAAAAGCAGATACTGCGCGCGCATTAGAAATCATGGAAACAGTTGGGATCGTAAATTTGGCGCAGCGTCCACTTGATGCCTTGTCTGGTGGTCAGCGTCAGCGCGTTTTCATTGCTCGTGCGTTGGCTGGCTCCCCACGCATTTTAATTTTAGATGAACCGGCAGTAGGTGTGGATCGGGGAGCAGAAGACAAATTAGATGAACTTTTGTATACATTGAACAAAGAAGATGGCATGACAATTATTGTGGTGTCACATGATGTAGAAGCCATACTTGCTCAAGCTAAACATATTCTGTGTGTAAATAAAACTTTGGTTTGCCATACTCCAAGTTTGAATTTTGATAAAGAACATTATTGGCATACTTTATATGGAAATCATCCGGGCCAGCACCCACATCACTAAATTTTGTTTTGCACTTGTTCTTGTGGTGGGAAGTTTTTGGGTTGCGCCAAAAGTGCAAGCCAATTCTTCCGAAACTCTGGCTCTGGCTGTAGATGAATATAGTCGTGGCAAAGTAATGAGTGTGGAAAAAGAAGAAGTAAGCACGGAGGTGGGAGAAAATCTACTCACTTTATTTTTGAAAGTAAAAATTAATAGTGGCGTGGAAAAAGATAAAGAGGTGGTAGTGGAATATCAAATTCGCGGCACTGGCCAAGAACAAAGAAAATTGCATGCAGGTGACACAGTAGTGATTGATAAAAATATTTTACCAGATGGAACTGTAAATTATTATATTACTGAACCGTATCGGTTGAATGCCTTAGCTGGTTTAGGTTTTTTATTTTTTTTAGTTACACTAATCACGGCTGGTAAACGCGGTCTCTTCTCTTTTTTTGGGCTCGTGGTTACGCTTGGAATTATTGCGTTCTTCATTGTGCCGCAAATTAGCCATGGTGCAAATCCATTTACTATTTCACTAATTGGAGCCGCGTTAATTGCAGGAATTTCATTAGTGCTTGGTCATGGTTTTAATAAACAAACTGGAGTTGCGTTACTTAGTATCATAGTTACCATTAGCATGGCTATGGTATTATCTATTTTTTTTGTAAATATTAGTCACTTGTTTGGACTTGGTACGGAAGAAGCTTTTTATCTACAAACAGGAATGGAAAAAGCCATTAATTTGCGAGGCTTGCTTTTAGGCGGTATTATTATTGGTGTCTTGGGTGTGCTTGATGACGTGGTTACTGCACAAGTAGCTGCAGTAGCTGAACTTCGCGCTGCTAATCCTGCCTTATCTGCCAAAGAATTATATATTCGAGCTTCTAGAATTGGTCATGAACATATTGTTGCTGTTGTTAATACTTTAGTTTTGGCCTATGTGGGTGCGGCATTTCCATTGGTATTATTGTTTCAAACCTTTCAATTACCATGGTGGGTGACTTTGAACACAGAGATGATCAGTGAAGAAGTAGTGAGAACATTAATTGGTAGTGTGGCCCTAGTAGCCGCTGTGCCAATTGCGACTACTTTGGCAGTGTGGTATTTCCACCGTCAATCTAAATAACATATGTTTGAATTTTTATCATTTGCTTTCATGCAGCGCGCACTCATTGCGGGGCTCGTAATTGCGATTATCGCGCCACTGATTGGTATTTTTTTAGTAGTTCGTCGCTACTCATATTTGGCTGACACATTGGCACATGTTTCATTAGTTGGTGTGGCATTTGGCTTGATTGCAAAAATTAATCCTATTTTTACTGCGCTTGGTGTGGCAGTAGCCGCAGCCTGGGGGATTGAGCGTTTGCGTGCCAGTAAGCGATTATTTGGTGAATCAGTACTTGCGATATTTTTATCAGGGTCATTGGCAATTGCGCTTTTACTCATGGGCGCGGTCAAACGATTTAATCAAGATTTATTTAGTTATTTATTTGGCAGTATTACTACGGTTTCACCTCTGGATGTGTGGTTGATTGCGGGTTTAGGAATTGTTGGTTTGGTTGGAATTATTATTTTTTATAAAGAATTATTTTTGGTTTCACTTAATGAAGACTTGGCTGCGGCCGAAGGTTTTGCTGTGAATCGCTTTAATTTATTTATGATTACTTTAGCAGCACTTACCATTGCTGTGGCCATGCGAATTGTTGGTGTGCTTCTAATTGGCGCGCTTATGGTAATTCCTGTAACTGCTGCCACGCAATTTAAAGTTAGCTTTCAAAAAACCATGATTATTGCCATTGTTTTCTCGGTTATTGCTATGCTTGCAGGGCTCATGTTATCGTATTACTTGGATTTACCAAGTGGCGCGGCTGTAGTAGTGTGCGCAATCTGTGAATTGGTATTAGCCATGATTGTTAATAAAAAATAATATGAGTACTCAGACCGTGGCAGAGAAAAAAGAAGAACGAAGTCTTAAACTTGAAGTGCGTGCTCAAGTGGTGGGTTATGTAATTGCCGCGCTTGGTGTAATTGCTGGTTTGGCGTGGAATGATGCGGTTAAATCCCTAATTGAACATTTTTTTCCACTCAGTCAAAGTACTTTGTGGGCAAAATTTATTTATGCCACTCTCCTTTCCACGGGTGTGGGTATTATTTCATTTAATTTGGTGCGGTGGACTAAAAAATAATATGGATAAAAAATCAACCCTAATTAGTTTTGCAGTGCTTTTTGCTCTTATAGTGGGGATGATCATTTTTAAAACCAAAGTTCAGGCACCTGAAGTAGACATGAGTTTGGAAGTAAATGGTCCTGCAAATATAGTACCGATTGAATTGGATGTGGAAACAAATCAAAATGGCCGCAAAGTTCTTTTGATTTCTAATAATACTCTTACTTTTACAGGAAAAGCACCTGGCACCATGTTTTTTGAAGCCAGTTTTCCAATATATTTTGAAGATGAAATGGGTGCTACTGTGGCCCAGGGTCTGGCTAGTGCCAATGGAGACTGGATGACCACTGGTGCTGTGCCTTTTAGTGCTACTTTGCAGTTTAAACCAATCACTGTGCCAGTAGTGGGTTCAATTGTGTTTAAACGTGATAATCCGTCTGGATTGCCTGAGCATGATTTTGAACTTCGTATGCCAGCTGTTTTACAAAATAAATAATTTTATATGATGAATGACGCAATTCGCTCATTTCCTGCGCAATTTCTTTATGAACCAGAAGTTGTGGGAAATTTTGACCCTAGTAAATATAGCTATTTTATTATTGCGGGCATGGGTGGTTCACATTTAGCTGCTGATCTCCTACAAGAAACGCGCGCTGATTTAAATATTCGTGTTTATTCAGATTATGGCTTACCAGTAATTAGTGATGAAGATAAAACTCACACCCTGGTGATCTTATCTTCTTATTCAGGCAATACTGCAGAAACTTTATCTGCTGGTGAAGCGGCTTTAAAAGAAGGTGTGCCTATGGCTGCTGTAGCTGTGGGTGGAAAGTTGCTTGAATTTGCACAGGCTCATTCTATTCCTTATATCCAATTACCAAATACTGGGGTTCAACCTCGTTCAGCTGCAGGATTTAGTTTGCGCGCGCTTATGAAGTTGGTTGGTGCTGAACAAGATTTGACTGCGAGTCGAAAAATTTCCAATGTTGATGATTCTGACCTAGAAAAACAGGGCCAAGATTTAGCGCAGAAATTACAAGGCAGAATACCAGTTATTTATTCCAGTACAGCACATCGTTCAATTGCTTATAATTGGAAAATTAAATTCAATGAAACTGCTAAGATTCCAGCTTTTTATAATGTTATTCCAGAATTGAATCATAATGAAATGAATGGTTTTGATGTAATTGATTCTACTGCTGCTTTGTCAACTAAATTTGCTTTTATTTTTTTGCAATCAAGTTCAGATCATTCGCAGAACACGGCCCGTTTTGAAGTTCTGGAAAAATTATATGCAGCACGTAACTTGCCTGTGTATAAAGTGGAATTAATTGGGGATAACGTGTATGAAAAAGCTGCCAGAGCACTCATGCTAGCAGATTGGACCGCAGTGTATTTGTCAGAATTTTATGGAACT
>JACCDN011187523.1_pt1 | contig 13750 bp, 16 predicted proteins | sample 7441691 | NCBI WGS metagenome assembly JACCDN01 (sample SAMN15323439, study PRJNA562643) | freshwater metagenome | isolation source: river surface water | place: USA:Blue River Watershed | collected 2017-08-16 | reverse complement strand
TGGCCGGCATTGTTGATGCCACTGCATATTGTGATTCTTGAGTTGTTGGTGCATCCAGTTTCTGCTTTTACTTTTGAAAATATCGAAAGCAAAAACTTAGAAAAAAATATTAAAAATGTATTACTGACTCGTTCGCAGGTATTGTTTGCGGTGGCGCGTGGTGTATTTCTCAGTCTCATTGCCCTAGTTTTGTTTCAAATAAATCTTTCTGTATCGACAGATTTTGCAAGGTCTATGTCCTTTGAAGTAATCCTTATTGGTAATATATTTTTAGTGCTTGTCGAAGTCCCATTTGCTTTTAATAAGCGAGTACTGGCAACTGTCATAGTTTTAATGGCTTTTGCTGTAGCAATTGTAAGAGTTCCTATATTGTCGCAGTTTTTTCATTTGCAGATAATGACGATAGAGCAGTTAGTCGTTTGTGTGGCTTCTGTTTTGTTACTTTTGGTGATACGGAAAGTAAGTTTATTATCTAATAAATAAAAAAACTCCCGCAGTGAGGCGGGCAGTGAGTTGCGAATGATATTAATATAATTTAATTTTGGAAGATCTTTAGAATCCTGATTGCTGAGACTATCATATTATTATTTGATAGAATTAATATCTTCAAATGCTTTAGATTTCTTCTTATAGAAAAAAAGTATATAACTAAATAAATATGAGAATATAAAGCCGTTCAAAATATAAAGTAAAGAATAGTCAATAAATGAAAAACTCAAAGAGTATTTTTTCGCAATAAGCGCGAAAATAAAATGTACAGGAAATCCCATAATAGTAAGCAAAAAATCAATAATAGCTAATGATGGAGGAATAGGCGCATACGCATGATTATAAGAGTCTCCATGGGCCATGTGCAAACCAACGGAGTAATATAACAGTACGCCCAAAGAGCTCACATATAACAGAAATACTAATAGAGTTATTAGCCATTTTTTATTTAACACAATATAATCCTAAACTGCCCAGCCTAACGCGTAAGTGCCCTACAGCAAAATTAAAAACTGAGATTACCTTTGAACTATAGAAAATTACAATAATTTTCTGGGCCTTGATTTTTCAGATCCATCTTATTCACTATGTTCTGTGGTGGTCCGCAAACATAACAGCCTAAGCCCGCCAGATAAATTGCCAGTCGCTGTAGTTTAGTGGGTAGGCGATTTTTTTTCAGGCTTGAAGCATAATTGACAAGAACGTCATCCTAATTGGCTAAATTACCATCAGGAGATTTTGATTTGAAGGCCGAAAAAATTTTACATCAAAAAATGGTAAAACTGTTTTCGGTTTTGATAACCATACACCAAAAGGACCGCATCTTCATATCGGTGAAAAAGAGGTTGGATATGTTTATCGTGGGCTTGAACAGTTGAAAAGAGACATCATTGCAATGATTCGTCATGAAGGTTTTGTTTATGAAGACAAAGAAGGGATAATCATTTCTCCATGTCCTGTCTACGCAGACTCCAATTTTACTTCGTAATCAAATCCTTCTTTTATAAGAGAATCTTTTAACGCCAATTGGATCACGCCCATTTCAGGTAAACCAAGTTTTTTTGCAATCATTGCTGCTCTTGATGGAGAAGGAATCCTACGACCCTTTTCAAGATCATTTATATTTTGCACAGACAGACCTATTTTTTTTGCAAAAGCAGTTTGGCTCATGTCCTCAGCTTCGCGCCATGCCTTTAGCATATCGGCAAAGGTCAATACGCCATACTTTTTTTCAAGTTTTTCAAAATAGGATTTAGTAATCATGTTTGTTAACCTCCAAAAGTTCAATATGAACTCGATCTTGGATAATGTGATAAATAACCCTGTAGGCTTTATTCATTCTCACTGATCGCTGTCCTTTGCGCTCACCCCTTAAGGGTTCGTCGTGAAAGCCAGGCGACTTCATCACTTCCCCAATGCCGTTTGACTCAACTAAGAAAATCCAAAAAAGGACCTTTTTTTGAATAAAATCCGGGACTTTATCCAGTTGCTTTTCAAAACCTCGGCTGCGGGTGATTTTAGTGCGTACATCCATCCGATTTCTATATTACTTCAATTTGAAGTAATAATCAAGGAGATGTTTGGCTGGTTTAATAGGCTGTTTAATGGCTATGACCGTTTGGATTCGTTTATAGTGTTATAGAGTCGAATCATTGGTAACCATAGACCCATCAAAAAAACCTCATTTCGCGGGACTATTTTAAATTTTAACCAATTTGCAGTCAGATTTATAGCGTAGTTAATTATTTATATATTTGAGTTCGCAATTTATCGGGAATTATTTTTCTAACGAGGGCAAATTTTTGAGCCAATCATAAAAATAAACTCTTTGAATTCATTATGTTACTTTCTTATTTTTTCATCTTCTGATTCAGAATGCTGAATCATTTAGTTTACTTTTGAAAGTCTATTTTTTTTATATGACTTGTGAGCAAGGTGGGTGAGAGGCTAGAATAAGACCCTATGATGCGTCTGATTTTATATCTTGCAAGTTTTTACTTTGCTTTTGTTAGTTTCAAAAACTTGCAAAATATTTTTTTGCAAAACCAAAGCCAGTCTTGGATTTCAACGTCTTCTCAGGTGACAGACAATCCTTATTTCTCAAACGCTATGATTTTAAAAGATTTGCATTTTTTTGCGGTAGATCCTTTGTTTTTACCAGACAATTGGCGAGCTGTGTTGAGGGATTGCTCGGCACCTTTGCAAGTCACAGTTAATGGAAGAACTCAAATGCCAGCGGTATGTTATTTTACTTATATGAGTCATGCTTTAAGCGATATTTCAAAAAATCAGTCTGTGCTTTTGTATCAAGAAAATGGAAACTCAGGAGGCCAATCCCTTTTCGCTGGAATAAGTTGGAATCAATTGATTTTGGGGGATTGGATTTTTCTTTTTTGCCAGCTAATTGGACTGAGTTTTCCTCTACTTATTTTTTATGGAAAAAATTTTTCTGAATTGTTTGAAAAATTAATATCGGCCGTTTGGTGATTATCATTTCTCCATACTCTTTACTTTCATAAAAAACAGCACTGGAGCAACAGCTGACTTAATACTTGTACTGCTACTTGCAATTCATCGTCAATGTAAGCGCAAATTGATCTACTTTCAGATGACCGGTCATTATTTGCCAACTATTTAAGAATCGGAAAACAAAGACTGGATTTCGTCAAAAAAATTCTCTTTTTATTTATTTGTTAAAACACCGAGTGCTTCTTTTTTAATAATGGACCGAGCAGAAATCCAACCAACTAACATGGCGATCGAATTGATAATTATAAACGAAGAGATGGAAGAAAATAAATTAACTTTAAATGAACCTGAAAAAATAAATTGCGATAAAATAAATGCTAGCAAATGGCTTAATACAATTCCTGTAATGCTGGCGATGACGGTTGTGGTTGCCAGTTCACCCAGAGCCAGCTGATAAATCTGTTTGCCACTGGCACCCAATATTTTTAACATGTTCCATTCCCAAAATCTTGACTGCATATTGGTTCTGACGATTGTGAAAATAACTATGTATCCGGTTAAAAGAGCCAACCATGCCATAAGCTCTAAAGACCAAGACATTTTTTCTGCTTGAGCCAATACAGATTCAACAGTGCGAGCGACATCAATGATAGAAATATTTGAAAACTTGTGGGCCAATTCGTTTTGTAACAAGGCTTTGTTTTCATTGTTTATATGAGGCAAAGATAAAATATGGGTTTTCGGGGCGTCGTCAATGGATCCTGGTTGCAATAGAATAAAAAAATTGGGTTCAAAGCTTGTCCATTTAATTTTTCGGATTGAGGTTACCTTGCCAGTAATTTCTACGCCTTGAATATCAAACTGGATCAAATCATTTAATTTTATCTTCATACGTTCAGCGTAACTTTTTTCAATGGATAATTCTGGTTGTGAGCTGGCATCAGCGTTCGTCATTGGTTGTGACCAGAAATGACCTGTTATGATTTCTTCGCTGGCCGATAGCTTAGGTCTATATGATAAATTCACTCCACGATTGCGAAACCTTGCTTCTTGTTCTTCTTCGCGCGTTTGAAAATTTGAATTTTCAACGGCTCTCTCATAGGTTTGATCATTGATTTTTAGAATACGAGCGCGAATCATCGCAGAAATCAACGGCGTGGGTAATTTCTTGTCAGCTAAAAATATTTTTAATGGTTCTATTTGTTCATCTTGTATATCAAACATAAATAATGAGGGCAGTTTTGATTTTTCGCCAATATCAAATTCACCTTGTAATGAACTCTTCAATTGTGGCATCAAATTAATCAGTAATGAACCAATTCCAATGGCAATATACAATGCCATCATCTGTCCTGGTCTTCGAGACAATGAGCGAAACACATAACGAAGACTCCAGTTTTTACTTTCAAACTTAAGCATCATTTTGCGTAGACCTGTAACAAGAATAAAAAATATTGTGATAATCACTGCAATGGATGCCATAAAATACGATGCATTTTTTATTGAGTGAGAGACGGCTATGCAAACTGAATACACTAAAATAATTAAAGGTAAATACAACCACCATTGACGAACATTAATCTCAGTAAAATGAGTTTCTTCACCTAAAAGTGCTGAGGCTTGAATTTGACCTAACTGTTGTAACAAGGGGATGTTGACCAGTAAACCACCAACAACTGAAATGATGGTTATTAATATGAGAGAATCAAAATCAGCTTGTATGGAAACCTTTACTGATGAAACTTGTTGAATGATATCAGCTAAAAATGGTGACAGTGTTGATTGTACAATAAAAACTGCAGGAACGGCCATCAAGCATATAAGCAGAATTACTAAAAGATAGATGATGGTTGCATTTTGAGATTGCATTCCAAGCGCGCGTAAAATTGCAATTTCTTTGATATGATTGGATAAATAAAGACGAAAAATATAGGCCGCACCAAGCAGTGAGAGCAAAACTGCGACAATAGAAACCAGTCCTAAATAGTCAGCAAGATAAGCGACTTGTTTGCCAGCACCTTCTCCGGCCATTTTTGCTGTGGTGACGGATAACTGAGGATCTTTTATTATGTTTAGAACATTTTTATAAATGAGTTCAGAGTCTATATTTTGTTCCCAGGAGAAAAAATAATTTTCGCTAAAGGTGCTGCCAAATTTTAACAGTCCAGTGCTTTCCAAATCTGAATTTAAAATAAAAACCCTGGGAGCCAAGTTTCCGGCTCTAAATGTTTGGGTTTGATCACGATAAATAAAATCTCTGATTATAAATGTTTTATTTCCAAGTTGAGCCTGTTGATTAGACTGTGCTTGCATTTGAGATTGAAATTCTTGATACAACCAAATCTCTCCAAGATTTAAATGCTTTGATGTTTTTCCTTGTGACATTTCCAGCTCGCCATAGAGCGGGAAATTTGAATCAATGGCCTTGACTGAAACCAGGCGGCTCTGGCCATTTAAGCTCATCATGGCAAAAAAATCATATCCATGAGAAATTTTAGAGTCTTTAGGTAAGAGTTCTTTAATCTGGGACAATTCATTGTCAGTGATTTTGCGACGAGCACTGATTGCAAGATCTGCAGATAAAATATTTTTTTGATTTGCGCTAAGCTCTGCATTTATGGCTTTGTTGAAGCTTTGTAAAGAGACAAAAGCTCCAAGTCCAAGACTTAAATTTAAAATAAAAAAGAAAATCAAACGAGGATTGCGTGTAATGTCTTTAATGGCCAGTTTGAATATCATTTTTTAATCTTTCTTCGTTATTCTCTTTAATTTCATCAAAAAAATATTTAATTAAAATAAACCCATTAAAATCACCAAATCAAATAGACTGTATTCATTCTGTCTGTTCATTTCAATCTGGGCTGGGCTTATCAAGTGGATTGTTCTTTTAAAAGCCCACTTTCAAGTTGCCAAGTGCTGTCGCATCTTGCTGCCAATTCTGGACTGTGAGTGACTAGAACAGTGGTGATATTAAATTTCTTAACGACTTTAAAAAATACGTCCATTACTTTGTCGCCAGTTTTGACATCTAAATTTCCACTGGGTTCATCTGCTAATAAAAGTTTTGGTCTGACGACCAGGGCGCGAGCGATCGCCACGCGTTGGCATTCTCCTCCGCTCATTTGACTTGGCAAATGGTTGGCACGGTGATCAAGGCCTAATTCTGTGAGCATGGCAAGAGCTTGGGATTTGGCATTTTCTTTTTTTAATATTTCAAGTGGTAACATAACATTTTCAAGAGCGGTGAGATGGGGCATGAGATGGTATTGTTGAAACACGATACTGATATTCTTAGCACGAAATTGAGTTCTCTGTTTTTCATTCATCTTGCTGAGGTTTTGTTGGGTCAGATTGATGCTGCCGGAATCTGCTGATTCAAGACCTGCCAATAAACTCAGTAAGGTGGATTTGCCGCTGCCAGATTGGCCGATAATAGAAATCAATTTCCCCTCTGGCAACTCAAAGCTGACATCTTGTAAAACCTGAATTTGGTCTTGCCCCTGATAAAATGATTTTTTTATGTGCGAAACGGTTAGACTCATAAAAGATCCTTTAGTTGTTCGTAAATTGTATTAGCTATGATCTCGTGGCCTTTTTCATTTGGATGAATGCCATCGGCTTGGTTGTATTTGCTGTCGCCGGCGACTTTGTCGAGAATAAATGGAATTAATTTAAGGTTGTTTGTTTTGGCAAGGTGAAGATACATATTTTTAAAATCCAACGAATATTGTTTTCCATAATTTGGCGGCATGTAAAGACCGCCTAAAAAGATTTTAATTTTTTGTTTTGTTACAATGTTGATAGCTTCTTGTAGATGTTTTTCTGTTTCTTTCACTGGCAATCCACGCAGGCCATCGTTCGCACCTAAAATGATTAACACAGCGTCTGGGTTATTGCGTAAAATCCATTTTACTCGGGATGGGGCAGATGCCGTTGTGGAACCGCTGATACCAGAATTAATAACAGACCAATGTTTGCCATTCGATAGCAGCTTTTTTTCTAATAAAAACGGAAAAGCAGATTCGCGAGCTACACCCAAACCTTCGGTCAGCGAGTCGCCAAGAATCACCAGAGTTTTGTTTTCAATTTTATTTTCAGCAAGCGCTAAATGTTGAAATCCGACAAATGAGAACAGTAAAAAAAATGTATTAATTATTGATGAATTTTTCATAAGTGAACATGTCCTCTTATTTTGTCATTGAATGTGAATATTAAACCATTGTTGGCTTGCAAAGCATAGATTTCAATTGATTATTCTTAGATTAACTTGGGATAATTATATTCATTTTGTTGTACTTAGAGTATTTTTTTATAAGATGTTAAAACTAGAATACTCCAGCACACAGTTTTTTGTTATTGATTGTTTTAATCAATAATTTTTTAATTCACAAGCCATAGCGCCTAGCATACCTTTGACTTCGATAGATATTTTCCATATGATCTATGTATGAAAAAAACCATTAAAATTCTTGCTGGGCCCAATGGCAGTGGTAAAACTACTTTTGCAGAGTCATTTATTGTAAATTCAAAACCTAGCATCCCATTTCTAAATCCAGACTTGATTGCCGCAGGATTTGGCCCAGTTGATCATGACAAATCGTCTTTTCAAGCTGGCCGAGTCCTTTTATCTGATATTAAAAATAAAATTCAAAAAGGCGAATCTTTTGCGTTTGAATCAACTTTAAGTGGTTTGACTTATTCAACACTTTTAAATAATGCCAAATTGCAGGGTTACAAAATCGTTATTTATTTTGTCTTTTTGAACACCATAAAGTTAAATCTTTCTCGCATTAAAAAAAGAGTCAAACAAGGTGGTCATAACATTCCAACCAAAACTGTAAAAAGGCGACATCTTCGTTGCTTTGACAATTTTTGGAATATCTATCGCCCGATGGCAGATGAATGGATGGTATTAGACAATTCTGAGAAGAAACCAAAACTTGTTCTGAATTCTAAATTATACGCAGACCTTGCTGACATAGAAAAAAACAAATTTCAAAAAAAATTTGTTAAGGGAGTTCTATGAAAAAAAAATCGCAACTGCCAAAACCATCTAAAGAATTACAAAAAGCATTAGACCGATTTCCTAAAATCGTTAAGCAAAAAGAAAAAACAGCTATTGAGAAACAAAAAATCAGAAAAAACTTTGAGAGTGTTCGCCATAAAATTTTCGCCAAGTAATTCCAGTCAGCCCAAGAAGATGAATAAAAAAGTCTTTCAAAATTTAATTATACATGGGCAATGTCGAGTATTATTGAAATTAATGACTATCTATACACGAAGATTGATTCTTCGTATTTGAAATAAAATCAGGTAAAATTGTCATATAATCTATGTTGCCAATCCTGAAAATATTGGATTAAAGGGAAAAAACCAATTATAAGATAAAATGAGCGGACGTAATTCGCTAGCATATAAAGACTGCCTAAACCTTCGGTCAGCGAATCGCCAAGAATCACAAGAGTTTTTTTTTAATTTTATTTTCAGCAAGTACTAAATGATGCAAATCAAAGTTTTCAATTGATTATTATTTATTTAGCAAGAGATGATTATATCTATAATGATTGAACTTATGGATAGTGTTCAGGTGCATTTGCAATAGGGGGTTTGTCGGAGATTTTTTATAATTTAAGATTTCGTTATGCCGACATAGTTTTATTTTAGATCCATGAATTTTAGCTCCTATACGTTGATTTCTATAATTGAGACATCTTTGTATTAAGTCTATTCAGTGTAATTCGCTAAAAAGACTGACTTTTATTAAAATTAAATTTTATTTGTAATATTCTTCAGCTTGGATCCACTAATCCAGCGTTAGGGTAATTTAAAGTATATTTAACACTTCAGTCATTAGATTGAAGACAACCAAGGAGATATCGTGACAAACAAAATTTCAACACTACTGACAACTGCAATTGTCTCTGGCCTTATCGCTGGAAGCGTTGCTAAAGCAGAAGAAAAAACAGCTGAAAAGCATGGTGATCAAGTTGCTGCAGAAAAAAATAGCTGCAAGGGTCATATGGAAGAAAAAAACAGTTGCAAAGGCCAAGCTGCAAAGAAAAAGAAAAAAGACAAAAATTCTTGCAAAAATAACTGTGGTGAAAGCAAACCAAAAGCTGATGCAGCAAAAGAAGAATCTAAGGATAAATAATGCGGTCACAATTTGGTGATATGGGGGTGGGCGTAGGTTTACGCCCCACTCACTATACAGAAATTAAAAATAACAAGCCAAAATCCATTTCATGGGTCGAGGTCATTTCTGAAAATTTTATGGCCTGGCAAGGTCAAGAAATTGGTCAATCTCACCAAGTGCTTTTAGAAATTCGTAAAGATCTACCTGTTATGCTTCATGGAGTTTCGCTGTCTATTGGATCTGTTGATGATTTGAATTACGACTATTTAAAACGTCTTAAACAACTTATTGATATTGTTCAGCCAACTCTTGTTTCTGATCATTTGTGTTGGACGGGTGTCGATGGGCAAAACCTTCACGATTTATTGCCGGTTCCATTCACACAAGAAGCTTTAAATTTAATTAGTGAGAAAATCGATAAAGTACAAAATTTTTTAGGACGACAAATTTTAATTGAAAATGCTTCTAGTTATTTAGAATACGTTTCCTCGGAAATGACAGAATGGCAATTTATTTCAGAGTTAACGAAAAAATCAGATTGTGGATTATTGTTAGATATTAATAATGTTTTTGTGAGTTCCGTAAATCATGGATTTGATCCTAAAGAATATTTAAAAAATATTCCAATTCAAAGAATTGGTCAGATTCATTTGGCTGGTCACAGTAAAATGAACGGGTATTTGATTGATACTCACGACGAACCGGTTTGTGATGATGTGTGGAATTTGTACCGTTGGTTTACGCAAGAATACGGAAAATTCAGTACAATGATTGAGCGCGATGGAAACATTCCGGAATGGAGTGAATTAGAAAGCGAAGTTCTAAAGATAGGAGAAATTCGTAATGAACAATTGCTTAAAGCTTTGTGATATTCAAAGAATTTTAGCTAAAGCGATTGTCAATGGTGAGCTCTCGACAGAGATCTCTGAATTCGTTTGTGATTCGCCACCGATTGCAATAGACAAAAGGGTTGAAATTTATCAACAAGCATTCGAGATTCGTATGATCGATTCTTTAAAAGACGATTTTGCATCAGTGCTAGATAAAATTGGTGAATTTGAGTTTAAAAAAATAGCAAAAAAATATATTGTTCAGCATCCATCCCGTTATGCCAGTCTTGCTGAGTTTAGCAAAAGCTTTCCTGATTTTATTAAAAATATTTCTGAAGAACTTTTTGAGTTGGCCTCAGTGGATTGGATTCAAATAATATCTTATTATACAAAAAATATTGATCCCAGTCTGTTATTGACGGCCGAGCAAGTTGCATCAGGCATAGATTTTCGTTTGCAAATAAACCCAAGTTTGAACTCGTTTGTTGGTAAAAATAAAATATCAATATCATATAAAAGCTCAGATACTGTTTATGTTAAAGAAATTTCAGGCGAAGAATTTCAGATATTATCTCTGCTCAACGAGCCTCTGGGTATAGATGGATTGGCAATGAAAATTGAAAATAATAATCTTAAAATCGAAGTTCTTCAGATTCATATTTCAAATTGGATTAAAAATGAAATTATTTTTTGTGAAAGGGTTTAATATGTTAAAGAAAATTCCAGAGCTTATCAGTCGAATCATGATTGGCTATGTATTTATTGAATCAGGAATTGGAAAGTTTCAAAATATCGCAAATGTTGTTTCGTATTTTGAGTCTTTAAAAATTCCATTAGCCTCAATCCAAGCCCCTATGGTGGCAACCTTTGAATTGATCTTTGGTATTTTCATTTTATTAGGTTTTTTTACTCGTTTATCTACGTTGCCTTTGATCGGTATAATGACTGTCGCGTTAATAACCGCTAAGGCAGAAGATATAACTAGTTTTTCTTCACTAATTGGTATCAGTGAATTTTTATATATCGTAATTTTAATTTGGCTTACTGCCAATGGATCATCAGTGTTATCGATAGACAGTTGGCGCAGTCGGTCCCAAAGGAAGGAGTCTTGCCAACGATAAAAGAATCTATGATGATATAAAATATGTCTAATATTTTTGATTCAGAAGATTTTATAAGTAAGTTACAGGCAAAAGACCGGGACGCTTTCGAAGCCTTGGTTAAAGCCTATACATCGCATATTTACAATGCCAGCCTAGGGTTGGGTTTTGGCGCTGCGGAATCAGATGATCTAACACAAAGTGTTTGGCTTACTTTTTTTGATATTATTGAAAAATTTGAAGGACGATCAAAGGTTAAAACATTTTTATTCGGTATTTTATATAATAAGGCTTCTGATCTTCGGAAAAAGAATAAAAAAATCGATAGCAATATCGATATCGAGGTTTTTTTAGAAAAGAATTTTGATAGCAAAGGACATTGGATCACAACCACGAAAGATCCAGAAAAATTTCTTTCATCGACGCAGACAATGAAGTTAATAAGTGATTGTTTAGAGTTGTTGCCGTTAAATCAAAAAATGGCTTTTAACTTAAAAGAAATTGAAGAGGAAATGACTGAGGAGATTTGTAATATTCTGAGTGTTTCAGCCACTAATTTGGGTGTGTTGTTATTCCGTGCAAGAAACCAACTGAGAGAGTGTATCGAAAAAAAGACGTAGGTTATGATGTTAAGCTGTAAACAGGTCGTAAAAATTGTAAGTTCAGACCAAGAGTCTTCTTGGAAACGTCGCCTAGAGGTTCGATTGCATCTATTTATTTGTCATTATTGTCGTAAATATGTTCGACAGCTTAAGTATATGCGTTCAGGTTTTAAGACTCTTTTTAATGAAAAGGCAAAATCGCCTAACTCAGAAGAGATCAAAAAAATAGAACAAGAAGTTCTAAACAAAATTAAATAAATCAGTATTTATGTCGGTTTCTATATGTATTATTATTTTTTTAACGCAAAGATTTCAGCGCTCGAGTAATATTTTTATTATTGATTGTTATTTGCAATTCATATATCTAAAGCCAATCTAATCAACCAAGGGGGAGCTATGAAAAATTCAAATCTATTCAAAATAGAAGCGCAAGAGCAGCTTCCTTTGTCTGTAAGTTTATAATTTAAATTTCTAATAATTGAAGTTGCTCAAGTTATCACTGGATTCAGACAATTCTGATTCCTAAATAAAAACTTGAGGAAAATTAATGATTTCAAAAAAAGTTTCATTGAAACTAAGGACTATCTATACGCGAAGATTGATTCTTCGTGTTTTAAATAAAAATGATTATCAGGCTTGGTTTGACGGTAACGTTAATCGTAATCCTGCACAAAACAAATGGGACTCGGGTCCTAGAAATAAAAAAGAATGCAGAAAAATTGAGTTTTTAAAACAGTTGCGACGTCTGAAGCAGCTAGAAAAAGAGGATGAGTATTATCGTTTTTTTGTTTTTGAGAAAAAATCAGGTAAAATAGTTGGCGAAATAGATTTCAGTATTTTTGTCAGAAGCACGCATCAATTTTCTAATTTTGGTTATCAAATTTATAATCCATATTGGGGCAAAAAATATGGTGCGGAAGCAGCCAAAGCGGGTTTAAAAATTGGCTTTAAAGATTTAAAACTCAATCGTTTAGAAGCTGCGATCAATTTAGATAATTTAAAATCAATTCAACTCGCAAAAGCCATAGGAATGCACAAAGAAGGCATTAAAAAGAGATATTGGTTCGAGTTTAATCATTGGGTTGATCATGTGATCTATATAGCGAATCCAGAAAATATTGGATTAAAAGGAAGAAGGCCAATTATTAAATAACTCGTAAATTATGAACTGTTTAGCGTCTCGAATTGAGCAATACCCAGCTCAAGGTCCAGTCGGCATTCTTGTTTTCCAGGCTATCTTTAATTCTTTGATCCAGGGGATTAAGGTCCTGATCGGAAATGCCGACCTTTGTCTTTGAAAGAACAAAGGGGGCTCTTGTGCAAGATCGTTTTTCAAAATATTCTTTTACAGCTATTTTAATTATTAACTTTTCTATCAGTGTTTGGGGTGCTGAATCTCGAGCTCAGTTTGATAAGGTGGACTCATATATTGTCGTTTTAAAAAAACCACCTGAATCCTTAAATCTAGTCGAATTGAGTCTTGATGAAACAAAATTAAAAGTTCAATCAGCAATGATGAGCTTGGAAAATCGTTTTGGCTTGCGATCTGCAAAACAAATTTTTTCAGTAGCATTGCAAGGGGGAGTCTATCAAATGACTCAGACTCAAGCGCGAGAGCTTGAGAAGGACCCAGAAGTTGAATTCATTGAGAAAGACCAAATTGCTCACATTAATATTACGCAAAAAAATGCGACATGGGGACTTGATCGTATTGATCAAGTAAGTTCAAGAATGGACGGTAATTATAATTTTGATTACACCGGTGCGGGTGTAAATGTTTATGTGATTGATACTGGTATGCGAATCACGCACAGGGAGTTTGAGGGAAGAGCTTCTTACGGACGTGATTTTATTGATAATGATTCTATAGCACAAGATTGTAATGGACACGGAACTCATGTCGCGGGGACTATTGGCGGTCGAACTTATGGTGTTGCTAAACAAGCTAATTTAATTGCTGTGCGTGTATTAAATTGTCAAGGTTCAGGCAGTTATTCAAAAGTGATTGCTGGGATTGATTGGGTTGCTGCCAATCATCGTAAGCCTGCAGTTGCCAACATGAGTTTGGGCGGGGGTTATTCTCGAGCTCTAGAGACTGCAATTGCAAACGCAGTGAATAAGGGTGTT
>JACCDN011036055.1_pt1 | contig 13755 bp, 10 predicted proteins | sample 7441691 | NCBI WGS metagenome assembly JACCDN01 (sample SAMN15323439, study PRJNA562643) | freshwater metagenome | isolation source: river surface water | place: USA:Blue River Watershed | collected 2017-08-16 | reverse complement strand
GACGATCCCCTCGCCCGGCAATCGGTGATTGACGACGCGGTGGAAGAGGCGGTGAAATCCCGTGGCCGATCCACGGCGGGCCGGGCCGGGCAACGGGGCGGCAAGCGGAGCAACAGGGGCCGGTAGGACCGCCCGCTCCTGCGTTCAGAACACATCGAGCAGGTAAAGCACGATGATGATCGGGATCGGGATGCCGATAACCCAAGCGAGAATCCCCTTCATGGCGGCTCTCCTTTTCTAGAGTTGCAGGACCGTCGCGGGGCAAACGTCTGGGTGCCGCAGCGGTTCCTTTGTGGGCTGCGGATCAAAGACAGGGCCCACCAAACGAACCGCGCGGTTTATGGCGATGCGCCCGCTGTCATCGCAGCAAAGGCCCGAATTGTGCAAAGGCCGGGCGGAGTTAAATCATAAAAAATGCGCCGCCAAACCAAGTTGACGGCGCATCATGTCTTGTCGGGAGGTTCCTCCCAACGGGGCCGTCTTACCGGCTGAACCGCTTATACTTCACGCGCTTCGGCTCCAGCGCATCCGGTCCCAGACGACGGACCTTGTCCTGTTCATAAGCTTCGAAGTTGCCTTCGAACCATTCGACATGAGCATCGCCTTCGAAGGCCAGAATATGCGTGCAAAGACGGTCAAGGAAGAAGCGGTCGTGGCTGATGATGATCGCGCAGCCGGCGAAATCTTCGATGGCGGCTTCCAGCGCTTGCAGCGTTTCCACGTCCAAGTCGTTGGTCGGCTCGTCGAGGAGCAGCACGTTGCCGCCCGATTTCAACAGCTTGGCCATGTGAACGCGGTTGCGTTCGCCGCCTGACAGCAACCCGACCTTCTTCTGCTGGTCGGTGCCTTTGAAGTTGAAGGCCCCGGTATAGACGCGGCTGTTCACCTGCATGTCGCCAAGGTGAATGACCTCGGCCCCGCCGGAGATTTCTTCCCAGACGTTCTTGTTGGGGTCCAGCGCGTCGCGCGACTGGTCGACATAGCTGAGTTGCACCGTATCGCCCATCACGATCGTGCCTTCGTCCGGAGTTTCCTGCCCGGTGATCATGCGAAACAGCGTCGATTTACCGGCACCGTTCGGACCGATCACGCCAACAATGGCGCCCGGCGGAATGGTGAACGACAGGTCTTCAATCAGCAGGCGGTCGCCCATGGCTTTCTTCAGGCCGGTCACCTCGATCACCTTGTTGCCCAGACGTTCGCCGTTCGGGATGATGATCTGCGCGGTGGTGGCGCGTTCCATGACGGTTTGACCCGCCATTTCGTTATAGCGTGCAAGACGGGCCTTGCCCTTGGACTGGCGGGCCTTGGCGCCGGAGCGGATCCATTCCAGTTCCTTTTCCAGCGCCTTTTGCTTGGATTTGTCCTCGCGGGCTTCTTGCGCCATGCGCTTGGCCTTTTGGTCCAGCCAAGCCGAATAGTTACCCTCGTAAGGGATACCCCGACCCCGGTCGAGTTCCAGAATCCAGCCGGTGATATCGTCAAGGAAGTAACGGTCGTGGGTGACGATCAGGATGGTGCCTTTGTAGTCGATCAGGTGCTTTTGCAGCCAAGCGATGGATTCGGCATCCAAGTGGTTGGTCGGTTCGTCGAGCAGCAGCATGTCGGGTTTTTCCAACAGCAGCTTGCACAGCGCCACGCGACGACGTTCCCCGCCTGACAGGTTTTCGACATTGGCATCATCGGGCGGGCAGCGCAGGGCGTCCATGGCGACGCCAACGGTCGCTTCCAACTCCCACAGGTTCCCGGCATCGATCTGATCTTGCAGGGCGGCCATCTCGTCGGCGGTTTCGTCCGAGTAGTTCATCGCCAGTTCGTTGTAGCGTTCCAGAATCTTGGTCTGTTCCGCCACACCCAGCATGACGTTTTCTTTGGCCGTCAGGTTGGGATCAAGATAAGGCTCCTGCGCAAGATAGCCAACCTTGGCGCCCTTGGCGGCCCATGCCTCGCCTTTGAAGTCCTTGTCCATGCCGGCCATGATCTTCAGCAGCGTCGATTTACCGGCGCCGTTGACACCGACGACACCGATCTTGACGCCCGGCAGGAAATTCAGGTGGATGTTTTCAAAACAGGTTTTGCCGCCCGGATAGGTCTTGGAGACGTTCTCCATGTGATAGACATATTGATAGCTGGCCATGACGGGCTCCTGAGGTGATCTTGCTGGTTGCGCCCCATGTAGCGACTGGGGGCGCGCGCTGCAACTCTTAGAGGGGCTTTGTCATCCATACATCCGCCGGAAAGCTGGTATAGGGGGCACAGTCTGCCCACCCCATGCGGCGATAAAGCGTGATCGCGTCGGTCAACGCCGAATTGCTATCCAGTTTCAAGCGCTGATACCCCATCGCACGCGCGCGGGTTTCCAACGCCGCCATCAAGCGGCGGGCAAGCCCCTGCCCCCGGGCATCGGGATGTACCCAAAGACGTTTCACCTCGGCCTCAACGCCCTCCAACGGGCGCAACGAGACGCAGCCGACAGGCATCCCGTCGCTGAGCGCAAGCAGGAACACGCCCTGCGGCGGGCGGTAAGCGGCGGCATCCGGCAGGGGCAGCGGCAGCTTGTCTGCCGGCAGGTCCGGAATGGCCTCGACAAGCAGCCCGTAATAGGCGGCAAGACAGGTCAGCGCCTCCGGCGTGTCGGGGTCGGCCTCGACGATTTCGGTCACGTCATGCAAGAGCTGGGTGGCGATCAGGTCCATCGCCTGCAAAAGCGCTGCCGTTTGCCCGCCCGCCCGCGCCAAGGTGGCCTCGGCAGCGGCATGGCCGATGTCACGATAGGCGGCGTTCTCAGCAGCCCCCGCAGGCGTCAACCGGGCGATGCGGCGACGGCGATCAACGGGATCGGTGGCCGTGATCACCAGCCCCTCCTCCTCAAGGCTGCGCAACAGGCGCGACATCAGGCCGGAATCCAGCGCCAGCCGATCCCGGATCAGCGCGACATCGGTGCCAGTCTCTGTCACCAATTGCAGCACCCGCGCGGCGCCCAAAGGCCGCCCCCGCCCCAGATAAGAATGGTCAAGCGCGCCCACCTCGCGGGTGACGGCCCGGTTAAAACGGCGCAGACGGGCGATGTCAGACAGCATTTTCAGACTTTCATCAGATTATTTATCTGACAAATGTCAGTCATTATTTGCGCCGTCAAGCCGGTGATTGCCCGGCCGACCATTGTCTCTGCCCAGCGTTTGCGTTCAAGTGTCGCGCAGCACAGGAGAGCGGATGCGCGCAGGCTTCCCCATCGCGACCAAAGGCATGGTCATCGGTCTACTCGGCGGATCTTTCGATCCGGCGCATGAGGGCCATGCCCATATCAGCCGCGAAGCCCTGAAGCGGATGAATTTGGATCAGGTCTGGTGGCTTGTCTCGCCCGGAAACCCTTTGAAGGCGCGGCAACCCGCCCCCATGGTGGATCGCTTGGTGCGGGCGAAAGCGGTGCTGCGTGGCCATCCGCGGGTGAAGGTCACGGCCTTGGAACAGGCCTTGGGAACCCGCATGACAGCCGATACCATCGACCGCTTGCAAGCTGTCTATCCCGGCGTAAAATTCGTCTGGCTGATGGGGGCGGACAATCTGGTGCAATTCCACCGCTGGGGGCGTTGGCGCGATATTCTGCGGGCCTTGCCGGTGGGCGTATTGGCCCGGCCCGGTTCTGGCGTCGCGGCGCGACTTTCGGTGGCGGCGCAGTCGTTCCGGGTGCATCGGGTGGTGCGGGGCGAGCATCTGGGGCGGCAAAATCCACCGGCGTGGGTGTTTGTGAACCTGCCGATGAATGATGCCTCCTCCAGTGAAATCCGTGCCAAGGGGCTTTGGAAGAAATAGGGGCGAACCTGTGATGTTGCGGCGTAGTGTGGTGACGGGATTGTTGGCAAGCGTGGCTGCGGCGGCATGGGCCGACGCCCCCGCCCATGTGCCGCGCCCGCAACGTCGACCCGCGCCGGGGCAAGATCGCGACACCCAACACTTGATCGAGGCCGCCAAACTGTCAGGCAGCCTTGCCTTTCTTGTGGCCGACCGCGCGACGGGCCGGGTTCTCGCCTCACGCGATGCCGACACGCCCTTGCCGCCCGCCAGTGTCGCCAAGACCGTCACCTCGCTTTATGCCTTGGAAAAACTGGGGCCAGAGTTTCGGTTTCAGACGCGCGTGATGCGCGTCGGAGAGGTGGTGCAGGGGCGGCTGGAGGGCGATCTGTACCTTGTCGGCGGTGGGGATCCGAACCTTGACACCGACCAGTTGGGGGATCTTGTCGCGGCCCTTGCCGCAAAGGGGATCAAGGAAATCACCGGGCGGTTCATCGCCTGCGATGGCGCTCTGCCGCCGCGCTTTCAGATCGACGCGGACCAACCGGCCTATCTGGGCTACAATCCGGCAATCTGCGGGCTGAACCTGAATTACAACCGGGTCAACTTTGAATGGAAGCGGGCGGGCAGCGGCTATAGCCTATCCATGGATGCCCGCGGCGAGCGGTTTCTCCCTCTCGTCAAGGGCGCCAGCGTCAATTTGGCGGCGCGCCAGACGCCCCTCTTCGCCTATGAAGGCAATGAGGCATGGTCCGTGTCACAGGCCGCCTTGGGCGACAGTGGCAGCCGTTGGTTGCCGGTGCGCGTACCGGGTGCCTATGCGGCAGAGGTCTTTGGCACGCTTTGCGCCGCCCAAGGCTTGGTTTTGCCCAAGGCCGAACTGATCGCCCGCCCCCCGGCAGACGCCGTTGAGGTCGTGATGCATCAAAGCGAGGATCTTTCGCAGGTTCTGCGCAAGATGTTGCGGTTTTCGACCAATCTGACGGCTGAAATCGTAGGGTTGACCGCAAGTGGCGCAGGCACGCTGGAAGGGTCGGCCGCGGCCATGACCGATTGGGCGCGGCGGCGCTTTGGCATTACGGCAGTCTTTGGGGACCACTCGGGCCTTGGTCCCAAATCACGGATCTCGGCGGCCGATCTGGCGCAGGTGATGGTGCGCGCAGGCAAGGCCCGCAACGGGCTTTTGCTGGAAGGGCTGATGCGTGAGATGGGATTGGCCGATGCCGAGGGCAAAGAAATGCCGTCAAGCACGGCCCGCATCCATGCCAAAAGCGGCACCTTGAATTTCGTGTCCAATCTGGCGGGCTATGTCGCTGCTCCGACAGGTGATCTGGCCTTTGCCATCATCGCCGCCGATCCGCCCCGCCGCGCCGCCGTGCCGATGGACGACCGTGAAAAGCCCGCAGGCGGGAAGGCATGGGCCAGACGCGCCAGACATCTGCAACAATTGCTGATCCGAGGCTGGGCCGCGCGTTACCTCTGAGGCGCCAAGTGGCGCAGCTGCCAAAAGGCATGCACCAAGATCGCCACAATGATCGCCGCACCGCCCCAAAGCGTCGCCTCGCCCGGATATTCGCCCAAGACCCACCAGACAAGAAGCGGCCCCATGACGATCTCCAACATGGTAATCAGCGACACTTCGGCGGCAGGCAGGTAGCGCGGCCCGATCTGCAACAGGCCCACGCCCCCCGCCAAGATCACCCCACCCGAAAGGGCCAAAAGCCCCCATTGCCGGGGTTCCAAGGGTTCAAACGGGGCCAAGGGCAAGGCGATCAGCGCCGTGACCAGATAGCCGCAGGCGATGGCGACAATCAGGTTCTGGGCGCGGGCCTTGCGCAGAACAACATAGTAGCCCGCAATGGGCAGGGCGTTCAGAAACGACATCGCATCCCCAAGCAGCGTGCCGCCCCCCAGCGACCCCGCCGCAATGACCGCAACCCCGCCAAAGACCACCACAATGGTCATCCCCGTCGCGCGGTTGATCTGTTCGTGCAAAAACAGGCGCGAGAAGATCGCCGACAGGAACGGCGCGGTGGCCAGGATCAACAGGCTGTTGGCCACCGAGGTGTGTTGCAGCGAGGTCAGGAAAAAGATTGACCCCGTGCCTTGCAAAACCATCATCGCAAGGGCCGCGGGCGTCAAAAGCGCGCGAAAGCCGGGCCAGGCCGAGGGCAGAAACAGCGCGACAAACGACAGCGTTGAAATCGCCCCCGCCAGACCGCGCCAGACTGCAATCGTCATGGCGTCGGCCTCGATCAGCCGCACGACAAGCGCATCGGGAAAGAAGAAGGCCACCCCGACAAAGGTGACCAAAAGACCAAATGCCTTGGGGTTTTCGGTGGAAAGTGCGGTCATCTGACCTCCTGTTGCTGCGCCTCTGATAGCGGGCCGCGATGGATCAGGCTTGTTCAAAGCCGACCTCAAACCCGCGATGACGAGGCCTTGCAACCGCGCCCTGCCCAGCCTATATGGGCGGTGAGAGGTTGGCGCGGGCAGGTGCCTCGCCAACCCGGTCAGGTCCGGAAGGAAGCAGCCGTAACGAGCCCCACTTGGGTCGTTGTCAGCCTCTCACCCAATCCCCCCTTCGCCCGATTAGTGCATTTGCACCATGGACAGGTGCGGCACTTTGCCCTCCCCTTGGAAAAAACACCAAGGGAGGAATTCATGTTTACGCTCACCCGCCGGAACTTCCTGCTGACCTCGGCCGCGACCATCGCCGCCGCGTCGATATCTGCCCCCGCCTTTGCCGCCGATCCGATCGTCATCGGCGTGCCGACCGCGCAATCCGGCCCTGTCGGTGTGGCCGATCAGGCCGACTGGCTGAACGGCGTCACCATGGCGGTGGAGGAGATCAACGCCGCAGGTGGCGTCAACGGCCGCATGCTGGAAACCCGCGTTGTCGACATCGACCTGCTGACCCCCGAAGGCACGGTTGCCGCCTTCCAAAGCCTTGTTGAGGGCGGTGTTCAGGCGCTCGCCCATTCCTTTGCCATCATCCCACAGCCTGCGATGGATGTGGCCGCCACCACGGGCGTGCCTTACCTGCATGGCAATACCTCTCAGGCCAGCCTTGATCTGGTGAAATCCGATCCGCAGAAATACCGCAACATCTTCCAGATTGATGTGGCCGAAACCTATTACGGCGCGGGTTTTGTGAAGTTCCTGTCGAACCACAAGGCGGCAGGCTGGACGCCCAAGAACACACGGGTTCACATTGTTCAGGAACAGATCGGCTATACCCAAGTGATTTCCAAGGCCACGCAGGCCGCGATCGCGGCCTCGGGCGGCGAGTGGGAGCAAGGCCCGATCACCGACATCCAATTCCCGGTTGCCGATTGGACCCCGGTCATCCAAGCGCTGAAAGAGGCCGATTGCGGCGCGATCATGATCGACCACTGGGTTGCCGCCGAACTGGCGTCTTTTGCCCAAGCCTATGTGCTGGACCCGGTTCCGGGCGCGCTGGTCTATCTGCAATATGGCCCGTCGCAGCCTGAATTCCTTGATCTGGCGGGGGATGCCGCCGAAGGCTTCGTCTGGGGCTCGGTCATCGGGGTGTATGCCGACGAGAAAGGCATGGCCTTCCGCGAGGCCTATCAGGCCAAATATCCCGGCACGATGGGCATGGTCTATACCGGGTCGGGCTATGACACGATCAACATTCTGGCCGAGGTCTGGAAGACCGTCGATCCGGCCGATTTCGACGCGGTGGGCGCGGCCATCAAGGCGATCAAGCATCGCGGCGTCTGCGGCACCTATACCTTTGCCACGCCCGAACAGACCCCGATCAGCTATCCGAACATGACCGATGATCCCGAAGCGGGCCAGGCGCATCTGATCTTCCAGGTACAGGACGGCGCGCACACGATCATCTCGCCCGCCACCCATGCACAGGCCGACATGCGGCCCGCGCCCTGGATGTAAGCGGACGCGTCAGGGGATAGATCAATGACGGAATTGGCTGGCATCTTCGGCTGCCGGGGGATCGGAATTTCCTTCGGCAACCGGGCGATCCTGAAAGATGTGTCTCTCGCCGTATCCCCCGGCGAGGTGCTTGGTCTTGTCGGTCCCAATGGGGCCGGCAAGACCTCTTTGTTCGAAATCCTCTGCGGGCGGTACAAGGCCAGTGCCGGGCAGGTCTTTATGCAAGGCCGCGACATCACCGCGATGGCGGTGCATGACCGCGCCCGCGCGGGCCTTGCGCGCACCTATCAAAGCCCGGTCGTGCCGGGGGCCTTGACCATTGGCGAAACCCTGCGCGCGGCGCGCTATGCCTATAAACCCTTCAAGACGCGGATGGAGGCGGAATGGGCCTGCCATCTGGCCAACCTGCGCCAGCCATGGGACCGGCTGGCAGGGTCTTTGGACACCTTTGACCGGCGGAAATTGCTGTTGGCCTGTTTGCTGATGCGCAAGCCGAAGGTGCTGCTGTTGGACGAGCCCGCCTCGGGGCTCATCAACTCCGAGATTGACGAGTTGGACCTCATCATCCGCCGTCTGGTCGACGAATACCACATTGCGGCCATCCTGATCGAACACCGTCTGGAACTGTTGTCGGCGATCGCGGACCGGGCGGTGGTGCTGGACATGGGCGAAGTGATTGCCACCGGCACACCGCGCGAGGTGTTTGAAAACCCGCGCGTGTTGGCGGCCTATTTCGAGGAGCCCGCGCATGGATGACGTCCTGAAAATCACGGGCCTGACCGCCGGGTATGGCCCCCTGCGCGTGCTGCATGAGATTGATTTCAAGGTCGCCGAGGGCGAGCGGGTCGGTCTGGTCGGCCTGAACGGCCATGGCAAGACAACACTTTTTCGGGCGATTTCATCCTTGGTCGGTTGGCAGTCCGGCTCGATCCTGCTGCATGGCAAGGAAATTGGCGGCAGCCGGTCGACAGGACCGGGGCGCAAGACGCCGGGCATCGTGCGGGCGGGGCTGGCGATGACGCCACAGGGCGACGCGATCTTTCCCGGCCTGACCGTGGCACAGCATCTGGACTGCGGAGCATATACGCCAAAAGCGTGGAAAGACCGCAAAGCGCGGCGGGATATGGTGTTCGATATCTTTCCGCCGCTGCGCAAGCTGGAACATGCGCTGGTGGGCAGGCTGTCGGGCGGTGAGCGGCGGATGGTGTCCGTGGGGCGCGCGCTGATGGTCGAGGCCTCGCTCTATCTCATCGACGAGCCGTCGCTTGGCCTTGCACCAAAAATCAGCGCCTCGGTGATCGAGGCGCTGTTTGCCCTGCCGAAAGATGGCCGTGCCATGGTGATTGCCGAACAGAACGTGGCGCTTTTGTCGGGCCGGGTGGATCGGATGGTCGGCATGCATGCCGGCCGCATCCGTGGCGACGTGGGACATGTGAGTTTGCACTGATGGATATCTTTGTCACCCTTGTGCATGGCCTGAACCTCGCCGCGATCTACGGGCTGATGGCGATTGGCATTTCGCTGTTGTGGTCATCGATCGGCATGATCAACATGGCGCATGGCGCGACCTTTGCCGTGTCAGGCTATGCGGCATGGTTCACGGCAAGCCTGATGAAACCCATCCTGTTGGCGGCCTTTGGCAAAGGCTTCTTTGGCACCGCCGCAATGGCCGGGATCACCTTGTCGACCGGGGCCGCGATGGGCGCGCTCTTTGGCGCGCTGATCTATGCGCTGGCGTTTCTGCCCATCCATGACAAGCCGAACTTCCCCGTCCGCAGCCTGATCGTGACGCTGGCAATCAACCTTGCAACCGTGCAGCTTCTGCTTTGGTACTTCGGGCCAAAACAGAAAAACCTGCCAAAGATTTTCGGCACGGGAAAGCTGGACCTTGGCCCGCTCTCGGCGCGCTACGACCAGATCGGCGCGATTGCTGCGACGGTGGTGATCCTTGGGCTGGTGCTGCTGTGGCTGAAAGTCAGCCGCAAGGGGCTGGAAATCCGCGCGATGATGCAAAATCCTGAGGGCGCGGTTTTGTCAGGGATTTCCGTGCGCTGGACGGCGCTGCCCGTCACCATGCTGACAGGGGCATTGGCCGGGCTGGCGGCGGTGCTGCTAAGCCAGACCATTTTCGTCTCGCCCACCTCCGGCACCATGCCACTTATCAAGGGGCTGACCATCGCGCTGTTGGGCGGGCTTGGCTCGGTTCCCGGCGCGGTCGCGGGCGCGGTCATCATCGGGTTTCTTGAGGCGATCGTCGGCGCCCTTCCCTTCCTTGGGCAGCGCTATGTTCTCTTCGCCACCTTTGTCTTCATCATCACCGTTCTCATCATCCGCCCACGCGGGATTGGCGGGCTTTTGGATGAGGCCCGCAAATGACCGAAAAGAAGTTCTATGAAATCGGCCAACGCCCGACCGAAGTGATCCTGCACCCCTCGGGCGATACACCGTTGCACCGCCGCCGTCTGCCCTTCACCCGGCGGCATTGGTTCAAATGGCGGTCGCGCCTGAATGCAAAAACGCTGGAGCAAGAGCGGATGCTGGCCGACAAGCGCCCCCTGTGGTGGGCGCTGGGACTGGGGGCGCTCTTAGTGGCGGCACCGTTCCTGTCGAACCCGATGCTGATGATCGCGGCAATCTTCTGCATCTTTTCGGCCATCAATGTGCTGTGGACACTGATCATCGGCACGGCAGGGATCTTCTCGCTGGCCACCCTCGCCATTGTCGGCATCGGGGCCTATGTCAGCGCCGCACTGAACGTCTATCTTGGCCTGCCCTGGCCTGTGATGTTTGTCGCAGGCGGCCTTGCCGGGTTGGCGATTGGCTGGGTTCTGGCCTTGCCCTCGACCCGGCTTGACGGGCTGTATTACGCCCTTCTGACCATGGGTTTTGCCGAGATTTGTCGGGTTTTTGTTCAGCAATTGAAGCCGCTTGGACCGCAGAACGGGTCGATCAACAACGTCGACAGCTTCATCCCCGCCGATTGGCAATTGCAGCGGCCCGGTCTTCTGTTGGGCTTTGCGGGGGCCTTTGTGATCCTACTCTTGGCCCTTCTCACCTTCCGGATCGTCAACTCCGAACGGCTGGGGATGCTGCTGCAAACCGCACGCGAGGACGAGGCTTTTGCCGAAGCCACCGGCATCGACTATCGCCGCGCGCGACTGCATGTGTTCCTGATTTCTTCGGCGGGTCTTGGGGTGATTGGCGCGTTTTACGCGCAGTTCTACGGCTCGATTTCACCGCAGGTGTTCTCGCTGGACCAATTGATGCTCTTGTTCGCGATGATCGTGATCGGCGGTCTTGGCCGCAGCGAAGGCGCGGTGATCGGCACGGCAATTGTCGTCCTGATCGACAAAGGGCTTTTGAACCTTGGCCCGATCCGCATCCTGCTGGTCGCCGCCATCATGTTGGGTGTGACCCTGTTCCTTCACAACGGCCTTGCCGGCGCACGCGAGCAATTCCGCGGCTGGCGGCACCGCAAACAATCCGAGGCGCGCGCGCGCCGCACCGAAAAGGGGGGTGAAGTCATGCCCGAAGAAGCCATCGAGATCGCTGACAAGCAGGAAATCTATTACCGCCGGTTCCAAAAGCGCCTGCGCGACCGGCTAAAGGCGCTGATTACGCCAGAGTTGATCGAGGAGCATCGGCAGACCCCGCTGGGCCATCATTCGGATGCGCTGTCGCGTGTGCTGAACCACTTCCGCCGCGCCGAGGTCGCCGACAAATACGCCATCATGCGCCAGCCCGAGGCGTTCCATGCCTATAAGATCGTGGCCTTTTCCGGCACACGTGGCGCCCCGCCCCGGTTGGTCGATGACCGCACCTATTATGACATCAACGAGGCCTATCACGCGGTTTTCCTGCTCCGCGTCAATGACCTGATGGAAGCCTGACCCATGACGAATACACGGATTTTCGGCTATGCCGACCCTTTGGCCGCCCGCGCAGGCAGCAAGGTCGATTTCATGATCTCGGTCGAGGGCCGTGATGAGGTGGAGGCGCGTCTTGTCCGCGTCCTGCATGGCGATGAGAACCCCGAAGGGCCGGGCTATCTGGAAGAAGCCGTCGCCATCGACCTGCCCAAGGCGCTGAAGGTGAAGCGCCAATTCACGCAAGTCGGCAGCTTTGCCCGCGCCGATGACCCGGAGGGCAAGCTGGACGGGTTGACCAGCTTCACCCTCTTTGCCCATGTCTTTCCAACCCTGCCCAAAGCCGAACGCCAGCAAATCCTTGGGCGATGGGACATCGAAGGCTCCAAGGGTTTTGGCCTTGGCATCGACCCGGATGGCCATGTGGCGATGTGGCTGGGCGATGGCGCGGGCGTCGATGAAATCCGCACCGAGATCACCCTTGTGCCGCGCTGCTGGTATTTCGTGGCCGCAAGCTATGATGCCGCCACGCACCAAGCGGAATTGCATGTCATAAACTGCGTGACCCAGTGGAACAGCCGGATTTCCACCGTGGTCCCGTTTGAGGGCGACAGCTGGATCAAGGAAACGCTCCGCCATGGGCCGGGGGCAACGGCGGGGGCGGCCAGCTTCAAGCTGGCATCGGCGACCGCCTATAACCCGGTGCGCGGCCATTACGGCGCGTTCTTGTTCAACGGCAAGATTGACCGGGCCGGCGTCTATTCCCGCCCCCTTGGTCGCGACGCAGTGCTGGCACTGGCACGCGGCACCGCCCCCGCCAAGGATAGCCTTCTGGCCTATTGGGACCCGACCGCGAACCTTGCGCGCGAGGGCGTGGGCGACACCATCCCCGACACCGGGCCGCACGGGCTGCATATGCAGGGGGTAAACCGCCCGGTGCGCTGCATGACCGGGTTCAACTGGAACGGCGAGGAAAGCTATCGGCTGGCGCCGGAAACCTTTGGCGGCGTGCATTACCACGACGACGCGATGACCGACTGCGCGTGGGAGGTGACCCACAGCCTGACGCTGCCCGATGATCTGAAATCCGGCGTCTATTGCCTGAAAGTCTCGGGCGGCGGGGGCGAGGATTCCATCCCCTTCATCGTGCGCCCCAAGACACCAAAAGCGAAACTCGCCTTCCTGCTGCCCACCTTTACCTATCTGGCCTATGGCAACGAACACCTGTCCTATGAGGCCCCAATTGCCCAAGCGATCACCGCCCATACCCCGGTGATCGTCGCCGAAGATCTGGAATACAAAAAGCTCGAAGAATTTGGCCTGTCGACCTATGACCATCACACCGACGGCGCGGGCTGCTGCTATTCTTCGTGGAAGCGCCCCATCATCACGCTGCGCCCGCGCTACCGTCTGCCGGCGATGAATTTCCCTTGGGCACTGCCTGCCGATCTGTCGCTGATCTGGTGGCTGGACCATGCGGGCTATGACTATGACCTCATCACCGACCACGACCTGCATGCCGAGGGGTTGGATTGCCTGAAACCCTATTCTTGCGTCCTGAACGGCACCCACCCGGAATACTATTCCGAGGAAATGATGGATGCGACCGAGGCCTATTTGGCAGGCGGTGGGCGGGTGATGTATCTGGGCGGCAATGGTTACTATTGGGTCACAGGGACGCGGTCCGATGAACCGGCCTGCATCGAGGTGCGGAAATTGGATTCCGGCTCGCGCGCGTGGCAGGCGGAACCGGGCGAAGGCTATCTCGCCTCTACCGGGCAGCGGTCTGGCCTCTGGCGCAACCGCGGCCGCGCACCGCAAAAGATCGTGGGGCTTGGCTTTACCACCGAAGGCATGGATGCCTCAGAACCCTTCGAACGCATGCCAGACAGCTTTCATCGCCGGGTCAGCTGGATCTTCGATGGCATTGGCGATGAGGAGCTGATCGGCGATTTCGGCCTTGCCGGCGGTGGCGCAGGCGGGATCGAACTTGACCGCTACGAACTTGGCCTCGGCACCCCACCCCACACGATGCTCATGGCCTCGACCATCGGGCACTCTGACAACTACCCCTTGGTCAGCGAAGAGGTCACCTATGCCTTCCCCGGCCGGGGCGGCACCCAAGCCGCCCAAGTGCGCGGCGACATGATCTATTTCACCACGCCGCAGCATGGCG
>JACCDN010478450.1_pt1 | contig 13756 bp, 15 predicted proteins | sample 7441691 | NCBI WGS metagenome assembly JACCDN01 (sample SAMN15323439, study PRJNA562643) | freshwater metagenome | isolation source: river surface water | place: USA:Blue River Watershed | collected 2017-08-16 | reverse complement strand
CCCTCAGATGGGGTGACCGGCAGCTTTCGCCGACTTGCCGCCGTATTGGAGCAATGAGGTTTCCCAAACCTGTCGGGCACCTTTCGCAGCAGCGTTGTCCGACCCGAAAGACCGTCATCGGCGACGAGAGAACGTCACCGCATTGGACATCAGGGTAAGGGCCGCACTGGCACCATATTGGCTGGTATAAGCCTCGGCCTCAGAGCGGATCAGAAAGCGCCGCACGAGTTTTTCCATGGTCGCCGCATCATCGAAATCGGCAATCTGATCCGTGCCGAGCTGCACTTGGGATTTTTCCTTCATGATCTCCAGCTGGCGATCAATATCCAAGGCGGAAAAGGTCGTCGGAAGCCCCAGCGCCTTTTCGAAAACGCGGCGCATCGGTGTGCTGCCCAAAACGGAATACCAGCGCGCGTCATTAGAGGTCGTGGTCTTCGCCGCAAGGCTGGCCACTTCACGTTCGGCATTCATGGCAAGGCGCAGGTCGTCATTTTGCTCACCCACCGCAACCTCAAAACTGCGGGTTTTGTAGGCGGCAAGAATCTTGTCCGGGAAATCCGAAATCTTGCTGCGGGGCGTCGCGAAATCCCCAAAGCCAAAGGCGGCCGACAGCTTCTGATACTGTTTGTCGGCGAGCTTGTTCGCCAGACTGTCAGATTTCAGCGTGCCACCCTCCAACACTTTCTGGATGAAGGCTTTGCTGTTGATGTCATTTTCAAGACCAAAGGCGCCCAATGCGACCTTCAACAGGCGCCGATCTTTTACCAACTCTTCCGCGGTGTCGATTTTCCCGATGTTTTCGCGAAAATAGGCCTCGTCGCGTTTGATCTCGGGCTGCGCATTCAGCACGGCCTGCTGTGTGGCAGCCGTGCGCTTTAGAAACACCCACCCGGCATAGCCCGTCAGCGGCAGGGCGGGTGTATAGGTCATGATTTGCGACCAGCCATCAGGCGTTCTTCGCGCGGCAAAAGGCCACGCAAGGCCTTTAACGCCTGATAATGCTGATCTTCCAGCACGGCTGCCGTCGCCTGATTCAACAGGGTGCGGCTGTCGTGATCAATCAGCACTTGGCTCAGTTGTTCGATGCCGCGCAACAGCTGCATGCGGGCATCGGCCGGATCGGCATCGCCAGACAGCACCAATTGCGCGATATAGCACACCCGGCGCACCGGCGTGTTGACCTCTTCGGGGTGAATCGCATCGCGCAGGCGCAGGATATTGGCGTGCGGCGTCATGATGGCCAGTCGCGACCGCTTTTCACCGTTTTCGATCACGGCCCCATTGATAAGAACCCGTTCATGCGGGCCGAGTTTCAGGACAAGACCCGTCATGTCATTGCCCCTGCCCACGCAAGCCGCGCATCACGGCCGTATTGATATCAATAAGAACTTCGACCGACGCCTTCTTGTCGCGCACCGCGCGGCTGTGATGCGCGGTGAATTCATAAAGATAGAACAACTGCGCCCGCAATTGCTGCGGCAAGCCATTCTCAGGTTCGGCCACATCGGCCGCCAAGGTTGACCAAAGGCGCTGGTTTTCATTCAGGGCCGCCAGCACCTGCGCATGGCTAACGCCATCGGCGCGGGCCGTGGACAGCGCCTTTGTCGCGCGGGCAAGCAGTTCGTATTCCAGCGCTCGGGGGCTGCGCCCTGGGGCTTCGGGGCGGGCATAGGCGGCACGGGCCGCAGAAGATTGGGCAATCACGGGATATCCCTCCTGGGATCATGGGGCGAGAGAGAATAGGCCGGGAGCATGAGGCTCCCGGCCCCCGTCATCAGCGGAACAGCGACAAGATGCTCTGCGGTGCCTGGTTGGCAATCGACAGCGCTTGGGTCGCCAGCTGCTGCTGCACCTGCAACGCCTGCAACCGGGCAGAGGCCTCTTCCATATCGGCGTCGACCAAGGTGCCGATCCCGGCCTTCATCGCATCCGTCAGCTTTCCGACGAAATCGTTCTGGATGTCGATGCGGTTTTGTGCGGAACCAAAGGCTGCAGCGGCATCAATCGACCGGGTGATCATGGTTTCGATGTTGGTCAGCGCGGAATCCGCACCGGCCGATGTGGTCACATCAATCGAATCAAGGCCGAAAAGGCCGCCCGAGGCCTTGCCACCGGCATTGCCCGTTGCCGACAGCGCCAAGCTGGCACTGCCGCTGCCATCGTTGTCGACGTTCAGCGTCCAGGCCCCAGTGTCACTTTGGGTGACCGAGGTGGAGATGCCTTTGACATTTCCCGAATCGACGGCAACCTTCAGACCGCGCGCAACATCCTCCATCGTCTCGCCCTTGCCGGCGATGTAATTGTAGGACTTGGTGCCGATCGTCACCTTGTAGCCATCCCCCTCGTTGACCGCAGCAGTGCTAGAGAAGTTCACCTTTTCAGCGCGCTGCGAGATGGTGGACGACGTGGCAGAGTTGGTGCCGCTGGGTGCCGCACCGTTGACTTGGGTGATGGCCGAACTCCCATCGCCCGCAGTCGTCGACGTTTGCCCGACAGACAGGCCTTCAAAGGCCCGGGTCGAGTTGATCGTCAAAACCCCTGCCGAGTTCGAGGCTGTCACCCCTTCCAGACCCAGGGCGTTGATCGCACCGGCGAACGCCGCAGCAATATCTCCGACGGCTGAGCCGGCCGCAGTGTGGCTGACGTCGACCCCCGCAATCGTCAGCGTGGCAGTATCACCTGCCGCCCAGGTATCCGCAAAGGTCACTTGGGCGGTATTGGCGGCGGAGGCGACAGCCGTTGCGCTGTTGGCAACCACCGCATTCGCCGACAGCGACGTTCCCGAGCCAAACACCCCTGCGGCGGTCGACAGATCCTGCCGGTTCACCGTGATGTTCGAGGCGGTGACATTGCCATTCGACGCGCGGTCCAACGACGACAGAAAGTCGACATCATCGGTACCCGAGATCAGGTTCAGCCCCGAAAACTGGGCCGCATCCACAATCCCGGCGATCTGATCACGCAAGGCCGAGATATCGGTCTGCATTTTCGACCGATCCGCGCTTTCCGACTGGGCCGAAACGATCTTGCCCTTGATGTCGGTCAACAGTTCGGTGATCGATTCGGCTGCCTCGGCCGCGACGGCAATGGTCGAGGACCCCAGCGACAGGCTGTCGGAAATCCCTTTGAAACCTTTCACGTCCGATTCCATCACCTTGGAAATGGCCCAAACTGCGGCATTGTCCTTGGCGGTGGCCACGGTTTTGCCGGTCGAGATTTCCTGCTGGGTACGGTTCAGGTTGGTGTTGATGCTCTTCATGGTCTGAAGCGCCACCATGGCACTGGTATTGGTAAGAATGGACGACATGTCCTGGTCCTTTGCGATCTGCCTGCGCTTTTGCGAAAGGCGGGTTGCGCCACGGCACGCGGCCGCAGCTGGCTGGTCCTTCTGTCCGGTGCGTCAGGCGGTCTTCCCGGCGCGCCACCCCCTCATGGGATGCAAGGTGATTGAAGAACGGGAAGGTCTAACAGAGTCCTAATTCGCGGCCGTCATTTGCGTGGCATTTGACAGATTCGCAAAATGTCAGAACCGCCCGGCGGGATAGGATGCGGTCGTGAAATCGGCCCTTTTGCCCCGGTTGTCATAGGTCTGCAGCCCTTGGGCGGCGCGGCGCACCTCATCGACCCTGCGCCGGGCCGCCCGCGTGCCGCGCCGGGCCGCATCCAGCAAGGCTGCATTGGTTTCCGCCTTCATTTTCAGCCGTTCCAAAACCTGACTTGGCGCCGTTGTGGCCAAATTCGCCAAGGCGGTTTCAAGCTGCGGTGCAAGTTGCGCAAGCTGGGCGAAATCGGCGATCCGCACCGCGGACCTCACCTCATCAAGCAAGATTTCAAGGGTTTTCATCGGGACCGCCTTCTTTGGCTTTCAGTGATTCGAAGATCATTTCCGCAAGCCCGACACCGCCTTGGTCAACCATCAACCGGGCCTGTTCAGTGCGTAAAAACGAGGCGAATTGCTCTTCACCGGCGCCACCGCCCATGGTTTCGCTTGCTGCCCCAAGACCTGTAAATGACAGCATTTCAGCCAAAAATGCGGTTTCCAGTTCTTTGGCCTTTTGCATCAACCGATCATCGGGTGACGCCGCGTGCTGCGCCTTCGTTTGGGGTGTGGCGACTGCGGAAAGCATCCTGCCCTCAATTGCGTTGAATTTTTCTCACTGTGGCAGGCAGCGGTAAACAACCGGTAAGGATCGTCAGGCGATAAGGGGGACAGATGACAGAAGTCTGAGATCCCATGTTCAAAAGCATGTCTGAAATCCTGGTCCCACCGCGCAGCGCAAAGCCGCTTGCTGAGAGCGCGCCTTCTGGTGCGGCGAACCTCAACTTTGCCGAGGCGTTGCAGGATGCCGAGGAGATCAACACAGAGACCACAGCCGACACCAGCTTTCTCGGGGCGCTCTTGCAAGGCATGCTGCCACGGCCCGCCATGCCCGCCAGCGCGCCGGGTGAGGTGGAGGCCACCGCCTTGGCTGAGGGCATGGCCGCGCCTTTGATTGCGGGGGCGCAGACCGATGACACGCGACCCAAAGAGGATGCCCCGACAACAGGCGTTACCACTGAAAGTGCCGCGCAGATGTTGGCAATGATTTTCGGGGCCACCCCCCAGGTTCAGCCTGACCCTCTTTGGACAGAGCCCACGCAGATGCCCCTCGTTGCGGCGCGCAACATAACCACAGAGGGTGGCGCGAACGGGGACGCCCCGGACCACGTTGCAGCAATGACGCCGCCGCCACAGCTCAGCACGGCAGAACCGACGCAAGCATTGGCAGTGCAGCCCCCCGCCGCCGCAGCTGCCCCCCTGCCGTCGACGGCAGCCCCAAAGTGGCACGAGACAGCGGAATCGGCACATGACCGCCCTGACCCGACCGAGGCGGACGCCCGTCGTCCGGCCGATCTTGTTGCGTCAAAAGCTCAAGGGCGGCCAATCGGCACAGCGCCAGATCTGGAAACCAAGGCCGAAATCACACCCATCGGCGGCGCCCTTCAAGTGACCGATATGGATGTACAGATAAAATCTGACGCGATGGCGGTTCAAAACCGCCCCCCCACAAAGGTTGCAACCCGCCGCCACGACGAGGGCGCGACCCAGTTCCTTTGGCGCCAAGCAATGCAGGCCGACACAGCGCAGCCAGATCAGTCTGACCAGCCGAGCGCAGCGCAGAAAACCGTCGAAAGTACCCCTCTGCCGGTTGCGCCGCAGCACGACCATGAAACGCAAAATACAGACACTCCGCCTGCCACGGCAGCAGATCGCGAAGATGTCGCGCCCGTGATCGCCGCGGCATCCATGCCCACGGCAGAGCCCAAGGCGGGATCGGCACAGCCAGACACGCCTGCCTTATCGGGCATGGCACTTGGCCCGGTTCAAACCGACGGGGCGCTTCGCAGCCACATCCATGACAGCGCGGGGCAACACCATGTCCCCGCCACTCCGGTGCGACAGGTGGTCGAAACGCTTGCGGCCCAACCCGCTGATGTGCCGGGTCGGATCGAACTGACCCTGACACCGGAAACCTTGGGAAAGGTGCATTTTGACATGCGGCCCGAAGGGGACAGCTTGTCGATTGTCCTGTCAGCCGAACGCGCCGACACGCTGGATCTGATGCGGCGTCATCTGCCGGATCTGATGGCGGAACTGAAACAGGCTGGGATTCAAGCCGGCAGTTTTTCCTTCAGCAGCTGGAACGAGGGGCAACGCGCCCAAAGCTCGCAGCTGGAAACGCCCCCCCTTGAAGCAACAGAAACCCCGGCCGCCGGGCCAACGCCCCCCATCCGCCCCGCGCGCGCCGTCAGCCATTTGGGTGGCTTGGACATGCGATTTTAAGGAGAGCCATTCATGACCACTTCCTCCGTGACCTCGGCCGGAACAACCTCGGCGGCCTCGGCTACCACCAGCAATAAGGCGCTGATTTCGTCAGATTTCGACACGTTTTTGAAAATGTTGACGGCCCAGATGCAGAATCAGGATCCCTTGAACCCGATAGATTCCACCGATTACGCGACGCAGCTTGCCACTTTTTCGGGCGTGGAACAGCAGGCGCGCACCAACGAACTTCTGACCAATCTGGGCAGTCAGATGGCCGTGCTGGGCATGTCGCAACTTGCGGGCTGGGTCGGGCAGGAAGCCCGGGCCGAGGCCCCGGTTTGGATGGACGGCGATCCCGTGACCATGCAACTGACCCCCGCGACGGGTGCCGACAGCGCAGTGCTTGTGGTGCGCGATGCCGCAGGCGAGGTGAAATCACGCGAAGACGTTCCCGCAGAAGCGGGGCTTTACGATTGGCTTGGCGGGGATGCGGCGGGCGATCCGCTGCCGACGGGGGCGTATACGCTGACGCTGGAAAGCTATTCGGGCGACACCCTGTTGGGCGAAACCCCGGTGGAATCTTATGCCCGTATCGTTGAGGCGCGCAATGGCGCCTCTGGTGCCATGCTGGTGCTGGAGGGCGGGATCGAGGTTTTGTCGTCCAAGATCACCGCGCTCCGCGTGCCAGAGGCAACGGGCAGTTAAATCCAGCGCCCCAACCACAGGCCAAGGCCAAAGACCAACATGGCCAGACCAAACTGGGCAAGGCGGCGACGGGTTTTGGGCGCGCGCACGGGGGGCGGCAATTCGGCTTGGGCGATCAGCGCCTGTTCCACCAGTCGCGGCAGGCGCGGGCCGAACCGCGACAGCACCCGCGCGGTCTGCGCCAGATCACGCATCAGCGCCACAGGCCCCAGATTTCGGCTGATATAACTTTCGACCACGGGTTTGGCGACTTCCCAGATGTTGATATGGGGATCCAGCGACCGCGCCACACCCTCGACCACGACCATGGTGCGTTGCAACAAGATCAGCTCTGTCCGCGTCTCCATGCCGAATTTCTCGGTCACTTCAAACAGGAAGGACAACAGCCGCGCCATGGAAACCCGGCTCGCCTCAATGCCGAAGATCGGCTCGCCCACCGCACGAAGCGCGCGGGCGAATTCGTCGATGTCACGGTTGGCGGGCACATATCCCGCTTCGAAATGCACCTCGGCCACGCGGCGATAATCGCGACGGATGAAACCGTAAAGTATCTCGGCATAGACGCGGCGGGTGTATTCGTCGATCCGGCCCATGATGCCAAAGTCATAGGCGATGATGTCGCCATTGGCGCCAACCTTCAGGTTGCCCTGATGCATGTCCCCATGGAAAAGGCCATCCCGCAGTGCATGGCGCAGGAACAAGGACAGCACCCGCGCGCCCAAGATCGCCCGATCATGCCCTGCGGCGTCAATCGCCGCATTGTCGGACAGCGCGACCCCTTCGGCCCAGCCCAGCGTCAGCACCTGACGTCCCGACAGCCGCCAAAGCGGCGCAGGCACCTGAAATCCTTCGTCCTTGCGGGTGTTTTCGGCAAACTCCGAGGCAGCTGCAGCCTCTAGCCGCAGGTCCAACTCGCCCATCACCACGCCTTCGAAATGCGCGATCACATCGACCGGACGCAACCGACGTGAGAAGGGGGCGATATATTCCATGCTGCGGGCAGCAAAATAAAAAGCGTCGATGTCCCGGCGGAAGGCGCGTTCGATGCCGGGGCGCAGGACTTTGACCGCCACCTCTTGCCCGGTTTCAATCACACGGGCCTGATGGACCTGCGCGATGGATGCGGCCGCAACAGGTTCGGAGAACGAGGAGAACAGCGCCTCAACCGGCGCGCCCAACTCGGCGGCGATCGCTTTTTTGGCGTCTTCCATCCCAAAGGGAGGCAGCTTGTCTTGCAGATATTTCAGCTGTTCGGCCAGCTCTTCGCCAACAATGTCGGGGCGGGTGGAAAGGATCTGACCAAACTTGATATAGGCCGGGCCAAGCGCCGTCAGCGCCCGCGTCACAGGCGGCAGCGCAGGGTCACCCTTTACCCCCAGCCATTTGAACGGCCAGCCCAGCATCCGCGCGGCAAAACGCAGCCGGGCCGGGGCCTCCATCGCCTCCAGCACCACGGCCATCGCCCCGGTGCGTTCAAAGGTGGCCCCGGTGCGGATCAACCGCCAGATATTGTGGGGTCCACGCATCAGATCTTCCAGCCCGAATGCAGGGCGGCGATTCCCATGCTGAGGTTGCGATACTTGGCCTGTGAAAATCCGGCAGACCGGATCATGCCAAGGAAGGTTTCCTGATCGGGGAACTTGCGGATGGATTCGACCAGATACTGATAGCTGTCGCGGTCATTTGCCACGATCTGCCCCATCACAGGGATGATATTGAAGGAGTACAGATCATATGCCTTCTGCATCAGATCATTCGGAATCTGACTGAACTCCAGCACCATCAGCCGGCCGCCGGGCTTCAGCACACGGTAGGCATCTTTTAAGGCGTCGGGCACACGCACCACATTCCGGATGCCAAAGGAAATTGTGTAAACGTCAAAGGAATTGTCGGGAAACGGTAGAGCCATCGCATCGCCCACCACCCAGTCAAGGCTATCGGCCATCCGCTCGGCCTCGGCCCGTTTGCGGCCTTCGATGAGCATGGGTTCGGTCATATCGCAGACCACCGCCGAGGCGCCGGGCGCTCGTTTCAAGAAGCGAAAGGCCACATCGCCGGTGCCGCCCGCCACATCCAGCAGGCGCTGGCCGGGCCGCGGGGCCAGCCAGTCCATCATGGCGTCCTTCCAGACGCGATGGATGCCCATCGACATCAGGTCATTCATCACGTCATATTTCGACGCAACCCGGCTGAAGACGCCATGCACCATCCCGGCCTTTTCGTCCTCTGGCACGGTCTGAAAGCCGAAATGGGTGGTGGTGTCTGCGGTCATCAGGGCTTGCCCTTCCTTTTGGTTGGCCACCTTATAGGCGGGAAGCCCCCAACCCTCAATGCTGCCACGAGGTCGCATGCCAGAACTGCCCGAAGTTGAAACCGTCCGCATGGGACTATTGCCGGTGATGGAGGGGCGACAGATCGACAAGGCCACGGTGAACCGGCCCGATCTGCGCTGGCCCTTCCCGCCCCACATGGCCGACCGGCTGACCGGCGCGAGGGTGTTGGGACTGCGGCGGCGGTCGAAATACATTCTGGCCGATCTGTCCACGGGCGAAACCCTGCTTATCCATCTGGGCATGTCGGGGCGGATGCTGATCTCGGGGGCGCAACTGGGGCAGTTTCACCACGATCACCCCGCCCCCGCCAAGCATGACCATGTGGTTCTCGACATGGAGGGTGGCGCGCGTGTGACCTTCAACGATGCCCGGCGCTTTGGGGCGATGGATTTGTTGACGACAGCGACCGCTGACACCCATCCGCTTTTGGCCAACATTGGCCCCGAACCTTTGGGCAATGACTTTCACGAGACGCACCTTGCCGCGCGCCTGAAAGGGCGCGCCACGCCGATCAAATCCGCGCTGCTGGATCAGCAAAATGTTGCGGGTCTGGGGAATATTTATGTCTGTGAAGTGCTGTTCCGCGCCGGAATCAGCCCGCTGCGTCTCGCCCGTGATGTCAGCCCGGACGAGGTAGCCCGACTGGTGCCGATCATCCGCGATGTCTTGATCGAGGCGATTGCGGCGGGTGGCTCCTCGTTAAAGGATTATCGCCAAGCGGATGGCGAGCTTGGATATTTTCAACACACCTTTCGCGTCTACGGCCGCGAAGGCCAACCCTGCACGACCCCCGGATGCCAAAGCCTTATCGCCCGCACGGTACAATCGGGCCGGTCATCCTTTCACTGCCCCACCTGCCAGAGGTGACTTGATAACACCTGCGTTGCTGTTAGAGGTCGCAGAACAAACCACCGGGAGCCACTGCCATGGCCTATGAAACCCTGATCGTCGAGATTGCAGACCACACCTGCCTGATCCGGCTCAATCGCCCCGATGCGATGAACGCGCTGAACACCAAGCTGATGGCCGAACTGGCAGAAGCGATGGTCGACGCTGACCGCAATGAGATGATCCGCTGCATCGTGCTGACCGGGTCCGAGAAGGCTTTTGCTGCGGGCGCCGATGTGCGCGAGATGGCTGGAAAATCCTATGTCGATGTCTATTTCGACGACCTTTTTGGCCCCGAGGCCGAGACGATTGCCCGGGTTCGCAAACCGGTGATCGCGGCGGTGGCGGGCTATTGCCTGGGCGGTGGCTGCGAACTCGCCATGATGTGCGATTTCATCATCGCCGCTGACACGGCCAAGTTTGGCCAGCCAGAGATCAACCTTGGCATCGTCGCGGGCATGGGCGGCACCCAGCGCCTGACGCGACTGGTCGGCAAGTCCAAGGCGATGGACATGAATCTGACCGGCCGCTTTATGGATGCCACCGAGGCGGAGCGGGCAGGACTGGTGAGCCGCATCGTTCCTGCCGCAGAGTTGCAAGATGAGGCGATGAAAGCCGCCCGCAAGATTGCCGAAAAATCTGCGGTCATTGCGATGACGGTGAAGGAATCAGTCAATCGCGCCTTGGAGACGACGCTGCGCGAAGGGCTTTTGTTCGAGCGCCGCGCCTTCCACGCTGCCTTTGCCACCGAAGATCAGAAAGAAGGCATGGCTGCTTTCGTCGAAAAGCGCCCGCCACAGTTCCGCGACCGCTGATTCCGGTTGCAAATTCTGGCAGGGCGGGCTATCCGCCGCCCCACATGCGCGTGGGCCCGCTTAAGGCGTGAACGATTCTCCTTCGGACGAAGGGGGCTTCGGTGCTTTCGTGCGATCATATTGACACAAGACCGAAGAGAGTTCAGCCCATGGCAAATACCGCCCAGTCCAAAAAACGCGCCCGTCAGTCCGAGGCCCGTCAGGACGTCAACAAAGCCCGCCGTTCGCGTATCCGCACCTTCTTGCGCAAGGTTGAAGAAGCCCTGGCTTCCGGCAATGCCGATGCCGCCGCAACCGCACTGGCCTCGGCTCAGCCGGAACTGATGCGCGGCGTGACCAAGGGCGTTCTGCACAAGAACACCGCCTCGCGTAAGATGTCGCGCCTGACCTCGCGTGTTAAAGCGCTGGTTGCACCGAAGGCCTAATTTTCGGCCTGAGCGATTCTCGACAGGGCGCACTTTCGAGTGCGCCTTTTTTCATTTTGAGTCTCTTTCGATCATATATTTTTGCACTTTCGATGACCGATTATGGCGCGCCCACCTATCATGAGTTGCCATTTTGCACGGGGTCTGGGATTCGCTCGACTGAATCTCTGTCAAGCGCATAGTTCGGTTGCACGGCCGCGCGACGGCTTGCTAGCTTCACCCTGCGATTCACTTCGACTTGGGGGACAAGACGCGGATTTGAACACCACCTTCCAACCTGCTGCTGCCAAAGTTATGCGGGAAAGAAAAACAAGAAGTTGTTCAAATTCAATGCGTTAATAGGTCTGCTGCTCACGCGGCCTGACGAAAACAAAGATCTTTCATCAGGACTTTTCCTGATGGATGATTTGTTTCGTGTCCAGAACTGACAGGGTCTGACCGCCAGTTTCTGGTGGCAAGCTATGTTGTCATTCACCCGCTGGCCTAGGTGGCGCGCGTGACGTTATTTGAACAACATCAAGGGGCCACCGGGGTTTTCTCGGCAGGAACCGGGGACGGACAAAAAGATGACGAACGAGGCCTGGGGTAAACTGCGCGAAGACTTGGTCAAGCGCGTCGGCCGCAACAATTATGCCACTTGGATCGAGCCGATTCGTTTGGCCGAACTGCGTGGCTCCACCGCTCGTTTTGAAGTTCCGACCACCTTCTTTGGCGACTGGGTGTCGCGCAATTTCTCCGACCATATCCTGAGCCATCTGGTTGCTTCGGGTCAGGACGTCTCGCGCGTGGAGTTTTTCGTGCCGGCGGCCAGTGCCAGCCAGCCTCGCGCGGCGCGCCCGGTTGCCCCCCCTGCCGCGACTCCGGCCAAACCGATGCCGCGCCTTGCCCAGGCCCGCCGCGCCGGCGCGGACGAAGAACTGCCGGGCGCAGCCTTGGATGCCCGTTTCACCTTTGACAGCTTTGTGGTCGGCAAGCCCAACGAACTGGCCCATGCCGCGGCACGCCGCGTGGCCGAAGGCGGGCCCGTCACCTTCAACCCGCTGTTCCTTTATGGTGGCGTCGGTTTGGGCAAGACCCACCTGATGCATGCCATCGCGCATGAGTTGCAGGCGCGTCAGCCAGAAATGCGCGTTCTGTATCTGTCGGCTGAACAGTTCATGTATCGCTTTGTGCAGGCGCTGCGCGACAAGCAGATCATGGATTTCAAGGAAATCTTCCGCTCGGTTGATGTGCTGATGGTGGATGACGTCCAGTTCATCGCGGGCAAAGACAGCACGCAGGAAGAATTCTTCCATACCTTCAACGCGCTGGTTGACCAGAACAAGCAGATCATCATCTCGGCCGACCGCGCGCCGGGCGAGATCAAGGATCTTGAAGACCGCATCAAGAGCCGGCTGCAATGCGGGCTGGTGGTGGATTTGCACCCCACCGATTACGAACTCCGCCTCGGGATCTTGCAGCAAAAGGCCGAAGCCTACCGCCTGCAATATCCCGGCTTGCAGATTGCAGGCGGCGTGCTGGAGTTTCTGGCCCATCGCATCACCACCAATGTTCGCGTGCTGGAAGGCGCGCTGACCCGCCTCTTTGCTTTTGCCTCTCTGGTGGGTCGTGAGATTTCGCTGGAACTGGCCCAAGACTGCCTTGCTGACATCCTGCGCGCCTCGGATCGCAAGCTGACGATCGAGGAGATTCAGCGCAAGGTGGCTGAACATTACAACATCCGTCTGTCGGACATGATCGGGCCGAAGCGGCTGCGCAATATTGCACGACCGCGTCAGGTGGCAATGTATCTGGCCAAGCAATTGACCCCCCGCTCCTTACCGGAAATCGGCCGCCGCTTTGGCGGGCGCGACCACACCACCATCATGCATGGTGTACGCAAGATTGAAGAACTGATGTCCACCGACAGCCAGTTGACCGATGACCTCAACCTGCTGAAGCGTCTGCTGCAAGGCTAAGACATCCCGCTGAATCGCAAAACAAAAGGCTTAACCCTGCGGGGTTAAGCCTTTTTCATATCGGGCCCTGCATCTCAGAACGATCGCAGGCTATGGTTTGGGCCTGTCATCCCAATCCTTGGTCAAGATGCGATTGGCGTCGCCCGTGGGATCATCGAACTGCTTGGTCTTCAGCGCCCAGAAAAACGCCGCCAGACCAATTCCGCCCAAAAGCAGCGACACCGGGATGAGGTAGGTCAGAATTTCCATGCGATCAGATCCCCGCCCTTACTTCAGCCGCAACGAGTTCAGCGACACGGTAATCGACGACAGGCTCATCGCCAAGGCGGCCGCCAAGGGCGTCGCCAGACCGATCAGCGCCAACGGCACCGCAATGACGTTATAGGCGGCCGACAGACCAAAGTTTTCCAAGATACGCCGCCGGGTCTGACCACTGATCCGGGCAGCGTCCCCCACGGCGGCCATATCCTGCCCCAAAAGCACGATGTCCGAGGCAGTGCGCGCGGCATCCAGCGCCGTTGCCGGGCTGATCGACACATGGGCCGCCGCAAGGGCCGCGGTGTCGTTCAACCCATCGCCGACCATCAGGACACGCCGCCCCTGCAAGGTCAGATCGCGGACCAGCGCCGCCTTTTCCGCCGGCAGCGCGCTGGAAATCCAATCGGTAATCCCCAACCGCTGCGCAAGGCTGGCCACAGCCCCTTCGGTATCGCCCGAGATCAGCCGGATGGTCTTTCCTTGCGCCTTCAGCTCTGCAATTGCCGCTTCGGCACCGGGGCGCAGCCGGTCGGTAAAGGTAAAGGCACGCGCCTTGCCCTCGCCCGTG
>JACCDN010677859.1_pt1 | contig 13757 bp, 15 predicted proteins | sample 7441691 | NCBI WGS metagenome assembly JACCDN01 (sample SAMN15323439, study PRJNA562643) | freshwater metagenome | isolation source: river surface water | place: USA:Blue River Watershed | collected 2017-08-16 | reverse complement strand
TGTTGGTTTCGCATTTATTAAAAGAGAAATACATATATGCACAAGCTTACATTTATTCTATTGGTCGTCGGTGGTCTCAATTGGTTGTTGGTCGGTGTCCTCGGCTGGGATATTAGTCGCTTCCTCGGGGGGATGGACTCGATGGTCGCTCGAGCCATCTATATCCTGGTAGGACTCTCGGCCGTGTATGAGATTGTCACTCACAAGGGAAATTGCAAGGCCTGTACGCCAGCTCAGCCCATGTAATCCACTTGGCTCAGTCAATCCCGCACCTCGTACGATAGGTGCGGGGTTTTGTTTTGTCACAGAAAAGGCGCTATACTGAGAGCATCCTAATCACTTATCTATTTTTCGTATGGAAAGTTTGTCGAAATGTGTCAAGGCGGGTGCGCTCGCTCTCATCGCTCTCGCAGCAGTGATGGCATCGTACCAGTACAAAGAATCGGTAGAAAACACGTACCCAACCCGGACGTTTTCGGTGGATGGGTCGGGCGATGTCGATACCACCCCGGATCTGGCAACATTTTCGGCAACTGTGACCACTGATGGTGGCAAGGACGTCGCCGAGGTGCAGGGTGCCAATACGGAAAAGATGAATCGTATCAATGCCTATCTCAAGGAGCAGGGGGTAGACAAGGATGACCTCAAAACAGCTCAGTACAACCTCTCACCACGTTACAGCTATAATCCTTGCACGGCTGGGAGCTGTCCAGCCCCGACTATCACTGGATACAATCTGACCCAGACGCTTGAGGTCAAAGTCCGAGATAGTAGCAAGCTCGGCTCACTCCTCTCTGGAGTCGTAGAAAATGGTGCCAACAGTGTCTCTGAGGTGCGGTTTACGGTAGATGATGATACAGCCGCTCGTGATGAGGCTCGGGCCGAGGCTATTGCCGAAGCCAAGAAGAAGGCCAAAACCCTTGCCAAGACGGCTGGATTTCGTCTCGGCAAGTTGGTCTCGCTCTATGAAAACACCAATCCTGTGATGCCATACTACGGCATGGGAGGAGATAGTATGAAGGCAGAGATGAGCACTATGCCACCGGTTATCGAGGCAGGGACACAAACGACCAAGGTCCAGGTGACACTCACCTACGAGATCAAGAATTAGCCTGCTCCTGTATAGAAAGCCCCGTCTCATTGGCGGGGTTTTTGCTTGACCCTGTGTAATCGGACGAGAGTCCGTATTCGCGGAGCGAAATTACACAGGGTTGACATATTTTATACAGGGTGTATATTTTATAGTGTAACAATATAAAACACATACTTATGAAGATTCTTACCCCAAAGCAGCAGATTGTTTTGCAGGCTATCAAACAATTTTTCTCAGAAAATGGCACTATGCCGACCGTGCGTGAGATCCAGGAGGTCTCGGGCCAGCTTGGGCTGAAGTTGAAGAGTCTTCGGAGCTTTTTCCTCTACCTGAATGAGCTCGAGGACAAGGGTTATATCGAACGCACCAGTGAAGATCGGGGCATATCACTCAAGGGGGTGACCAAGGATGGCTTTCTTGATGTGCCTGTCTTCGGCATGGCCAACGCCGGGGCAGCTACGATGTTCGCCGACCAGTATATCGAGGGGTATCTCAAGGTGTCCAAGCGTATCGTGCGGGACAGCCGCAACGTCTTTGCTATCCAGGTCTCTGGTACTTCGATGAACAAGGCCCGGGTCAACAGCAAAACTATCCAGAGTGGTGACTTTATCCTCGTCGATTCGACCTGGAAGCACTACAACAACGGGGACAAGGTCCTCGTCGTGATCAATGGCATGGCCACCGTCAAAACCTATCGCACGGTAGATGGCAAAAACATCGTTCTTCTCCCAGAATCCACCGACAAAAAGCACAAACCTATCTTTTTGACTGAAGAAGATGACTTTGTCATCAACGGCAAGGTAATCGATGTCTTGAAACTGAACGCGTAGTCAAAAATGCGCGGAGTGCGTGGTATAATACGAGCATGCGGAAGAGCATGTCGAGCCGTAGAGTTTTTCTACGGAAAATTATCAAGTGGCATACTATCGCCCTCTCGGTGACTCTGGGAGTGTATTTTGTGTTGGCCTTTTTTGATCCAGGGATGCTCTCCTATGATCTCCGGCAGAAGTTTCGTGCTCTGGCCGATGATACTATCACTATCACCGCTACCGTGCTCGATCCACCAGTGGTACCGGTCGTGACAGCTATTGCAGACTGTAACGAAACCAATGGGACACTGAGTGTAGCACTCGACTGGGCTGATGACGTCAATACTCATACTTATACAATCGACCGAGACAGTCTCACTCTCGTGAGTGGGCTCGCTACCTCCGCCTATACTGATACGGGTGTGGTAGTCGCTACCACGTATGAGTACGTCGTGACTGCCTATGGCCCGATGGGTCCGGGATCAGCCACCTCTCTCCCAGTCTCAGTGACCACTCCGAGCCTCTGTGAGGTGACCGCGCCACCGCCGGCCGTCACTATTGTGTCCTTTGGTGGACGCAATGTCGATGCCTATAGCGGCATGCCTCGAGTGGGTGACCGTCGGCCGATTTTTACGGGAACAACGAGTATGCCTGGGGCTACCATGGTGGTTACCATCGGTACCTCGTTTGTGGCCCAGTTTTCTGCCAATGGGAATGGCTATTGGGAGTGGAAACCACCCTATGGGGTCCCATCAGGGAGCCAGACTTTTACCGTGACGGCGACCGATCCGCTCGATAGTACTCGCCAGGCCACCGCCTCACTCCGCTTTGATATCTTGAAACGTGATGAGGAGAGCGGGTCCAAGCAATCGAAGGGGGTGTCACCACCCAAACCCGGTACGCCAGCTCAGGCGTTTGCTAGCCCGCTTCAGTTTGTACTCACGGTCGAGAATGAGGGTGACCGGGTGCTCCAGGGAGAAATACTACATACACAGATCATTATCGGTACTCTTGCCCCACGTTATGACCAGATTGTAGTCCCAATTCGGTATAGTGTCCTCGACGAGAATCAGAATCTCTTGTTTTCGGAAACTCACAAGACGCTTCTGACGGAAGGAGCGGTTATCGAAGCAGCGCTCCCAATACCGATGTACATGGCTCCTGGAGCACACTTTGTCCAGGCAGAGGTGCTCTTGGATACACTGAATGTGAGTCGTCTGGCACCATTTACGGTCAACGAGTTCCCTCTCATCGGACTGGCGAGTGGCGGGAGTCTCACCTACGCCGATGTCATTGATTCTCTTGGCTGGATCGTCTTTTTCTTCCTTCTGCTTCTCTTTCTCTGGCTCTTTCTCTTTATCCGTGAGTTCGCCCTCTACCTACAGGGTGATGGGGAGGTCACGGAGTATGACCTAGAGCGAGCTGGATTTATTCGTAAATAACGCTATTATTATGGCTATAGACATGGTGTTCCTGGGGATAGATGTGCTCACAATCCTCTTTTTTCTCCTCGTCCTCGTCTTTGCAATCGGCATCGTCTGGCGGGTGGAGAAGGAGCTCGACTGGTCCTACAAGCTCTTTGTGGTGGCAGCGTCCGCGGTGACGCTCGCTGATGCCATCGGTCTCACAGCGGTGAGCGCCAGTGACCCATCGTGGGCACTCATTTCCAAGGGCCTCCGGTTTGTCGGAGCGGTCGCCTTTTTGGCCAGTATCCTCGTGATGCGTGATATCGTCCGTAAGCTTGATCACGAAAAGTAACGTAACGTATGAAATATCCCGTGACTCCAAAAGTCGTGTTTCCTCTCGAGCCCTATCAGGTGAGTGGACTTCCGTTTGGGAAGCGGGGCAACCATGATGGGACATTTTGGGGTGTCCATCTCGGGGAGGACTGCAACGCTCCCGCTGGGACCGATGTCCGGGCTATCGGGCGTGGGACAGTCGTCTATGCTGCGCTCCATTCTGGTACCGAAGAAAAGGGGAATTGGGGGCACATCGTCATCATTCGGCATAAGAAACCACGGCGCGAGGTCTTTTATTCGCTCTACGCACATCTCGGGACCAGCTTCAAACGCATTGGTGAAAAGGTAGAGTGCGGAGAGCCACTCGGCTTTGTCGGTGAGGCCTATACCCCAGAAAACGGCTACTGGCCGGCTCACCTCCATTTTGCTATCTATACTGGGCCTTGGGAGGATGAAGTCCTCCCGGGATACTGGAAAGAGGGAGATGAACGGACTCGGCCTGAGTGGTGGCACGTCCCGAGTGAATACCTCAAAAAATATGAAGTCGGGAAAGGAAGCACGCGCCAAACAAAAATCACCCCATAGGGTGATTTTTTTTTGTGCGCTCGGAGGGAATCGAACCCCCGACCCTCTGGTTCGAAGCCAGGTACTCTATCCACTGAGCTACGAGCGCAATATTGAACTGCTCCCCGCCCGAACGACTGAATCGTTCAGTCGGGCGGGTATCCACTTGTCCGCCCGAGGCGGATCAGCCTTGGGCTGAAGCTATCGGGGCGCATGAGCCTTGCCCGAATTACTTCCCGAAGGGATGTGGGCGGGCACGAGGCGGTCAATTTCGACTATAGCGTATTTTTGTACTGGAGTCAAAGGTAAGATACTCACTTTTGGCTTCAATGAGCCTTGTATGTTATACTTTGATTACAGTATTTTGTTAAACATTGAGAGTAAAAGTATGGGAAAAATCATAGGAGTGCTCGGTATCGTCTTGGTAGCCGGAGCCGTGTTGTTCTGGAAGTTTACTGGGACTGAAGAGGGAGAGAAGAAGATGGCGGCTCCCGATACCAAGGGGACTGGCGCTGATACCAAGACAGCCAAAACTGAAGAGATGGGATCAAAGACCCTTACGCTCAAAACCTCGTACACCAACCCGAGTGGGAGTGATGAAGTAGGCTTCAATGTGATGGTGGATGCAAACGGGATGGTGACGGGTGTCACAGTCGATGTGCTTGCGACCAATGGTATTTCTCAGAATCGTCAGAAGGCTTTTGCTGAGGGTCTGCCACAAGCTATCACTGGCAAGAAGCTCGCCGAGCTCAGTGCTATCGACCGGGTCGGTGGATCATCGCTCACGACGGGTGCCTTCAACGCCGCGCTCCCAGCACTCAAGGCGCAACTCTAAGACTTTTTCATGAAAACCTACGGTTTTCCAGCACTTGGGACACAGTGGACCCTCCTCATTGATCATGATGAGTTTGGGACGAGAGAAGAGGAAGCGATTCTCACCGAGGTACAGACCTTTGAGAATCGCTTTTCTCGTTTCATCCCTGCGAGTGAGGTCAATCGATTTCGCGAGGCGACCCCGGGGGCCTATGAGATTTCGGAGCGATTTTCGGTGATGCTCTCACGGGCGCTCCTCCTTCGGGAGCTCACAGGGGGCGTGTATGATCCGGCCGTCGGGGGACTCCTCGAGCGGGCGGGCTATGGTATGGCGCCCGATGCCTCCTCTTCTCCGGCTGACTTTGTCCTCCCACGCTGGTCACTCTCGGGGACGACACTTACCCTCGATGGTCCGACGGCTTTTGATCTCGGGGGTATCGGCAAGGGGTACTGTATTGACCTCGTGGGGAGTATCCTTGAGCGTCTCGGGTACCGGTACTTTCTCGTCGAGGGTGGTGGCGATATGTACGGGACGACCAAACGTGACGGCAGTCCGTACCGAGTCGCTCTGGAGTACCCAGGACGGCCTGATACAGCCTTTGGGACCATCGATCTCGACCACCAGGCGGTAGCAGTTTCGGACACATTCAAACGTCGCTGGCAGAAGTGGCATCATATTGTCGATCCAGCGACCAAAAAGCCGATTGAGGCTGTGGTAGGGTGCACGGCATTCGCTCGGACGGCCTTTGACGCTGATAGTATGACCTCAGGGCTGTTTCTCGCCCCTCCGAGCCAGTATGGGGCCCTACAAGAGGCATTGTCTACTGAATACGTCGTTTTCCGAGAGGATGGCTCGGTTGTGAAGAGTCCTGCCTGGCCGGGAGAACTCTTCTCCTAACTCAGTTGACTGAGGAGGGCTTATTTGTTACAATCGACACGCGTTCCAAGGTGGCGTTTTTTGTTTTGAAATATGGGTGTATAGCTCAGCTGGTAGAGCAGTGGCCTCTTAAGCCAACGGTCGTAGGTTCGAGCCCTACTACACCCACCCTCAAGGGATACTCCCGGACGCCCTTGTAGCTCAATGGATAGAGCCGCGGACTTCTAAGCCGTTGATGTTGGTTCGATTCCAACCGAGGGCACAGTGTGATTAAAAAGGATCTAGAGGGGTGGCCATCGTTCAATGGCAGGACAATGGTTTGTGGTACATAATAAATACGAAGTAGGCAGAGGGGTGGCCATCGTTCAATGGCAGGACAATGGTTTGTGGTACCATGAATGAGGGTTCGATTCCCTCTGGCCACCCCTGTGAATACTTCGTTTGGGTTCCCTGCCTGCCGGCAGGCAGGGATTCCCTCTGGCCACCCCTGTGGGTCTTTTTTTGTTTGTCCAAAAGTATTTCTATAAAAAAGAGGACCTGCCAGGCATCCTGGTCAGGTCGTTGTGGTCCTACGGAGGACCAGTTGGGGCATAGCCCACGATGGCGTCAGTGCACGGCGACGTGTTCGCCGCGGATGTCGGGAGAGCCGGCGATGCGACGCGGCTCGCTGTGGTGCGCACGACGCAGCAGGCCGAGTTCGTGGGTCAACACCGCGACCGAATCGAGCTTCTTGCCAGTGCCGTAGCGGGCCTTGAACGTGCCCGGCGACTTGGCCTTGCGGTCGTCGGCCAGCAGCTTCTTCGCAGCGTCGTAGTCGATGTAGCGGCCGTTCATGGTCGAACCGGACAGGATCTGCAACGCGGTCTCGGCGTCGATCTCGACCTTCGGCGGCACCAGCACGCAGACGGCGCCCGGGTGGCCAGCCAGATCCAGCGACTTGTAGGTATCGGCCAGATCGCGCGGCGGCTTGCCGGCATCGATCGCTTTCGGGTCAGCGGCGTTGGCCCACTGGAAGTTCGTGCTCATCGCAGCCAAGGTGGCCGTGGCGAGCAGAGCGGGCGCGGGCGTTCGGGCCATGGAGACTTGCAAACGGGTCATGGGGACTCTCCTTGAGGAGGTTGAAGGGAGGGACACACCACGAGTGAAGATGAACTTCTACCAACGCGGCTCACTAATGACGAAAGGTTCATCACCAATGAGCCACGTTGGACACCGTAAAAAAAGAACTTGAGTTGATTGTACTGAATACCAAAAACCCTGTCAAATTGGCAGGGTTTTTGGTTGTCAGTGAATTGCTTTGTAGTCCTTCCATTGCTTCTCCGACCAGCCTTTGGGCTTGGAGGTGTAGACTGGTTCCTGCCCGGGATGAGGGAAGAGGGCAGGAGATTTGTAGTTACTGTAGAAACTGTCTCGGAGATAGTTCTGCCCATTTACGTCGTTCACTTCCTGGGTAAAGACCGTCTTCATGCTGCCATCGCCACCACGGGAGAGGACATGGGGTCCATCGACTTTGACCGTTCGGCCGTCGCGCGTGCCAAAGAAACGAAAGGTGAGGTCATCGCCTTCGATTGTAGACTGCATGAGGATAGCGCCAGGAGTGTCGTTTTTGAACTTGAGGTCAGGCCGAGGGATATAGATGGTGGCATCCATACCGATCGGCTTGTAGTACTGGACGGCGTAGGCATGATTGCGGCGCTCAGTGATCTTGAGACCGGAGTAGATAGCGGCGCGGAAGACGGTACTTGAGACCTGACAGATACCACCCCCAAACTCTGGGGTGGTCTGGTTGTTCTTGATGACGAGCTCAGGGAGGTAGCCGTGTTCACCGTCGACATCACCCAAGTAATCAACAAAAGAAAATTCTTCCCCAGGCGCGATGATGACGTTTTGGAATTGTTCGAGGGCGCGTTTGATATTGAAGATACGGTTCTTGGGAGAACCCTTGAAGTTGGATTTGCCTTCACCGATGAGTTCCTTGAGTCCGAGGCGTTCTCGGTCAGTGGCAACCAGCTTGGGTGAGACGATCGCCGTCGGGAGAGTGACTGCTAGAGTACCGCTTTCGGTCGATGCGAGAGCGGTGAGGATGGCCGTAGCACTCTCGGATTCATTGAGGGTGCGACCGAGTTTCTCAGGAGTGGTCACGATGATGCTTGTGTTGTCGGCGACACCAAAGACCGCATCAACAGGGTCCTGGTTCACCTCGGTGGCCAGGAGTGAGACAAATGCAGAGACGCTCTCAGGATTGGGCGCCCGGTCAAAGGTGACCGCTAGTCGCGCTCGGGTATGCCGGGAGAGGGAGAGGTCACAGTAGAGGGCACTCACGGGACAGTAGAGGGTATCAGTGGCTTCAGAGGGGCGGTCACTTGGGACCAGGGTCGTCTCGAGGTGAAACCATGAGTCAAAGGCACTCCGGGCGAGAGTGGTGGTGTAGTCGCCAGCCGTGATCTCAATTGCCTGGGGGAGGGACTGAGCTGAGACGAAAGAAGGCAGACCCAACAAGAAGAGAACGCTCATGAAGAGGGCGCGTGAGTATCGCTCTAATAACAGTGAGAGACTCGATGACATGGGTAGTGAGAGATAGTATGCGAAAAAAGGAATGCCGATTCCATCAGGGACAGAACCGGCAGCGAGGCATTCCAATCAGAAAAAGTAATTTAGAATCCGCGCACCTGAATTTTTTTGGTCTTGGTCGTGTCAGCCTTGGGGAGACGAATGGTGAGGATACCGTTCTTGAGCGAAGCGTCCGCCTTTTCAGGGATGACATCCACTGGGAGGAGGACAGAGCGAGAGAATGAACCCCAGTAACATTCTTGGTAGTAGTAGTTACCATTTTCGACTTCTTCCTCGTTCTTGCGTTCGCCTTTGACGGTCACCATGTCATTGTTGATGGAAACATCGAGGTCCTCGGGTTTGACACCGGCGATGGTTGATTTGATGACGATGTCATTGTCAGTCTGGTAGACGTCGATAGTGAGCTGACCCTCGGCGCTTTCGTTGTCTGACTGTGAGTACGATGGAGTCGCCCAAGACTCTTCTTCTCGGACTGGGAAACTGGCCGGTTCTTCACGCATGACGACGGTGGTCTCTTCGGTTTCATTGTAGACCGGGACACCACTAAAATCGCTTCCCTCAACGCTTTTGGCACCAGTCAGACGCTCGAAGAAGGACTTTTTTTCTTTGGCCATAGAAGTTTATTTTAGAGAGGTTAGGGAAACAAAGAGTGCTTGCGCCTCGTGTTCCAATCATCATCAGTATAGAGGAATTTCTGGCAAGGCGCAAGAACACTTACTTTTCAAAGAGGACCAGGGAGAGGTTGTAGATGAGGTGGAGGAGGGTGCCAAAAACAAAGACAAAGGGGAGGGGAAAGGGGAGGCGTCCGGAGAGGGCAAAGGCGAGGAGGAGGGAGAGTCCGCTATGGATCATGACGATGGCTCCGAGCGGGAAGAGGGGTACGGTTCCCTGGCCGAGGATGAGGGCGACTTCGAGGAGCGAGAAGCCAATACCATAGGCGAGCCCGACTGAGAAGATGGCTGACCACTGGTAGGTCGCCGAGAAGTAGCGGGTGAAGAACTGGCGAAGGAGGAGGAGACGGGCGCACTCTTCGATCAAGACCGCTCCGACCACGACCAGGATACTCCCAAAGTCCGGGAGGTCTGGGGTATAGGTGAGACTCCCGCCGATGTTTAAAACCACGAGCTCAATGACAAGAGCGAGACAGCCGGCGAGGATACCAAAGATGAGGGCAGTAAAAAACATACTTTAGGCCAGGTTGGCGAGGTAAGTATCGAGATCGGTGATTTTTTTCTCAGTTTCGATGAGGCTCGCCCGGTTCTGTTCGAGGATATGAGCGGGGGCTTTGGCGGTAAAGTTGGTGTCATCGAGACGCTTCTTGAGACCGACGAGGTAGGTTTCGGCGGAGGACTTTTCTTTGGTGAGGCGAGCGCGTTCTTTGTCGACATCAATAAATCCGCTCAGATGGATATAGAGAGCCGAGTCGCCGCTCATGATGCGGGCCGTCTCGGGTGGCTGAGTTGGGTCAGTGGTGATGATGACTTCTTCGATGCGGGCGAGACGCTCGATCAGGGGAACAAAAGGTTCCCAGGCAGTCTTGTCGCCGATGATGGTGAGCCAGGGTTTCACCGCCGGATCGACATGGTAGACGGCTCGGACATTACGGATTTTTTGGATGAGGTCGATGATGTACTGAAAAGTAGTGTCTGGGGCGACGGTCTCTCCCTTGGGCCAGGAGGCGACCATGAGGAGACCCCTCTCGTGAGGGTAGAGCGACTGGTAGAGCGCTTCAGTCACAAACGGCATAAACGGGTGCCAGAGTTTCAAGAGATCGTTCCAGATATGAATGAGCACAGCGTCGTTTTTCTCAATCTTGTGGATTTCGACATACCAATCAGCGTAGTCATTCCAGGTAAAGTCGCGCAGTGTCTCGGCCGCGAGAGAAATATTGAAATGATCGAGGTGATGAGTCACTTCCTTTGTGACCGTGGCGAGACGGGACAGTATCCAGCGATCGGCGGGAGTCTCTGCTTTGTGCTGGTCCGTTGGTTCGATGGAAGTTGCTTGACTGACGTAGCGCCCGATATTCCAGAGCTTGTTGACGAAGTTTCGGTATGAGAGAATTTTTTCTTTCGAGAGACGGGTATCATTGCCAGGGGTGGCACCAATAACCAGTGAGAGGCGCATGGCATCGGCACCATATTCGGCGATAACATCAAGGGGATCAATGATATTGCCGAGTGACTTACTCATCTTGCGACCCTGTTCATCACGAACCAACCCATGGAGATAGACTGTTTTGAAGGGGATATCCGTGAGGAGATACTCAGACATGAGAATCATGCGTGCTACCCAGAAAAAAAGTATATCATAACCGGTCTCAAGCACACTCGTCGGGTGGTATGTTTCGAGGTCACTTGTTTTTTCGGGCCAGCCGAGCGTCGAAAATGTCCAGAGTCCTGAGGAGAACCAGGTATCGAGGGTGTCGGGGTCTTGCTCCCATCCATCACCTGCTGGTGCTTCGATGCCACAGTATGTCTCATCGGCTCGATACCACACTGGGATACGGTGACCATACCAAATCTGTCGACTGATACACCAGTCGCGCAGGTTATCAATCCAGTGGAAATACGTACGACCAAATCGTTCCGGGAGGATAGTGATTTTTTTGGATCGCACGGCGTCCTGCATGAGGGACTTGAGCGTCACAGCCTGACCATCACGGCTGAACTCTTTCTCCACTGAGATGAACCATTGCTTTTTGATCTGTGGTTCAATGATGCCACCGCCACGACTGTTCGTCGCGATATTGTGGGAATAGTTTTCCTCGGTTTTGACGACGAGCCCTTTTTCGGTTAGTCGTTCGATGATTTTCTTGCGGGCGTCTTTGATGGGGAGTCCAGCGAAATCTGGTCCGGCGATGGGGAGGAGGTGTCCCGTCTCGTCGATAATCTGTTCACGGTCGAGCTCGTGGCGGAGTGCGATGTCAAAGTCGGTGTTGTCATGCCATGGCGTGATAGTCATGACGCCAGTCCCAAAATCACGGTCGATGATAGGGTCTTTGATGACGGTAGCATTGATGGGACCATTGATCCATTCAAGGGTGATCTTTTGGCCATGCTCATACTCGGTGTAGCGTTCATCATCAGGGTGCATGACGACGTATTTGTCACCAAATTTGGTCTCTGGACGAGCGGTCGCTATGACGAATGGACCGTACTGGAGATAGTAAAGCGGGATAGTCTCGGTCTGCCACTCGATTTCATCATCAGAGACGGTGGTCTGCATCTTTGGGTCCCAGTTCACGATGCGCTCACCACGGTAGATGATGCCGTCATCGTACATTTTTTTGAAGGCAGTCCGCACAGCCAGATTGCGCTGCTGGTCGAGAGTGTAGGCTTCACGCGACCAGTCGAGAGAAGAGCCCATCCGGCGACATTGATTCACGATAGTGTCGTGACTCTCGCTCGCAAATGCTTCGACACGTTTGAGAAAGGCCTCTCTTCCCAGGTCATAGCGAGATTTCCCCTCGGATTCCTGCAGGAGTTTTTCGACTTTACTCTGTGTCGCGATAGCAGCATGGTCAGTCCCTGGGAGCCAGAGAGTGCGGTCACCCTTCATGCGGTGATAGCGGACCAGGATATCCTGGAGGGCGAGCATGACAGCATGTCCGGCGTGGAGCGTTCCAGTGACGTTGGGAGGTGGGAGCACAATACTAAATGTCGGAGCATCTTCTTTGGCTACTCCTTTTTTGATACAAGTATCAGGGTTGAAAAAGCCACTCTCTTCCCACTGGGTATAGAGTTTTTGCTCCCAGTCGGCAGCGGTATAGGTTTTGGGGATTTCCTTTTCCATGCCTCTTACGATAGCAGAGAAAGGCGTGTGATTCAAGACTTTAGCCTCTTTTTCGGCCTTTTTTCAAATCCTTGAGATTGAGGAGGGGGGCGAAGAGGTCGTCCTCGAGGGCGGGTTTGAAGATGTTGAGTTCCTTGGGCGTGGGGGAGCTTGCTTGAAAGGTGACAAAGGGGATATCGGTGATGAGGCAGAGGGGGGTCTGTTCGTCGCCCTCACCCATGGCAAGTGACGCCGTGACCGCGAGCCCATCGACCTGATTCTGGTGGGTGGTATAGTGATGACCAAAAATATCGGGGAGATTCTCATAGTTCTTGAGTGCCTGGATGCCACTCCAGCCGATAGCGACCCCGAGGGTGCCACGCCTAAGCGGTGTGGAGTGACTATCGACGATGATCACGCCGGCATGCTTGATACCAAATCTTTTGATGAGGTAGGCACGAACTTTCTTGGCGGTGGCATAGCTATCGTGGGGGAGGAGCGAGTAGTGACCGTCGGTATTCGAGGCATCGATACCAGCCCGAGCGATAAAGGCGTTGTCGGTGATGGTGAGCGGGATGCCGTAGCGACTCTTTTCTTTAGGGAGGTAGTAGTCAGCTTCGGAGATGACGGCCCCGTCCTTGAGCGTCGCATCGTGAGGGAGATAGCGACCCTCGCAGAGCGCGACCACTTTGGAGGTGATGACGAGCACGGATTGGTCAGGAAATTTTTTGAGGGACCGATCAAGAAACGCTATGAGTGTCGTCGAACGAGGAGTGACTTTCTCTGTTTTGATGGCGCGAACTATCATACGAGATTTTGGAATGGCAAATTGGCATCTGGTTCGAGCGTGCGGTAGGAATCCATGAGGATGGCGCGGTCTGTCTCATTCATGTGCTCGTAGCGGAGGGCGGCGGCAATACCGATCATGGCGGCATTGTCGAGGGAATAGGTGAATTCTGGGGTGAGGAACTGTGTGGTCGGAAACTTAGTGTCAATCAAATTACGTAGCTCCATACGTAACCGTACATTGGCCGAGACCCCACCGGCGATGACAAAGGTGGCCGGGGAATAGAGCGCGAGGGCTTTCTTGGTTTTGCCTACCAAGACATCGACGACGGCTTCTTGGAATTCATGACAGACCTGGTCGATAAACTGCTCGTCCTGTTTGTCTGCCTCGTGCTTTTTCAAAAAGTACAGTACGGACGTTTTGAGCCCGGAGAATGAAAAGTCGAAGTTGTCTGCATCGAGCATCGGGCGGGGGAACGCAAAACTGTTAGTCGTTAGCGTATCGCTGATAGCTTCACGAAATGAGTCTGCTCTCTTCGCGACGATAGGACCACCTGGGTAATCAAGTCCGAGCATCTTGGCCACTTTGTCAAAGGCCTCACCAGCAGCATCATCCTGCGTCTCACCGAGAATCTGGTACTGAAAATGGTCTTTCATTAAAACGAGCTCTGTATGCCCACCCGATACCACAAGGGCAAGAAGCGGAAAACGCAATTCCGTATCTGGTTTGA
>JACCDN010595587.1_pt1 | contig 13759 bp, 14 predicted proteins | sample 7441691 | NCBI WGS metagenome assembly JACCDN01 (sample SAMN15323439, study PRJNA562643) | freshwater metagenome | isolation source: river surface water | place: USA:Blue River Watershed | collected 2017-08-16 | reverse complement strand
GGACCGATTACTACCCACCGCTGGTTTGACTCAACCTGCCAGTCGACATTGTTGAGAATGGCTTTTCCGTCTCGAACTACGGAAACGTTGTTGAGATCTATAACGCGGGACATGCCAAGAGCCTATTTGAAATTCTGAATCGCGCTTCGATACACGCTCAAGGTTTGCTCGGCGATGCTGTCCCAGCTGAAATGGTTTTCCACGCGAGACCTACCGGCCTTGCCGAATTCTGCAATATTCGGATGAGCCAACATCTGATTCAGTGCATCAGCGAAATCAGCGACGAACTTATTTTCATCGAGAGGCTTGCCACTGCCGTCGAGCAACTGTTCTATCGGTACCAGCAACCCAGTCTGGTTGTGTGCCACAACTTCGGGAATTCCTCCGGTAGCCGTAGCTACCACCGGCACGCCACAAGCCATAGCTTCAAGGTTCACAATTCCTAGTGGTTCGTAGATACTCGGGCAGGCAAACACTGTCGCCGAAGAGAGTACGGCTATCAGTTCTGTTCTCGAAAGATGCTTCTCGATCCAAATGACGTTGTCTCGCACTTTTCTAAGTTCTTCAACTAGAGAGGTAACCTCGGCAAGAATCTGTGGAGTATCTGGGGCACCTGCGCAAAGCACCAACTGGACATCTGCGGGAAGTTCTCGAGCCGCCTTGAGTAGATAAGGCAGACCCTTTTGTTGCGTGATGCGTCCCACAAACACCACACTGCGTTCCTCCGGGTTCACTCCATTGGCTCGAACTAATTCCGGATTATTTGCTGCCTGGAAAGCCTCGAGGTCGATTCCATTGTGAACCACGGAAACTTTTTCCGGATCTAGTTCTGGATAAGCGCGGAGAATGTCTTCTCGCATGCCGGCGCTTACGGCAATAATCTTGGTCGCGCCCTCGTAAGCCGTTTTCTCAATCCAGGAAGAAAGCCGGTATCCACCACCCAATTGTTCTTCCTTCCAAGGGCGAAGTGGTTCCAGGCTATGGGCTGTGATTAGGTGAGGTATGCCGTGCAGTTTGCTGGCTACTTGCCCTGTGAAGTTCGCGTACCAGGTGTGTGAGTGCACCAGGTCTGCACCAGAAATATCACCAATCATGTTTAGGTCTGTGGACATGGTCTGTAGGGCGCCGTTGGCCCTGTCAAAGTCTGGGTGATGACGGTATGAAAATGTATCGGTTTCATTACGTTCTTCACCGAAGCATCGAACCTTCACGTCTACCTGTTTGCGCAGCACTCTCACTAATTCAGCGACATGTACGCCCGCTCCGCCATAAATAAACGGCGGATATTCCTTGGTGATTAGGTCGATCCTCATATCCAAATGCTACTGGTGTTCGCTTTGGGGAATAACATTCTGAATATGAGCAATCCACGTGTTTTTGGAATGGTCCTAGCCGGCGGTGAAGGTAAAAGGCTAATGCCGTTGACGGCTGACCGAGCAAAGCCAGCCGTGCCTTTCGGTGGTAGCTATCGTCTAATTGACTTTGCGCTTTCCAATCTGATCAACTCTGGTCTTCGAAGAATTGTTGTACTCACTCAGTACAAATCACACTCACTAGACCGCCACATCTCGCAACTGTGGCGAATGTCTCCTCTCCTGGGGTCATATGTTGCGTCGGTTCCCGCTCAACAGCGACTCGGCAAGCGCTGGTTTTCTGGAAGTGCTGATGCAATCTTGCAAAGCATGAATCTGCTGAGTGATGAACGGCCAGATATTGTCGTCATCGTTGGTGCAGACCACGTTTACCGCATGGATTTTGATCAGATGATTCAAGCTCACATTGAATCAGGGCGCGGTGTAACAGTTGCGGCAATTCGACAGCCGATACAGCTGGCTACACAATTTGGCGTGATTGAAGTCGATGACAATGACAGCACAAAGATTTCCGCATTCCGTGAAAAGCCGAGCGACCCGAAGCCCCTTGCTGAATCACCCAGTGAGGCTTTGGTCTCGATGGGTAACTACGTATTTTCAGCTCAGGCACTTATCGATGCTATTGAGCATGATGGCACCCTCGAGAATTCCTCTCATGACATGGGAGGCGACATCATTCCCTACATGGTCTCGCGCGAGGACGCCAGTGTTTACGATTTCACGTTCAATGAAATTCCTGGTTCTACCGAACGAGATCATTCATACTGGCGTGATGTAGGTACCATCGAGTCCTACTACGAATCGCACATGGATTTGATTTCGGTCATGCCGGTGTTCAACCTTTACAACAGCGAATGGCCTATTCACACTCAGCAGGTCAACTTACCTCCGGCAAAGTTTGTCCATGACGGTGAGGGCAATCAGGGAAGAACCACCGACTCCATTGTTTCGCTCGGTACCGTAATCTCGGGCGGCATCGTCGAAAGAAGTGTGGTCTCCCCTGGTGTCCGCGTGCATTCGCGTGCTTTGATTACGGACTCGGTACTTCTTGATGATGTTCAGGTAGGACGCGATTGCACAGTTCGAAAAGCTATTCTTGATAAAAGTGTTGTTGTGGCAGATGGTGCTTCAATTGGTGTTGACCGTGAGCGAGACCTCGCCCGTGGCTTTACCGTGACAGACACTGGAATAACTGTCGTAGCAAAGGGTGTGCTCGTAACTCCGTGACCAAACTCCTAGTCGTATTTGATGTTGACTCAACCCTCATTGAAGACGAAGTAATTGAACTATTGGCAGATGTGGCCGGTAAACGTGCCGAAGTAGCCGCTATCACCGAGCGCGCGATGGCAGGCGAACTTGATTTTGCTGAGAGTTTGATTGAACGAGTTAGGGCACTCGCTGGTCTACCCGAATCCGTTTTCGCCGAGGTGGGCAATCGCATCCGCATCACTCGCGGCGCTAAAGAGCTCATAGACGCTGTGCACAATAAGGGCGGCCGAGTTGGTGCAGTTAGCGGTGGGTTTAGTCAGGTGCTCGGTCCTTTAGCTGATGTACTCAATTTGGATTTTGCTCGAGCCAATGATCTTGAAGTGATCGATGGAAAGTTGACCGGCAAGGTGCTCGGCAAAATTATTGACAGATCCGCAAAACGAGAAGCGCTACTTGAATGGGCTCAACGAGCAGATTTTGCGATTGACCAAACTGTCGCGGTTGGCGATGGGGCAAATGACCTGGAAATGATGGATGCCGCAGCTCTCTCAGTGGCGTTCAACGCAAAACCGCTGGTTAAGGAAAAAGCAAACCTGGTTTTGGAATCGGGAAATCTCGCCGATTTGATTCCAATTTTGGGTTTGTAGTTTTAGTGACCCATTCCTAAACCACCATCGACTGGAATTACAGCGCCGCTGATGTAGCTTGCATCATCGCTCGCAAGCCACGTGACTACTTTCGCGACTTCTTCAGGTGATGCGAATCTGCCAACCGGAATTTGCTTCTTGTATCCAGCCTGAATGTCTTCAGGCAGTGCCGCTGTCATGTCGGTGTCTATGAAACCCGGAGCGACAACGTTTGCCGTGATCCCACGACCACCAAGTTCACGTGTGATTGACCGTGCCATGCCGACTAGGGCAGATTTGGTTGCTGAGTAATTTACCTGCCCGGCCGAGCCCAGAAGACCGACCACCGATCCGATAAGCACAATTCGACCGCTGCGTTTCTTGATCATCCCCAGGCTGGCACGCTTAACCACCCGGAAAACCCCATTGAGGTTGGTATTTACGACCTCTTCAAATTGCTCGTCTGACATTCTCATCAACAAGGTGTCTTTAGTGATGCCCGCATTGGCCACCAAAATGTCCACCGGACCGAGGGCCGCCTCGATCTCGGCGAAAGCACTGTCGAGTGAGGCTGCATCTGTGACGTCAGCTTTGACTGATAGGGCGCCAACTGGGCCCTCGCCAGAGCGCACGGTAACAGCAACACGGTAACCCTGCTTGATGAATTCTTCGGCGATTGCCCGCCCAATTCCGCGATTTCCGCCGGTTACTAGAACAGTCTTTTCAGTCATGCGTGCAAGTCTAGTGTTTGGCTTAAAGTTGAAGTAGTAAACGAAATGGAGCCAAGTGGCCGAACCGCAAAGCGTTACCAATCTAAGCGCCTCTCCTGAGGACGAGCGTCGCAGTCGAATGATTCGCTACAGCATAGCCATGGCCGTGCGAATGGTCTGCATCGTTCTCGCTTTTGTGGTTCAAGGATGGCTGATGTGGGTTTGCTTCGCTCTTGCAATTGTTTTGCCTTACTGGGCCGTAGTTATTGCGAACAACCAGGGTGAGAGCAAGCCAAAGACACGCGCATCGGAGGTAGTGGCACCTCGGCTCGCCATTAGCGCGGAGGCCTTTACCATTCCCGAGGAAAAGCGGCCGTGAGCGAAGGTAAGTGCTCGAGGGCAAACTGCAAAAACGCAGCTACACATTTGATTGATTGGGCGAACCCAATGATCCACTGTGGTGATCGGAAGAAAACCTGGGCGGCTTGCGAAGAACATAAAGAATATTTGATTGAGTTTGTAAAAGCTAGAAACTTCTTCATAGCCACAAGACAGGTGCTTGTCAGTGGTAACTAGAACTGATCTGAAGCGTTGGTCTGGTTGGCTGGCGCTAGTGATTGTGTTCTCTATAGCTTGTGCGCTTCTTTCAAATTGGCAATTCTCCAGGCGAGATGAAGCGCTTGCTGAAATGCAGCAAGTAGCCAAAAATTACGATGCACCTCCAGTCAGCATTGACTCAATTGCCGCACTCGAGAGTTTTAATCGCGTGCACCAGTGGCGAAAAGTAGAGCTCGACGGACACTATTTAGTCGAAAACGCTGTCTTAGTGAGAAACCGACCGCTCAACGGTCAACCAGGTTTTTTGCAATTAGTGCCATTTCAGATGACTGATGGTCGACTTATTGCGATTGAACGCGGCTGGATTGCCAGTGATAGCCAATATCTAGCACCAAAAACATACCCTCTACCTAGTGACGATGTTCAGAGCGTGGTTGTACGTCTTCGACCGAGTGAGTCATCGATGGATCGGACTGCGCCACAGGGGCAGCTCGCAACAATAAACATTGATGCTCTGGTGAAGTCGGAAGGTATCAAAGATCGAATTTTCTCCAAAATGTATGGACGAGTTGTCTCAGAAAGCATTCCTCCCACAAAGGAGTTGAGGCAACTTGCGAAGCCAGAACTTGATGAAGGCAATCACCTGAGTTACGCCCTGCAGTGGATTATGTTCGCCTTGATGGCGATGGCCGCTCTTTATTGGGGAATAAAGAAAGAACTTGAAGCTCAAAACGGCAAAACCTCTTCGACAAAGAAACGCCGAACCCTGGGCCAAGAGGACGCCGAAATTGAGGATGCAGCGCTTTAGCTAAGCGAAATAAGCTCGGCGTAGCTGTCGTTCCAGAGGTCTTCGTCTCCGTCTGGCAAAATCAGCACACGCTCAGGATTTAGAGCCAGCACTGCTCCCTCGTCGTGAGAAACCAGTACCACTGCACCAGTGAAAGTCGCCAGTGCTCTGAGAATCTCCTCGCGACTTGCTGGGTCGAGGTTATTTGTGGGCTCATCGAGCAGTAAAACATTGGCTGAAGAAACAACCAGAGCCGCAAGTGCCAGTCGAGTTTTTTCGCCACCGCTCAATACACCAGCAGGCTTTTCCACATCATCTCCACTGAAGAGGAACGAACCCAAGACTTTTCGCGCGTCTGTATCTGCTAGGTGCGGTGCAGAAGCCTGCATGTTCTGCAGGACTGTTTTATTGACGTCAAGAGTTTCATGCTCCTGAGCAAAGTAGCCAACCTTTAATCCGTGACCAGCAATAATCTCACCGGTGTCAGGCTTATCGATGCCAGCAAGCATTCGAAGAAGTGTAGTTTTACCCGCACCATTCAGACCAATCACGACAACTTTGCTTCCCTTATCAATGGCAAGATCCACTGCCGTGAAAATTTCCTGTGATCCATAACTCTTACTTAGGTGAGTCGCCATCAAAGGAGTTTTTCCGCATGGCGCAGGGTCGGGGAACTTGATTCGCGCTACCCTATCCGTCTCGCGAACCTCGTCTAGAGATCCAAGAAGTTTTTCAGCACGTCGAACCATCTGCTGAGCGGCCGCTGCCTTCGACGCCTTAGCTCCAAATTTTGCTGCTTGCAGTTGGAGAGCCCCAGCTTTTTTCTCCGCATTAGCTCTTTCGCGCTTGCGGCGTTCTTCATCCGCTTCGCGCTGTTTGAGGTAATGCTTCCAGCCCATGTTGTAGACATCGATCACAGAGCGAATCGCATCAAGATAAAAGACGCGATTCACTGTTTCGCCGATTAGATCAACGTCGTGACTGATGACAATCAATCCGCCGGAATAAGACTTCAAAAATTCTCTTAGCCACACCACTGAATCGGCGTCTAAGTGGTTTGTTGGTTCGTCGAGAATCATGGTTTCCGCGTTGCTAAACAGAATTCTGGCAAGTTCGATGCGTCGACGTTGTCCACCAGAGAGGGTTTTGAGCGGTTGATCGAGAACGGCACCCTTTAGTCCCAAGTTCCCAGCAATAGTCTCCGCCTGAGCCTCAGCCGCGTAGCCACCCGCTGCTTGAAATTTCTCTTCGAGACTGGCGTACTTCTTCATCGCGGCTTCGTAGATGGCCTCATCCACGCTGCTCATGTCCTCGGTTGCTTTTGCCATTTTGGCCGATAGGTCACCTAACCCTCGGGCATTCAGGATTCGGTGGCGGGCTAGTTCTTCCGGATCTCCACTTCTAGGATCCTGAGGTAGGTAACCGATTTCCCCAGCGCGGTCAACCTTGCCTTGATCTGGTTGTCCATCGCCGGCGAGAATCTTGGTGAGAGTGGTTTTTCCTGCTCCGTTGCGCCCAACCAGACCGATTTTGTCACCCCTGGACACTCGAAAATTCACTTCGGACATGAGAACACGCGCACCAATGCGTATTTCCAGGTCGGTGACGGCAATCATAGGAATGCTCCAAAATTGGATGAGCGATTTGGTTGAACTTTATAGGTCAACCACAAAACCCCTAGTCTACAATCGACTTTGAAGAATGAATTGGAGTTTTCATGTCACTAACCCTCGCGGCTAAGCCGACCCTAGTTGATCGCTTTATCAAGCGCAGCCTTGCCGCCGACATCGCTTTGGTCGTCGCAGGTGCAGCTCTCACAGCAGTTGCTGCACAGATTTCAATCCCTGCTTATCCGGTGCCATTTACGCTCCAGACCCTAGTAGTGCTCTTGGTTGGAGCCACGCTAGGTTCTCGCCGTGGTGTGCTCTCACTCGCACTTTACGCGCTTGCAGGCCTCGCGGGAATACCGGTATTCGCTCCAAAGGCAGATGGCAGCCACGTTGTGGGTGTTGACGCATTTGTGGGTCCGACCGCAGGATTTATTCTCGGCTTCGTAGTTGCGTCTTATCTCGTCGGATTGCTGGCCGAACGCAAGTGGAGCTCTAACGTCTTGAAAACTTTCGTGGCTTTCGTGGTTGGCTCAGCCGCAATTTACGCGATCGGACTTCCGGTATTGTCAAGCACGGCGTTCAAGGGCGACTTCAACGCTGCCGTGACCTACATGGTGCCATTCATGGTTTGGGATGTTGTCAAGGCGGTTATCGCTGCCGGCCTGCTTCCTGGTGCTTGGTTACTTGCCAAGAAAACCAAAGGCGAATAACGCTTAATTCAAAAAAGGACCTCGTTAGAGGTCCTTTTTTCTTTAACTTCTAAATGGCGAAACCAATGGCGCGCATTTGCTCTTTGCCATCTTCCGTGATTCGCTCAGGACCCCACGGCGGCATCCAAACCCAGTTGATTCGAAATGCATCCACGACGCCATCGAGTGATGATGCAGTTTGCTCTTCAATCACATCGGTGAGCGGGCAGCCAGCAGAGGTTAGCGTCATGTTGATCAGCAGACTGTTGTCTTCAGCTTCAAAAAGATCGTAAATCAGCCCTAAATCGTAAATGTTTACGCCAAGCTCAGGGTCGATTACTTCTTTTAGAGCCTCGACCACCTGGTCGTATTTTTCGGCAGGTAATTCTTTTGGCATTATGCCGTCACGTAGCGGTCGTAACCCTCGGCCTCGAGGCGCTCTGCCAATTCTGGGCCGCCTTCTTCGGCAATTTTTCCAGCTACGAAAACATGCACGAAATCAGGCTTGATGTAGTTCAAAATTCGGGTGTAGTGAGTAATTAGTAGCACACCGAAACCATTGGCTGCCTTAGCTCGATTTACACCCTCGCTCACGATGCGAAGTGCATCCACGTCTAGACCAGAGTCTGTCTCGTCGAGCACCGCAAACTGCGGCTTGAGAAGTTCCATCTGCAGGATCTCGTGTCGCTTTTTCTCGCCACCGGAAAAGCCCTCATTTACGTTACGAGCCGTAAACGCAGGGTCCATTTTTAGTCCTGCCATGGCTTCTTTGACTTCAGCGGTCCAAGGACGAATCGCTGGAGCTTCACCGGCAATAGCGGTCTTTGCAGTGCGCAAGAAATTGCTAACCGATACGCCAGGAATCTCAACCGGATATTGCATTGCAAGGAAGAGTCCGGCGCGAGCACGCTCGTCCACGCTCATCTCGAGAACGTTCTCTCCGTCGAGCAAAATCTCGCCGTCGGTTACCTCATACTTTGGGTGACCGGCAATCGTGTAAGCCAAAGTCGACTTACCCGAACCGTTTGGACCCATGATTGCGTGAGTTTCGCCACTGCGAATAGTTAGGTCTACTCCCCTAAGGATCTCTTTGCTTCCCTGTTCGGTCTCAACCGAAACGTGCAGGTTCTTGATTTGAAGAATTGCCATTAGTTTTCCTAAGCCTCGTATTCCAAAAAGACATCGCCGTTTTCGATGATGACCTCGTAGCGGTTAACCGGTTCATACGCCGGAAGTGTTAGTGCCTTGCCGGTGGCAAGTTCGAATTTCGCGCCGTGCGCCCAACATTCGATTGTGGTGTTGTCGACAAAGCCTTCGCTTAGTGAAATTTCACCGTGAGAACACTTGTCGTCTAGAGCGAATACTTCGTCTGCCTTGGTTCGGACCAGTGCGATTGGGTGCTCCGAGATCACCACGCGAAGTGCCTTACCTGGCTTGAGGTCGTCGAGAGCACAGATGCGAATTGCCATTAGTTGATGCCTTTCACAAGTTCAGCTTCGATTGATTTGTTCAGTCGATCTTCGATTGATTCGATTCCAATTTGCTGAATAACTTCGTTTAGGAACCCTCGTACCACAAGGCGACGCGCATCGAGTTCATTTATGCCGCGGGCTTGCAGATAAAAGAGTTGTTCGTCGTCGAATCGACCGCTAGCTGAAGCATGTCCAGCACCTTCGATTTCACCGGTTTCGATTTCGAGATTTGGCACAGAGTCGGCGCGGGCACCGTCGGTCAACAACAGGTTGCGATTGAGCTCGTAGGTATCGGTGCCTTCGGCAGCTTTACGGATAAGCACGTCGCCCACCCATACGGTATGAGCATTTTCACCTTGAAGTGCACCCTTGTAGGTCACTCGAGACTTACACTGTGCCACTGCATGATCTACGTAGGAACGGTGTTCAAGGTGTTGTCCTGAATCTGCAAAATACATGCCAAGTAATTCAACATCGCCACCGGTGGCAGTGAATTCTGCGTTAGGTGTCACGCGAACAGTCTTGCCACCGAGGCTTACAACAACATGCTTCAGTTTTGAGTTGCGACCTAGTCGGGCAAATTGGGCCGAGGTGTGTACCGCGTCGTCAGCCCAGTCCTGGATTGAGACAATGGTGAGATTGCTTTCGTCGCCAACGATTATTTCAACAACCTCAGCAAGAGTGCCTGAGCCAGTGTGATCAAGCACCACTGTGCCATGAGAATGTGTCGCGCTCTCAATAATGATGTGAGCGGCTTTATCCGTACCAGGTGAGTGGACAGCGATTGTGGCCGCCTCTGAAGCTTCTCCAGATAGGGATAGTTTTAACGCTTTATCAGCCGCTGCCCAAGCATTGGCACTTGGTCGATCCTCTGGCAGGCCCGCCTTGCCGAATGACTTGTCTTCGGCCGTTACAAAAGTGTGAGTGAAACCGGAGGGGGCCGCAACAGTAAAGGCCTCCCCAGCATTGCTCAGGACATTCGAATCCAAGCCGCGTAGTCTCTCAGCGTCGAGATAGCGCCACTGTTCATCTCGACGATTGATCTCTGAGTGCTCTGCAGCAACTATTGATCGGAGTCTTTCTGATCGGGTTTGCAGGGGTACTTCGCCACCACCGTGGCTGTGTCCAGTGCTACCTGGGCGAATGATTGCGTCAACCATTAACCGACTGCCCCTTCCATTTGCATTTGAATCAACTTGTTGAGTTCAAGCGCATATTCCATTGGAAGTTCTTTCGCAATTGGTTCGATGAATCCTCGAACAATCATCGCCATGGCTTCGTCTTCAGGAAGCCCGCGTGACTGAAGATAGAACAGTTGCTCATCGCTAATTCGCGAGACAGTCGCTTCGTGACCCATAGTTACATCGTCTTCGCGCACGTCGACGGCTGGGTAGGTATCGCTTCGAGAGATAGTGTCTACCAAAAGTGCGTCACATCGCACAGTGTTCGCGCTGTGGTGTGCCCCTGGGTTCACTCGAATTTCTCCTCGGTAAGAGGTGCGTCCGCCGGCACGTGCGATCGACTTTGAAATGATCGAAGAGCTTGTGTGTGGTGCCATGTGAATCATCTTTGCGCCGGCATCCTGATGCTGACCTGCGCCGGCAAAGGCCACAGATAGGGTTTCGCCGCGCGCGTGCTCCCCTGCCAAAATGATGGCCGGGTACTTCATGGTGACCTTTGAGCCAATGTTGCCATCGACCCACTCCATGGTTGCACCTTCGTGAGCGATGGCACGCTTGGTTACGAGGTTGTAGACGTTTGTAGACCAGTTTTGGATCGTCGTGTAGCGCACTCGTGCATTTTTCTTCACGATGATCTCAACCACTGCCGAGTGCAGAGAATCGCTTTGGTAAATGGGTGCGGTACATCCTTCAATGTAGTGAACGTAAGAACCCTCATCCGCGATGATCAAAGTACGCTCGAACTGCCCCATGTTCTCGGTATTGATTCGGAAGTATGCCTGGAGTGGGATCTCTACGTGGACACCCTTAGGCACGTAAACGAAGCTTCCACCCGACCAAACCGCAGTGTTGAGAGCTGCAAATTTGTTATCCCCTGCTGGAATGACGGTGCCGAAATACTCTTGGAAGATTTCTGGGTGCTCTTTTAGTGCGGTGTCGGTGTCTAGAAAGATAACACCCTGTCGCTCGAGTTCCTCGTGAATCTGGTGATAGACAACCTCAGATTCGTACTGGGCAGCTACACCTGCCACAAGTCGAGAGCGCTCAGCCTCAGGGATACCCAAACGCTCGTATGTGTTGCGGATGTCTTCAGGTAGGTCTTCCCAAGACTGAGCTTGCTTTTCGGTGGAGCGAACGAAGTACTTGATGTTGTCAAAATCAATCCCGCTCAGATCGCTTCCCCATGATGGCATTGGCTTGCGCTCAAAGAAGTTGTAGCCCTTAAGTCGGGTCTGGAGCATCCAATCCGGTTCGCTTTTCTTGCCGGAGATGTCTCTGACGACATCTTCGTTAATTCCGCGTTTTGCGCTGGTGCCGGCTTCGTCCTTGTCAGACCAACCAAATTCATAGACTCCAAGTGAGTCGAGTTCGGAACGATCAACGGTCTCGGTCATGCCAGGTCTCCTTCAAGGGTGCGAATATCAGTTCGCCCCAAAGATTAGAACTCGTGTACGAGCGGCTACATTCCCTCAAGGCGCGGAAACTCTCTAATTCAGGGGTTTCCGTCAGGTTTGCTGTGCGAAACTAGAAAAACTAGTGAACCGCTACGTCTGGCCACAAGTCTACCTTTGGGGAGAATTTTTGGCTAGCAACCCGAAGGGACTCATGTTCTTATTCAGCGCAGCCAGAGTGAGGCTTTATGCATGGTTGAGTTTGGCTAGTCAAATCCTGATCGTTGTTACCGGCGGGGCCGTTCGGTTAACTGGTTCTGGTTTAGGTTGCCCAACCTGGCCTAAGTGCACAGAGGACTCATTGGTAAACGTTCCTGAGCAGGGTATCCATGGAATCATCGAGTTCGCCAATCGAACTCTAACTTTCGTCTTGGTAATAATTGCCTTGCTTACTTTTATCTCCGTACTTCGACTCGGTAAAGCCAAGCGTAAAGGGCTGGTTTGGCCAGCACTTTCAGCGGGTCTGGGAATTTTTGCGCAAGCGGTAGTCGGCGGAATAAGCGTTCTCACAAACTTGAACCCCTGGGTGGTTGGAATGCACTTTGTAGTAAGCGGCGTTCTCATCTCCATCGCATCAATCCTGGTCTGGCGGGTTTACGGTAAGTCGCACATCCCCGTCCCCTACTCGAGTTATCGCACGATACCGTGGTTGGTTTTATTTGGAACAATCTCGGTACTGGTAGGCGTCATCGTCACTGGTGCAGGACCACATGCCGGTGATGCAGAAGCGCCAAGAAATGGTCTGGAGCTTGACTCGTTGCAGCACTTCCACTCTTATCCTGCTTACGTAACTTTGGGTTTGGCGATTTTTATCTGGTTCATCCTTCGACAGGCCAATAGAGACAAAGTGCTCGAACTACATTTCCGAATTTCAACTGCACTAGTTCTATCACTCGTGGCTCAAGCTTTGATTGGCGTGGCTCAGTCACGACTGGGTGTTCCACCAATCCTGGTTGGTTTGCACATGTTTGGAGCGTCAGTAATTATTTCGCTAATGACCTTCCACTGGCTGTCGCTGCGGGCAAAATAATGGCTCAAGTATTTTGGTTCCGCCGAGATCTAAGAATTCACGACAATGTGGCACTAAATAATGCAATTCAGCAGGCGAACGATGACGGCTCGAAAAAAGTTGCACTTACTTACCTGGTAGATCTTGACGGCTTCGAAAAGTTATCGACCATTCGTCAGCATTCGCTGGTTGAGTCACTAGATTCGCTCGGAGCTTCAGTCGATAGACGTTTGATAATTCGTCAAGCCAGAGGGCTCAGTGCAATTGCAAGTGAACTGGTCCAAGTGGCAAAATCTGCCGGTGCTGCGACAGTGCACGCCACTAGAGCCTTCGACCCTAGAGGCGTTGCAGAGCAAAATACTATTGGTATAGCGCTCAAGGAAAATGGGATTTTTCTAGCCCTGGCCGACAGCTATTACGCCGTTTCCCCCGGCTCTGTGCAGAAACCAGACGGAACTCCATATCGGGTTTACACTCCGTTTTACAAAAACTGGATGGCACTCGGTTGGGCTGAACCTCAATCGCTAATGAGCTTGGATGCTGATTGGTTTGAACCAATTGACTGTCATGGTAGGCCTGTGCCCACCAGACCGGCTCCATTCAAAATTCGCGCCGGTGAGCAATACGCACGTAGAACCTTTGATCGATTCAAGGCCCGAGCTCTCATGAAGTATGACGAAATGAGAAATCGCGCAGATCTTTCCGGTACTTCACATTTGTCGCACGCATTGGCTCACGGAGAAATTCATCCGCGCACAATTCTTGCTGAACTTGGAGACAGCAACGGTGAAATAGTGTTCGCAAAGGAAATAGCGTGGCGGGAGTTTTACGCTGATGTGCTCTGGCACAATCCCAATTCGCTCACTGACTATTACGAACCGCGATTTGCGAAGATGCGTTACGACTCTGGACCCGATGCAGATCGAAAGCTCCACGCTTGGAAAACTGGCACAACGGGTTTCCCAATGGTAGATGCCGGCATGCGTCAGTTACTTGCGGATGGTTGGATGCACAACAGAGTGCGCATGATCGTCGCATCCTTTCTCGTTAAAGATTTGCATTTGGAATGGCAATTGGGTGCCGC
>JACCDN010319861.1_pt1 | contig 13761 bp, 8 predicted proteins | sample 7441691 | NCBI WGS metagenome assembly JACCDN01 (sample SAMN15323439, study PRJNA562643) | freshwater metagenome | isolation source: river surface water | place: USA:Blue River Watershed | collected 2017-08-16 | reverse complement strand
TTTGGGGTATCTCCTAATTCAAAAAATTTCTTACCCCCACATATACCCCCTAATTGTTTGGATGTAAAGGATTCCAGGCGCACTGGTTAAAACGGGCTATTTTGAAATATTGCTTTTTTTAAAGGGTTTTTTAGAAGATTTAGGGCTGGTTAGAACTACCCTGGATCTCAAAATGGCGGAGCGGACGGGACTCGAACCCGCGACCCTCGGCGTGACAGGCCGATATTCTAACCAACTGAACTACCGCTCCAAAACTATAACCTTTCATGGTGGGTGCTGAGGGGCTCGAACCCCCGACATTCGCCTTGTAAGAGCTTTTTAAGGCTATTTCAAGCTACATCACAGGACACAAACCTGCACCACCGTAACCCATGTATATCGCGCTTGGATAGTACATTGTTAGCTATACTCAATGCAACCTTGTTCATCTAGATGCTGCCTTGTGTAAGTCTGGTGGCCTTAGGGTGGACTTACAGAATGAAGCGTGGCCTTGAATCAAATAGTGGCTTTCTACTACCTTATGCGCAACATATGGTATTTCACCAATTAAAATAAGGATACAGTATCGGCAAACTCAAAAATGAGTAACTAATCTACACATAAAGTTACACAGTGCTTTTTTAAGTCTCAACAGTCCTTCTTAGATTAATCTATTTAAATAGCTAATTGCGCTTATCCACCACTCAGACCTTTTGTTGCTGCTTTAATTGTTTTTTAATTGTTTATCTCGCATGCAAAAGGTGTGCTAATAGGCCCTGGTTGAACAGCATTGTTTTATACTACCAATCATGTCCCCAGCCTTCTCTGAGCCGTGTGTTGCCGATCGCTGCATAGTTCGGAGGCCAACTGGTCTCTCTGTTGGGTTCGGACTTTAGCAAGTGAGAAAACCGCCTTCTGGTCACCCAGTACATCATAAACCCCACCACTAGCCAGTTCAATTACACGCGGCGCGCGCCAACCTCCCCGGTAAACGCCAAAGTTCTCACCTAACTTACCATCGTTATAGGTTGCCGTGAACCACTCTCCTTCACTAATCTTGCGGGTTCGGGGAAGCATCGGCTCCTCGAACGCAGGGCAGGGATAAAATGGGCGGTCGGGTCGACAGTACTCATTAATCACATGGGCAGGTAATAATAACTGAGCACCACCCACTTCCTTTTGCCAATGCTGCTCAATGGTCTGATAGTCCTTATTTTTTTTATACCAAGCATCATAATTATCAAGGTAGGTTTTAAGCGCTGTACTCAGCTTATCTAGAGGACCTCCCGGCATACCGGCATGTAACCCATGGGTAGACACCCAGGAGCCCGTGGTCATTAACTGCACTGCTGCCTGGTCGTCAGGCAAGTAACGCTTGAGCATCGTCCACATGTGCCAATCGAGTGCCCAAACTGCATACTGAAAGCCTGTGATGTTCTCGAAGCTACGCTTGGATAAGTCCATCACATTCCCAGCGCATAACACCAAATCTCGGTTCTTCTGAAGCATCGCTTCCGCTTGCTCTTGTTCCCCTTCGGCTACCAAACGTAAAAATTGCGAGAGCTCTTGAGTATTGGGGTTCGGGCCTTTAAACAACAGCACATTAGAAGAAGGACCAGCCTCGCTTTTCTTAGAGGCTGCTTCAGCCTTACGAACCTCGTCAGCCTTCAGTTTAGCTTGACGTTGTTCTTCAACTTTGCGGTCTTCCTTAGCCTTCTTAAGACGAGATTCTTCTAATTTACGGGATTCCTCAAGCTCTTTTAAACAAGCCTCTTCTGCCTTAAGCTTGGCTTGACGCTGCTCATCAGCTTTATTCAATGCCTGTGTATCCACAGATACAACATAACCAAAATTCGCCGCAATCGCTAAATGCTGTTCACCTTCCGGCGATTTCTGGCGCACTAAATATTCGCCATACAGACCATAGACTTGACCCGTAATCCGATCAATGCTAGAAACATGTTCTAAAGCATCCAGTTTTTTAAGCGCCGTTCCAAACGATTCTTTGACTTTGTCATGCCTTAGCTTTTTCTCACTAATAGAGGCTACACGCAAAAGCTCTTCAATCTCTTTAAAATTAGAAGGCTCTTGTTCCTCTATCATCTTAAAAAACGCTTGGTACTGCGTTGCAACAAGCTCTTTTTCCGAAATATTAATCCGCGTCACAATCGCTTTTATAAAGGGACTTATATTGCGCTGAATATTGTCTATCACTTCGCGTCCTTCTGGATCACGTTCTCGTTCATACTCTTGTTTCCAATAGTCCAAATAAGGTCCAACTCCAGCACTATAAATTTTAGAATCGGCACTCGGATCAGATACAGATACCACATACGGCAACAGCCTTCTTTCCAAAAAACTCGATTCCGAACGATCCCTGTTCATAATCTGATTCACTTCATACATGCAGTTCTTCGATTTTAAATAGCTTTCACTAATGACCGGTAATACATAATCTAAATTTTCATGCGCTATAATATGCATAAAACCTGGCAAATACACGCCATGTTCTAAATAGCCCTCATCTCGAATAACCAAATAGCCTTTGGCTGTAAAAGCTTGTTCTAAGGTTCGGGCAATGCCTTGCTGCGCCCATTGGTAAGTAATAAAAACACTACGCTGCGAGGCTGGCTTCCTATCAAGCTTTTCTTTGAGAGCAGTAAGCCGTCTATCAGCCATCATGCCGCCCAGTAGCCCACGACTTAAGTAAAAGCCCTCTTGTGCATCTTGCCTAAGTTCATAACCCTGATTCAACAAGGATTTAATCTGAGCTTCAGCCTTGGTGGGTTCTTCCGACAAATGTTCAACACCCCTATCCCCTGCAAAACGAAGATTAAGCCTTTGATAGTGATAGGCTTCGAGAGCCTGCTCGATTAGGGACTGCGTTTCTATTTCATGGGTGTTAATATCAGCATGTGCTTCAAATTCTTCTCGTTTAAACATTGAGTCTTTCTCCTATAGACTAATCTAAGCGTGCATTATTTTGTCAACTGAACGATGACTCGTTATTCCTGTAGAATCAGCCTAAAAGGCTATCAACTTATTTAAGCCTAAATACAGCTTGTGGATCTTTAGCCGCCGTAGCAACACGAATAATGCTTCCTGACTCAACCATTTTATTCAGTCTAGTTCTAACGGTTCTGGTGCTTACACCCCATAATTTTGATATTTCGGTGGGGCTTAATTCTTTTCGAGTATTCAATTCGCACAGCAAAATTTTCTCCCAAGCTTCAATGGTTGTATGCATGACAGCAGCGGTGTATAGCGTTACACGGAAGTGTGTATTGAACTCTTGAAATATGGGTGGCCTGGCTTTTATACGATCATAAACACTCATGATTCTCTTTAAACCTGTCCCAAGTTTTTCAATAAGACTAACCTCACGAAATATTCTTCCCATCATTCTGTTTCTCATTCTAGAAACGCCAGAAAGCGCTAATTCCATAGTCTGACCATACGTTAAAGCACCTGGATTGGTTATCTCGATCCGATCTGCAAAAATTGCAACTTGAATAGTCGCACCTTTGATAGAATAATCAGCGTGCACAATAGAATTGATTAATGCCTCACGCACGGCCTTAGCGGGGTATTGTGGAATATCTTCACGAACTCCCCCATGAATTTTTCCTGCAACCCGTGTATTTCGTTTAATAAACGCTAATACTTCTTCATGCGCCTTGATGAGTGGCAATTTAATTTCTTGTTGATCAATAATATCTTCGTGCGTTTCACTGGAAAAACATACACACAGAATGCTTGAGTCAGGAAACCATTTAAACCTATTCTTCGCAAACAGTAAAATCGCGCCATTAGTGGGCGCTAATTTACTACTCTGTCGTGTAACTATTCCCAAAGATTCATAATGCTTCTTTGAAAACTTACTAAATTTTGGCGCCATCCATGTCGCAATAACCTCATGATCTAAATCATCAACTTTTGCACCCAGGCATGGCAGCTCATCAAACAAAATATTTTTTGATAGCATTTGCAATGATAAAATTGTCTCGCTATCTGCCAACCTATTTGTTGAGCCTAAACGAATATAGGTCCCCTTTTCCATCCCAACTGATTTCAAATAAAAAGGACCTGCCATATGTGGCACCTGTATAACCAATAGCTCTTTAGTTCTAATGCTCATGATTTGAATATCAGGTACAATGAGAGGCTCTACAGAATCTGCAATGGCACTTGCAAGTTTTTCTTCTTCAAGCAATGGATTTTTAACACCAACAATTTTTTTACTTTTATCCTCGACACCGATTACAACGTTACCACCCGATGTGTTTGCAAGCGCAATCACAGCTTTAATAATAGATGTTAATGATTTAGTGTTTTCTTTAAATTCAAGCGTTTTACCTTCATTTTGAGAGATTAACGTTTCTAGCATACCGAGCCCATCCAATCAAATGCCATACACGGAAATTAACACGGAAGAACACGGAAGGCAAATTTCTTCCGTGTTGAACGAGTGCATATACCCTTAACGATATTTATTAGTTAACTAGTAGATACTTTGAGCTATACATGAAGCAGTTCTTGTAATGTCTTGGCCCTTCACACGGCAGGGGTCAGTGGTTCGAACCCACTATCGCCCACCAGTAAAAAAAGGTTTTTATGACAATTTTTGAAACTCTTTAAATTTACAAAGTTCTCTGTAAGTCCACCCTAAGGCCAATAGTCTAAATCTCCAAATGCAGTACACAATTGTAAATACCTACCAAGCAGAAGGGTTAATGCTAGCTCGACTAATAAAACAGTTGGGGCTGAAGTAGCTAAGACACCCTAAGAAGGGGTACCATAGCTACTACGTATGAACGCAAAAGCAGGCTAGCTGCTAGACAGCAAAGTAGATTAATAGAACATTTTGTGGCTGGAACAACGGCGCGTGCGGCAGCGGAGTTAATTGATGTCCAGGCAAATGCAGCTATGCGCTTTTATCAACGCCTTCGGCAATTAATAGCGAGCAAACTTCCCAGTTATGAACTATCTGGTGAAGTAGAAGTGGATAAAAGTTATCTATCTTTCTGTTATTTTTCCCACAAGCTAGGCGCAATACTTGTGGATCAGTCTGATCCGAAAAAGGCACGACCCAACTTAGAATTATTCCCAAAGCATAAACTAACACCTTGCTCTTACAATAAAATTTCAGTTTCCAAAAAAATAAGCATTGGAGGATAAAATATGTGCTCATCCTACACCTAACTGAGCGCTTATTGTTTCACCAAACAAAATCATTTTAAGCCTTTGCAATCTTTTTTCCAGGCGCTCGATTAGACACAGGATTACTTCCCGATTGATGTTCCCTACTACGATTTGCAGAATCCACCTGCATGTTATAATAACTTGAGAACATTGGTATTGGCGCTCTCTCTTCTGGAGATAAAACTGAAGATGATGAAAGCCTTAAATCGTTAAAAATTTCCTCTAGAGCTGCTAGCGGGAAATCTTTAAACTCAGGAAAAATAGAGTGCATTTGTTTTAATGATGGTTCAAAACCTTGTTTGGCTACTTTAATTAATAACTGCATACAGTATCCAATATTCTGCTCAACCCCACAACCTGTAAAATAAGCTATAGCAAGATTATGCTGTGCATCGAGCATTCCTTGATCAGAGGCTTTCTCCAGCCAATACACTTCTTTTTGATGATCTTTTTTAACACCCTTCCCTGCTTTATATAGGCATGCAAGATTAAATTGAGCAGCTGCCAACCCTTGCTCGGCGGCTTTTTGAGACCATAGGACTGCTTGGGCGTAATCTTGCTTGACTCCTTCACCATCACGATACAAAACAGCAAGACTATGCTGCGCACCAGCATGACCCTGTTCTGCTGCTTTACGAAACCATACCACTGCTTGAGTCGCATCTTTTTTAACCCCTTCGCCATCCCGGTAAGCACACCCTAAATTATTTTGTGCTTCCGAATAGCCCTGCTCGGCCGATTTTCTGTACCAATGGGCCGCCTTGCTATAATTTTGAGGTAGACCTTGACCAAAGTCGTACATAACACCCATCTGGAATTCTGCCTCAGGCATTTTTTGATCCACAGCTTTATGAAACCATTTCAGCGCTCGAGCGTAATCTTGTATTACACCATCACCTGTTAGATACATTCTGCCCAGAGAATATTGCGCACCTGCAAAGTCTTGCTCAGCTGCTTTGGTTATCCATTCTATAGCTTTTCTGGGGTTTTTTTCGATCGTTTCTGAGCCTTCAAGATACAAGGAACCCAAACGAAATTGCGCTTCAACTTGGTCTTGCTGAGCAGCTTTGATGAGCCATATCAAGCCCTGAACCTCATCCTTTTTAAAATTGCCTAATCCTGCCATGTACATATTGCCAAGATTATGCTGCGCGGCAGCTAATCCCTGAACAGCCGCCTTTTCAAACCACATAGCCGCTTGAACACGGTCTTGCGTTACACCCCTACCCTCAAAATGCATCACCCCTAAATGACATTGTGCTTGAGCATCTCCTTGCGCCGCTGCTTTAGTCAACCAGGCCATCGCCTGGATATAATCCTGTGACACGCCATTTCCCTCGAAATACATCGAGCCAATCTCGCATTGTGCAACAGCATTTCCTTGAGCAGCGGCTTTGCTAAACCAGATCATCGCCTGCCTATAATCCTGTATAATGCCCTTGCCATATAAACAAATCGATCCAATCTCGCATTGCGCTCGAACATGTCCCTGAATAGCAGCTTTATGAAACCATCCTAAGGCTTTAGCCCCATCCCGTTCAACGCCTTGTCCTGCTAAGTACATTTCGCCCAAATTAAATTGTGCAAGCGCCAGTCCCTGATGGGCTGCCTTTTCAAACCATGTCAGAGCTTGGGCATAATCACCCTTAAGCCTACAATTAACCCCAAGGTAAGCTTGTGCAGAAACATCGCCTTGATGTGCCAAATCTAATTTTGCATTAAGCTTAGGATCAAGGGATACAGCGTTGCTCAGCAGTTGACTGTGTTTTTTTATTTTTAGGGCTTCTTGGGTTAGAGAGTGTTCTGAACCATGCACTTTCAAACTAATAGCATAGGCTCGCGCACTAAAACGCTGGGCTGCTTCTTTATTCACAAGATCCTTATGCATCTTTGCAAGATTAATCAGGATAGGCACAAGCAATGAACTTTCAACACCATAATATTGCTCATAAACACGCAGAGCACGTTCTAAAAGTGGCCTCTGCCTTGCAATATCCCCAACAATACTATAAGCATTGCTCAAATTCATCAAGGTGGGTGCCAGTTCGGGATGATCCGAACCGTAGTGATTCTCTTTGATACGCAGAGCTCGTTCCAAAACGGCTTTTTGCTTTTCTAGATCTTCCAGACGACCATAAGCATTCCCAAGATTAGACAATATAATAGCTACTTGAGGATGATCTGGGCCATGGTGATGCTCAACAACAGCTAAGGCACGCTCTAAGGCCGTCTTAGACTGCACCACATCCCCAAGCGCGCCGTAGACAGTCCCAAGATCACCCAGCGTAGTTGCAACCAATACGTGATTAGAACCATATTTCGCCTCTAAAATAGAAAGCGCACGCTCCAATAATTCCTTCTTTTTTGGCTGATTGTCAAGAATGCCATAGATATTTCCAAGCTGTCCCAACGTACCAGCCAATAGCTCCTCATGTTTCAGACCGTCATGTGGCTCAAAAATCGTCAAGGCCTGCTCCAACATAGCCTTAGACTTCAAAGGCTCGCCAAGCGCAAGATAGCTTGTTCCAAGCAGGGCTAGGATAGGGCCTACTTCCACATGCTTAGTACCATGATGTTGTTTCTGAATTTTCAGGGCGCGCTCCAATAGGACTTTTGCCTGTTTGGCATCTCTTTGTAGACAGGCTGTTCCAAGATTCATGAGTGTGGATGCAATTTTAAGATGTTTAGGGCCATAATAACGCTCCTTGATAAGGAGCGCTTCTTCTGCAAGTGCTTTATGCTTTGTCACATCCCCAAGGGCTCCATAAACAGCCGCCAGATGATCGAGCGTTTCAGCCACTTCGCAGTGCTTGGGGCCAAAATGGTTTTGAAGGATAGGCAGAGCACGTTCAAGCAAGGTCTTTGCCTGAACATAATCCTCAAGCTGAAAAGCAACATGACCAAGGCGTCTGAGCACAGATGCAACTTCAACGTGATGGGGACCAAAGTAATTTTCAAAAACAGCGAGAGCACGCTCTAACAGCGCTTTCTGTTTGACTGAATTTTTAAGCACACCATAAAGACAACCCAGATTCATGAGCGTCCGTCCAACATCAGGGTGATCTAGTACATAATGTCTTTCTTGGATGTATAAAGAACGCTCCAGTAGCATCTGTGAATGAGTATAGTCCTCAAGCTTAAGATAAACACCCCCAAGATTCGCAAGCGTTCGGGCAACTTTGAAGTGATCGGGACCGTAGTGTTTTTCTTGAATGTGCAGGGCACGCTCCAGCAAAGCTTTGGACTGGGTATAATCCATATCAAGATCAAGATAAACACAGCCAAGATTCATGAGTGTACTAGCACTGTGAAAATGATCCGGGCCATAATGATGGTCTACAATGCTCAAAGCCCGTTCAAGCAAGGCTTTGGCCTGCACGGGATTCCCTAGGGATCTATAAGTGTCTCCCAGATTGTTAAGCGTAATGGCTATATTAGGATGATCTGGCTCATAAAAAACTGCTTGCATAGATAGTGCACGCTCTAACAAGATCTTCGATCGAGCCATTTCTCCAAGAGCCTTGGTAGCATTTCCAAGGCTAATGAGCGCAGGAATCACGCGAATATGCCCCGGACCGTAACACGCTTCGTTAATAACCAAATCACGTTCAAATAAAGCTTTGGCCTTGACCTCATCCCCTAAAGATTGATAAGCATTACCGAGCTCACGAACTATGGGTGTGATCGTGGGATCATTCGGATCACAATAACGCTGTTGGATAGCCCAAGCACGTTCAAAAAAACCCTTAGCGACTTGGGGCTTAGCAAGGCTATGTTGAAACACAGAACCTATATCTAATAACAATTTACTAAAGGACAGCGCTGTAGGTTTATCGGCATCCCATAAGCGATCGTAATGTTCAGAAAAACTTTTTAAATGCGGCAATAAAGACCTTTTTCGCGCTTCATCTTCATGGACTTGCGTATGACGATTAAATTCTGTGTCTAATACCACACACCCGTTGAAGTACTCACTTTGGTTCAGGGGTTGTTGTTGAGACACTACCGTTTGCAGTAGTTGGTGTATGGACACTTGGTGGGAGTCCTGTATTTTCAATAGAGAATAGCACGCTAATAAATCTAAGGAATGATTCAGAGAAAGCTCTAGATTTGAAAAAGGAGTCTTTTCTGTTAAAGAAGCCAACAACAACTTTTTGGGAATATTATCCGAAGCCAAATAAGCACAAATTCTCAATAAATTTAAAGCCTCTCTACCTTCTTTAGAAGCTGCTAAGGCTTCAAAAGTCGCATTCCACGTGCTGGCCACTGGTAACACTTGAACGCCAATAGGCAAGGTCTTATCTGTCATTAAAAAATCGGATTTTTTCTGATAAAGCTTTAAATAGGCTGTGGCAGAAACAACCTTTTGCTGCATATAAGCCCCCGCTTGCACCAAAGCCAGCGGTAGATAACCCAAACGCTGCGCTAGCGTTTTCAGATGCTGGCTATCTTGGCTAGGACTGAAAGATTGTAGTAAATTCACCGCCTCTTCTTCCGGCATCATATCTACATCTACAATCTGAAACCCTGTGGGCCAATACGCTTGGCGACTCGTGAGCAAAACGGTACCTGAACCCTGAGGTATATAGGCTTTAATCGAATCATAGTCCTGTACATTATCAAAAATAACCAACCAATCCGCATGACTACCTAAAACGTCCATCACATAAGCTTGTGCCTCTAATAATCGCTCCCCACGATAACCCAGCTGCCCAGCAAAACCCATATAATCCTGAAGGAGGACGTGTTCGTTTTCAGCTTTTAGCCATACACGAATACTATGAGCATCTGAACAATGGGCATATTGTAGGGCTATAGTACTTTTGCCAATCCCTCCTAACCCCTTACAAGCTATGAGTGCGGGTGACTGATGAACAACTGTGCTATCCATCAGTTGACTCATCAAGTCCCTTCGTCCTATAAATCGCTGGTCCAAAACAGGTATATTCCAAAGCTTCTTTTGCTTGTCTTTTAAAGCTTTCAACAAGCCCCTGAAATCGTTTTCCGAAGTAACAGGTAATAGGCCTGGATCTTGATTTAAAAGCCCTTCCACCATACTCGTTTGATCTGCTTTCATCGCTCTAGCAGGAGGCATCATGGACGGTGTGAAACCATAAAGCTCTTCATACGCCTCTGGATATTCCGTTAAAAAATCAGAGACATCACTTTTTTTATCCCAATTCGGGGTTAATTCTTTATTCTTTAATACTTTCCCAGTCTTAGGACTGGTATCGTGTGTACTTAACCACGCTTCAATGGCTTCTCGTTCATAGGTATGGCCATCCGCGGTAATCACGGGATCCGACAGTATCTGATTTGTGATTGAACACACCAACCGATACGGAATCGTGATTTTTTTAGTCTCGCCACTTAACATAAAAAAATCTCCTTTTTTTAAAAAACCCCAATCAATTCGCTTCACTTAAATCCAGTCTGAATCTTCACGCGACCTTATCATACCCGAATTTACCATCTGTTTGAAACTGAATACTTACCCTTAAAATAGAGATTATCTGAAAATATGATATGAATAGTCATGATGAGGTACATAGCCGAAAAACAAAGAGCTCACCCGAGGTTTTAATTAAAAACTATGCTCGGATTCTTAGAAAGAAGCAAGCTTGCTTGATGGTTGGACATTATCATCACTCTACGCATCTCCAAAAATAAAATAGCTCTCGAAAAACAGATGTTTTGCACAACCGAGCTGGACACAGCACTGCCGACTTCCGCAAAATCCGTAAGCGATCCGGGAAACTTTCAATTACCCACAACTTTTGCTCCCGCACTAAAGCCCAATTGAATATCCATTAATCGTGTCAAACCTCTCCACATGACAGTATTTCCAGGTGGTGGATCTGATTTTCGTGCAAGATAGCCGCCAAGCCTGGCAATTTGAATCAAATAACCAGATAATTCTTTTGTGTCTTTTTTTTGAGAAAGACTGTTTAACAAATGAATTTCAGTATCTGTAAGCGCTAATTTTGGAGATGCTCTTGGATTTAATCGATTGACCATCGTTATCCAAAAAATCCTCCAACTTAAAATACAAAAAGCAGTAAGAGCTCTTCTAAGGTTGGAATGAAACTCCTAGGAATCCGTATTGGCTTGGTAGGCTCTCTATATTTACCCGTACCTTTAGGTCGCCCTGTGCCTACTCTATTAGAACCCATGATTATCCTAAACTATGAATGACATGGATAACCACACCCCAAATCTTTGAGTCAGTCTCTTCGGTAATTGGAATAGGATTTATACCGCGTTTCTTCAGAAGCTAATCTTGTGGATAACACACTCTAAATCCCCTGGGCAATTGCTTAAAGACACAATCATAAAACTCCATCTGAGTGACTGTACACTAATGTATCACTCAATAATAAGCACCTCCCCCCCTATGTGCCCAATCTAAGCAATACTTTACAATCTTCATAAAAAAACTGTATTCATTTTCGACAGCCCAGATTTTATCCTTTTTTTATACGGCTAAAAACATGAACAAAGTCTCAATATGCAGATTGGGTGGTTTTTATTTTTGGCGGAGTGCTGCATCACGGTATACGACCAATCTACGGCTTATACAAGGTGTGTAGCTTTCATCAAAATGGCCAATTCCAGTACGTCTTGATTATCGTACGATAATTAATGTAGGATAATTCCTGCGCTTCAGTGCTACACAACAGGAGCCCCCTCGGCAATGATAAAAGTCATGGTCATTGAGGATCATCACTTGGTGCGTGCTGCTGTTGTACGATTGCTAGCTGAATACCACGACCTTCAGATCGTGGCAGAAGCATCCAGTGTTGAAGAAGCCCTCTCAGTGATCCCCTTAACAACCCCTGATTTGCTCTTCATGGATCTATCGATGCCAGGCATGGGGGGACTCAAAGGAATCGCTAAAATAAGCGTCCTGCATCCCGGCCTGAAAATGATTGTCCTGTCTACACATGACCATGAACCTCATATCAGTCTTGCGCTCCAAGCGGGTGCCAAAGGCTATCTGAGCAAAGGCGCTTCACCCACCAAAATGCATCAAGCCATCCACACGGTCATGCTTGGTAAAATTTATTTAGAACCTGCTATAGCCCAAACCCTGGCTCTAAAGCCATTCGATCATAGTCCCCTGCAGGCTCTTTCAGAACGTGAACGGACTGTTTTTGAACAGATAGCCCAAGGGATAGAGCCTGAGATTATTGCGGAACAATTAGGGATCCATCTAAAAACCCTGAACACTTACCGATATCGCCTGCAGGAAAAACTACAGGTAAACAATGATGTGCAAATCGCTTTGCTAGCCCTTCGTTACGGCCTTTTTAATTATACTGAAGCTGAGACCTCTGAATCCTGACACCTTTCTTGTCTTTGACAAGATTGCCCATAATGTTCGACAATGCCACTTGTAAAGCTTATAAACATAAGCCATGTGGAGCACTGAAAAATGGAATTAGCAGGAGTCCCAGCATTTTTTTGCCCTAGCACAGTGTTGCTGGTGGACGATAATCATCGTTTTTTGAGACATATCAGCTTGCAGCTAGTAGCTCCCCTCCATAGTGAGCTTTTCAATGATGCTGAGGAAGCCTTAGTCTATCTTAGTAGGCTTCCAAATTCAGTAGCAGCCCCTAAGACCTACCCTTATATGGTGACCGATGTAGCATCCAGCACGTGTCTGGGTAATCACTATTCTATGAATTGCGACCTAAGCGCAATTCATAGAATAGTCTACAATAACGATCGCTTTAAGATGGTGTCCGTTGCCGTGATCGACTATGCCATGCCTAAGATGAATGGCCTTGCCTTTTGTCGACGTTTAAAGGATACACCCATTAAAAAGATTATGCTTACGGGTGAGGCCGATCATCAAGTGGCCGTGGAGGCTTTTAACGAGGGATTAATCGATCAGTTTATATTGAAAAGCAGCCCAAATTTAGATCAACAATTGAATGATGGCATTCTGGCCATGCAGCAGAAGTATTTTCTAAATCTCACCCAAAATATTACCCATTCATTACTGAGTGAGCCTATCTATTGTCTAAAAGATCCAAAAGTCGTAGAGATTTTTAGGGCACTTTGCAAACAGCATGAGATTGTAGAATATTATTTATTAGACACCTCCGGCACTGTCTTATTATTGGACATGTTCGGTCATCCTTCATGGTTTGTGGTTAGAAGTCGTCCTGAGTTAACAATATATGCGGATTTTGCACAAGAGGATGGTCTTTCTGAAACCTTGTGTAAAGCATTGAAAATGGGTGAGAAAATTCCTTTCTTTCTAAACATGAAAATAGAGAGTTCTCAGTGGCTATCTTATTTGCATCCAGCCTCAGCCATAGAAGGTGAGCAAGAAACCTATTACTATGCATTTTTGAATGAGACTGACATTGGAAAAACGAATTTACATCTCGAAGAAAGTTTATCTTATATTAACCATCTACAGCACCAAACCGTATCTGCACAGGCTATGGCTTGAAATGCAAAGAAAATTGTAGGTACTCGCCATACTGTGTTTGATAATCAATGCTTCCCTGAAATTGATCCATGACAGATCGACAAAAAGCCAAGCCTAAACCCGTACCATTGCAAGTG